>Ga0209979_1002641_pt1 | contig 16817 bp, 17 predicted proteins | sample AnhtaG_FD_183114 | JGI IMG/M metagenome (GOLD analysis project Ga0209979, IMG submission 183114) | Deep subsurface microbial communities from Anholt, Denmark to uncover new lineages of life (NeLLi) - Anholt_01485 metaG (SPAdes) (version 2) | ecosystem: Environmental > Aquatic > Marine > Oceanic...
TGATTCGCCTTCAACATAATCAATACTCACGTTGACATTATTAGGTAGCCTCATTGTGGGATGACCGTTTAAGCGGGCGTGGTCAATCTGTTCCAGAAGTTCCTTAACGAGCCGGTCACGAAGACAAGTCAGCCGCTCCGCTTCCTCACTCATTTCCTGCCGGGCAAGTTCTGCCGCCTTACCAAAGCCTACAATTCCAGGTACATTCTCAGTGCTAGCTCGCCGCTTTCTCTCCTGCTCACCTCCATGCATGAAGGGAGCTAGCTTGGTACCTTTTCTGACATACAGCGCTCCAACTCCCTTGGGGCCATAGAGCTTGTGCGCCGACATAGAGAGTAAATCCACTTCGAGCTCATCTACATCCACCGGGATATGCCCCACCGTTTGCACAGCGTCAGTGTGGAAACAGATTCCTGCCTCCTTGGCAACCTTCCCTATCTCAGCTATCGGCTCTATGGTGCCCATCTCGTTATTGGCGTGCATCACCGAAATGAGGGTGGTTTTGTCTGTGATGGCCTTTTTGACATCGTGGGGGTCAACCAAGCCATACTCATCTACCGGTAGGTAGGTTATCCTGAATCCCCTTCTCTCTAAAAATTTGCACGTCTCTATCACCGCGTGGTGTTCGATGGGGCTGGTAATGATGTGATTTCCCCTGTTCTCGTTGGCGAAGGCCACACCCTTTATGGCAAAGTTATCTGCCTCAGTTCCACCGCTGGTAAAAACAATTTCTTCATCACGGGCATTAATAAGATTGGCAACCTTAACCCTTGCCTCTTCAGTAGCTCCTTTTGCCTCCTGCCCATAGGAATGGATGCTCGAAGGGTTACCAAAGGCATCGGTAAAATACGGGAGCATTGCCTTTATCACCTCAGGGTGTGTCGGCGTGGTGGCAGCATAATCAAGGTATCTCCTTCTCATCTTTCTTAGCCCTCCACAATGTCGCCAATGACGGGGTCAACCCTCACCCCTTTGCTAATCACCCAGGTGATACCATCCTCTATTTCTTTCTCTTCTCCCTCCAGCTCCAGCACCACCCAACCCTTATCCTCGGATATATCGGCACGGCGAATATTGGTCACCACCTTGAATTGCTGCCCAAGGTTATAAATGATGGGCTTCTTGATTAGCCCCTCAGGAAAGGTAAACATTACTTGTCTTTTGACCATCTTAGCCCCCCTTTATCTTTCCTTGGATTAGTATAGCACAGGTGAAGTATGGCGGTCTCAAACTTGCACCCCGAGTACCTCTTCAAATGATTCTAGGCTAGGCTGGACAGTAAAGGGCTGAACAATATCTGACACTGTTTCCTGTGTCCTGGGTCCTGCCCCGGTGATAAAAGCCACTGTAAGCTCGTTCCTTTTAATTACCCCTGAAGATGCCAGCCTCTTGAGTCCGGCAATTACTACTCCGCCGGCCGCTTCAGCAAAGATGCCCTCAGTTTGAGCCAGCAGCTTCATCCCGGCGATGAGTTCCTCATCAGTGACGGCGCAGGCACCACCCCCCGATTGCCTGGCGACCCTCAACGCATAGTAGCCATCAGCCGGGTTCCCGATAGCTATGGACTTGGCAATGGTGTCTGGCTCTACCGGGTGCGCATGGAGAGAGCCTGCCTGAAAAGCATTAACGATGGGTGAGGAGCCGGCAGCCTGAGTGAGATACATATGGGTATTAACCGGCTCAATTAAACCGAGCATGGATAACTCATCCAGACCTTTCCATATTCGGGTAAAGCTAAGCCCTGAGGCGGCAGGAGCTACCACACAGTCAGGGGCATGCCACCCCAGTTGCTCCGCCACCTCATATCCCAGAGTCTTGCTCCCCTCGGCATAGTAGGGTCTGAGGTTGATATTAATAAATCCCCAGTTGTATTTTTGTACCAGCCCGGCACAAAGACGGTTGACATCATCATAGTTCCCATCAACGGTGACCAGAACTGGCTTATAGATTGCTATCCCCACCAGCTTACCCGGTTCTACATCAGCGGGAACGAAGACATAAGCCTTCATATTTGTCTTAGCGGCGTGGGCGGCGACACTGGCAGCCAGGTTACCGGTAGATGCACAGGCTACAGTGTCAAACCCGAACTCCCGTGCCTTGGTGACGGCAACCGAGACCGGCCTATCCTTGAACGAGTAAGTTGGATTAAGGCAGTCATTCTTAATGTAGAGCCGGTCCAGCCCTAGTTCACGCCCCAGATTATCGGCCTTAACAAGAGGGGTAAAGCCGGTACCAATGTCCACCTCCTCGCTTTCCACTGGCAGCATATCACGATAGCGCCATATGCTCGGTGGTCCCTCGGCAATCCTCTCTCGACTTAGAATTTTAGCCATAGCCTTGTAGTCATAGCTGACCTCCAGCGGGCTAAGGCAGAAATCGCACAGGCTGAGAGGTTGCACAGGATACTCTTGCCCACATTTTCGACACCGCAAAGCTCTGGCATAAGACATGTCCTACTCCTTCAGCTAGGCTCCAGCGCCTGGTGTAAATCATCAATTAAGTCATCAATATTTTCCAGACCTACTGATAGACGGATTAATTCGTCGGTGATTCCCACTTTCTCTCTATGGTCTTTTGGCATCGAGGCGTGAGTCATAGTAGCTGGGTGCTCGGCAAGGGAGACAACGCCGCCCAGTGACTCTGCCAGGAAAAAGACTTTAATTCTTTTTAAAAAGCTGTTAACCGCTTCAATTCCCCCGTCTAATTCAAATGACACTACCCCACCGAACCCCTTCATCTGCTTTCTGGCGATTTCGTGCCCCGGATGGGACTCAAGTCCGGGATAGAACACCCTCTTTACCCTGGGGTGCTTTTTAAGATCATTTGCTACAGCAATGGCATTTTCCTCGTGTTGCTTCATTCTCACCGGAAGAGTCTCGATTCCTCGAAGTACCAGCCAGCAATCAAATGGAGAGGCACAGGTGCCCATTGCATTTAACAGAAACTGGACCTTCTGGGTTAGTTCGTCAGTGGTGGTTACTACCGCACCACCGACGACATCGCAGTGCCCGTTGAGATACTTGGTTGTGGAATGGACAACGAGGTCAACTCCATACTCAACAGGTCTTAAGAAATAGGGGGTGGCAAAGGTGTTGTCTATCACCGTCATCAGGTTGTGCTTTTTAGCGACATCAACCACCATCTCAATGTCAGTTATATTTAGCAGTGGATTGGACGGGGTCTCCAGCCACAGCATCCTGGTATTAGGCTTTATTGCGTCTTCAATCCTCTCCCTATCGTCCAGTCTCAGGAAGGTAAACTCCATCCCAAAGTCCTGCATCACGTTCTGAAATAGCCTATAGGTGCCCCCATAGACATCATCCCCTGAGATTATGTGGTCGCCTGCCTTAAGCAGGTGGATGATGGTGGCTTCGGCAGCCATACCGGTGGCAAAGGCAAACCCCGCCTTCCCACCCTCAAGCTGGGCAATGGTATCCTCCAGGACCTTTCTTGTCGGGTTTGCCGTACGGGAGTAATCATAGCCCCTTGTTTTGCCCACATCCTCAAAGACAAAGGTTGAAGTCTGATAAATGGGGGCTGATACGGCACCGAATGTCACATCCGGCCTCTCCCCAGCGTGAATGGCTAGTGTTTCAAATCTCATATTCCCTCTCCTTGGCTAAATTCTCTCACAATTTTCCCTCTCCTGTCCTTCAGTTCATCTTTAGGGACTGGCAGTCCGCTGAGGCTCTCAAGCCTCTTCATACGCTCTCCCAGCTTTTCCTGCTCGCTTAAGACAAGTCTTATAGCTTCGGCTACCGGGTCGGGCAACTTCCCGTGCTCTAATTCTAAGAGTGGCTCATGGTGGTCCTCTGCAATTCTTCCTGGGATGCCTACCACCGTAGCCCCCGGCGGAACTGATTTTACTACCACCGAGCCTGAACCAATCCTGGCTCCATCAGCTATGGTGATAGCGCCTAAAGCTACCGCTCCGGTTCCTAGTACCACATTATTGCCGATGGTAGGATGGCGCTTCTTCTTTTCGAAAGTTGTCCCACCCAGAACAACCCCTTGGTACATCAGCACATCATCTCCTACTTCTGCCGTCTCTCCGATGACTACTCCTGCCCCGTGGTCTATAAAGAAACGCCTGCCAATTTTGGCTCCGGGGTGGATTTCGATACCGGTCAGGAAGCGACTGATATGGGAGACGGAGCGGGCCAGAAACCGGAGCTTGTGCCACCAGAGAAAACGAGCCAAGCGATGAAACCACAGGGCATGTAACCCTGGATAGCAGAAGATTACCTCTAGCACACTCCTCGCCGCCGGGTCTTTGGCAAATACCGTTTGAATGTCCTCTTTTAAGGTCTTAAACAAGATAACCATAATGCTGTCCTTGCCTTTATAGCCATGCTCGGTATCATGACGCTCATTAGGGAGTAGGGTTTCTAAAACCTTGTTAGATAGCGTTTTTCAACACATCTTGCAAAGTTACAATACCGACAGCAAGCGAGCCTCCCTCCGGTGGGCCCGTAATTACCAGTTGGTGAATGTCAGATTCCAGCATGGTCTCTGCTGCCTCAGCCAAAGAGACATGACTAGGAATATATAGTACCTTTTTGGTCATGATTTCACTCACCGGAATGTCCTTCCAATCAGTGCGAGTAAGTATTGCTCTTACTGCATCCTTTCGCGATATTATTCCACGAAAATGGCCGGTAGTATCGACCACAACAACAGAATTGTGCTCACATAGTTTCTCATAGATATCACCCAGAGTATCTTTATGGTGTGCCTCTATCAAAGGATGAGTTGAAGCTTTGAAAATACTTATTTTACGGAGCATCGCTTGCCACCTCCCCTCATTAGGTTTGTTTTTGATTTCGACCTTTGAGCCTGGGTAAGCACCTATCATCTATGCCTGGTCTGTCTCGGGTATTATTCTGGCTAACCTAAACAGCACTACGCCGGTAGCGATAAGGGCAATTCCTGTGACGACCATAAAGACGCCACTCACCTTTACGACAGTGAAAATGCCAAAGGATGCTACGGCAAGATATAGGTAGTTCTCAAGATTGAGAGCTTGGGCATAGCTCAACTGCTGGGGGTCTGTAGGGTCGAAGCGTCCTCCGCCTAAAAGGTCTCCATAGGTCGGGGCTATACCATGGCGATGTTCCCTAACAGTATCACCCGCAGTCTGTGCTTTCTCAGGAGTATCAACGATGCCTTCAACACCATCAATTGTTATTTCCTCTTGCTGCATAGCCTCAACTAGGAAAGCTTCTTTAGCAAATCCCTGCTGAATAAAGACTATGCCAATAGCTAAGGATATTACTGCACATATTATTACAACTATTGCTAGATATCGGCTTGTACGTCTCATAATTTACTTTTACCTCTTTTTCTTGCTGATTTTCGTTGAATTTTCCATTAACTATCGTGAGAACATTTTCCCCCTCCTTTGTATACATGGTGCAGGATGCTAAGACTCCTGGAAAAGCCAGGTGGACAGATAGCGCTCGCCGGTATCAGGCAAAACTACCACTATAAGCTTACCCTTATTGGCTGGCCTTTTGGCTACCTCTAATGCTGCCCAGGTTGCCGCTCCCGAGGATATACCGGCCAATATTCCTTCCTCTTTAGCTAATCTTCTAGCTGTTATTCCAGCATCTTCATTGGTGACCTTAATAATTTCATCGACCAAATCCATTCGCAACACGTCAGGGATAAAACCAGCCCCGATGCCCTGAATCTTGTGGGCCCCTGGCTTCCCCCCGGAGAGAACCGGGGAATCAACAGGCTCAACGGCGATTGCTTCAAACTGTGGCCTCCTGGGCTTGATTACTTCGGCTACTCCGGTAATCGTTCCTCCGGTTCCCACCCCAGAGACTAGAATATCTATCTTGCCATCGGTATCTCTCCAGAGCTCCTCGGCTGTGGTCAGCCGGTGCACCTCTGGATTTGCCGGGTTCCTAAACTGTTGAGGCATAAGATAATCGGGGTTCTCCGCCACCAATTGCTCGGCTTTCTTGATTGCTCCTGGCATCCCCTCTACTCCTGGTGTTAGCACCAGCTCAGCGCCGAAAACTGATAAGAGCCGCCTCCGCTCCAGGGACATAGTGTCCGGCATGGTGAGGATGAGTTTATATCCCCTGGCAGCGCAAACGAAGGCAAGAGCGATACCTGTATTACCGCTAGTAGGCTCGACGATTACTGTATCCTTATTAATGAGCCCCGTCTCCTCAGCAGCAACAATCATTGACATTCCTATCCTGTCCTTCACACTGCCTAAGGGATTAAAGGACTCAAGCTTGGCCACTACCTCTGCCTTCAATCCGTCGGTTATTCGGTTCAATCTGACAAGGGGCGTATTCCCGACTAGCTCGGTAGAGTCCTTGGCTATTCCTCTGGTTAGCCTGGGTATGTCTACCGTCTTGTACTGAAGTTTATCTACTTTTTGCATTGTCTCTGGCATCTTCACTATTTCCTCCTTTTGTACACCTCGTTCGAGTTATCAACTGTAAACTTATATGTAGTACATCACCTCTTCGGGGCACCCTTTTCTTCTTTGCCGCTCAACCAAATCCTGTAAGGTTGTTGACTCTAGAACTCCGTTCATTGCCTTTTTCATTTCACCCCAGATATCCCGGGTGGCACATAATTCAGAGCGGCTACATACTCCTGGATTGTTAATGCACTCCACCGGAGCAATTGAGCCCTCAAGAAGCTGGATGACCTCGCTCAATCTTATCTCTTCAGGGGGCTTGGCTAACGAGACCCCACCTCTAGGACCCCGAGTGCTCAGCACTATACCCGCAGCTATAAGGGGGGTAATTAAGTGTTCTAGATACTGTAGTGAGATCTGCTGCCTCTGGGAGATATCTTTTAATAGAACCGGTCCTTCTCCCTGGTGAAGGGCTAGCTCTAAGAGTGCCCTAGTTCCATATCGTCCTCTAGTGGAAAGTTTCATTGCTCCACCCTCCTTGTTTACTATTATGACCAACAAAGTATACAATATCATAAGATGGGGAGATTGTCAAGTGCTTTTGTAACTTCAAGATAAATAGATTTGGTCAATATTTCTCCAAGTCGGAGAGGATTGGATAAACGCTATAAGGCAGAAAGAGGCTTAAGTTTTCCGAAATAAGGTGTTGACAAAGTATTCCCCAATAGTTTATACTTCTATCTCGGAGTGGAGAGAGCTTGCGTTCCTATAATGCTATTCTTCTTGTTGTTCTAGCGGAAAGTTGGGGCTTTCCGTTTTTTTGTGTAGTAGGTAGTTAAGCTGGTAAATTTGGAAAAGGGAATGTAAACATTAAGGAGGAGGTACTATGGAGCTTAGTCGAAGGGATTTTTTGAAAGCCTCTGGGGCTGGGGTTGGCGGTATTTTCTTGATTGGGGCACTTGACCCTAGTGTAGCCTTAGCCAGAGCACCTAAAGTCTTACCACTGAAAAAAAGGATTGGAGAGAAATCCACCATCTGCCCCTATGATGGTACCGGCTGTGGTTTCATCATTGCTGCCGAGAATGGTAGGGTGGTAAACATCGAGGGTGACCCTGACCACCCTATTAACCGTGGAGGTGCCTGTGCCAAGGGCGCTACGTTACGCCAGCTATCTGCCGATAATCCCTGGCGGTTGAGCAAGGTTCTTTACCGACAGCCGGGTGGAACCGAATGGGAGGAAAAAGAATGGGACTGGGCAATCGATAGGATTTCTCGCAAGATTAAAAACACAAGAGACACCAGTTTCATCGGGAAGGATAGTAAGGGTAATTTAGTAAACCGTACCGAGGCTATCGCTAACCTGGGAGGTTCAGCCCTGGATAACGAGGAATGCTACCTTCTGGCGAAGCTAACACGGGCGTTAGGTTTGGTGTATATTGAGCATCACGCCCGGATATGACATTCCCCCACCGTCGCCAGTTTGGCGGAAAGCTTTGGTCGCGGGGCAATGACCAACCACTGGAACGATATTGCCAATAGCGATTGCATCCTGGCAATAGGTTCCAATGCTGCCGAGAATCACCCGGCCTCTTTTGGCTATATTATGAAAGCCAAAGACAAGGGCGCTAAGCTTATTAGCGTTGACCCCAGGTTCACCAGAACCTCAGCCAAAGCAGATATATATGCCCCCCTGCGGTCCGGGACTGACATTGCCTTCGTCGGTGGCATGATTAAATATGTGCTCGATGATATCGAGCGTAACCCCGACAACTACAATATGACCTACATTACGGAATACACCAATGCTTCTTACCTCATCGCCCCCGATTATAAGGGACCTGCCGAGCTTGAAGGACTGTTTTCTGGCTACGCCGGCAGCCTAAATGAAACTGACGGCGGAAAGAGGAAGTACGATAAATCTAGCTGGCAGTACCAAATGGATGCACAGGGTATCCCTAAGAAAGACAAGACTCTGAAAGACCCGAACTGTGCCTTCCAACACCTGAAGAAGCATTTTGCCCGTTACACTCCAGAAAAGGTGAATGGTATTTGCGGCACACCTGAGGATACCTTCCTTGAGATTTGTAAAACTTATGCCGCCACCGGTAAGACGGGTAAGGCAGGTACTATAATGTATGCCATGGGGACTACCCAGCATACCTATGGCGCACAGAATATCCGCGCTTATTGTATATTACAGCTTCTCCTGGGTAACATCGGAGTCTGTGGCGGCGGTATCAATGCCCTGAGGGGTGAATCCAACGTGCAAGGTTCCACTGACCACTGCCTGCTGTTCCATATTCTCCCTGGATACTTGAAGGTACCCATAAACACGGATACCTCCCTTGACACATACTTGAAGCGGGCCACGCCCACATCCAATGACCCGAATAGCGCCAACTGGTGGCAGCATACGCCTAAGTATGTGGTCAGCCTGCTCAAAGCCTGGTACGGAGATGCTGCCAGTAAAGGCAACCAGTTTGGCTTCCATTACCTGCCCAAGATTGAGGCCGGCAAGAACTATTCCCACATTTCTCTGTTCGAGGCCATGAACTCAGGTGTAATTAAGGGCTTAATGTGCTGGGGGCAGAACCCGGCAGTAGGTGGCCCCAATGCTAACCTGGAACGAAAGGCAATGGACAAACTAGACTGGATGGTGGTCGCCGACCTCTGGCATACCGAGACAGCTGATTTCTGGAAGCGTCCGGGCGCAGACACTGCTAACATCAAGACCGAGGTCTTCCTACTTCCAGCTCTGAGTTCCTACGAGAAAGAAGGGAGTGTTACCAATAGTGGTCGCTGGAGTCAGTGGCGATACAAAGCTGCTGATGGTCCGGGAGATGCCAAGGAGGACCTGTGGATGCTGACCGCAATCGCCCTGAAGTTAAAGGAACTCTACGCTAAAGAGGACGGGCCCAATACCGAGGCGATTACCAAGCTTACCTGGGACTATGGAGCGCATCATCCCGATGTGCACAAGGTAGCCAAGGAAATAAACGGCTATGACCTGACCACAGGTAAGTTACTTCCAAGCTTTGGTAAGTTGAAGGACGACGGCACCACCACCTCGGGCAACTGGCTCTACTGTGCCAGTTACACCGAGGATGGAAACATGGCCGCCCGCCGTGATGCAACCCCAGGTCCGTTTGATGTTGGTCTTTACCCGAAGTGGGCCTGGTGCTGGCCAGTGAACCGGCGGATTATCTATAACCGAGCCTCAGTTGACCTCAACGGAGTGCCGTGGGATAAGGAACACCCGGTCATCTGGTGGCAGGATGGAAAGTGGGTAGGTGATGTGCCTGATGGTGGTTGGCCACCGATGGCAGTCGACCCGGAGAAGACCAAGCACCCGTTCATCATGAAGCCGGAAGGGCATGCTCGTCTCTTTGGTTCCGGCATGGCTGAGGGTCCGTTACCGGAGCATTATGAGCCTTGGGAGGCCCCAATACAAAATCCCATGTCAAAACAACAGAATAACCCCGCCTTCAAGATCTGGCATCCTGAAGAGCAAGGTACTGCTAACCAATTTCCGATAGTGTGCAGCACCTACCGGGTCAGCGAGCACTGGCAGGGAGGGCAGATGACCCGTAACTGTCCCTGGTTAGTGGAGATGATGCCTGAGCCCTTTGTTGAAATGAGCGAAGAGCTGGCGGCAGAGAAGGGTATCGTTAATGGGGAAAAGGTTATTGTGGAATCAGCCCGAGGGCGGGTAAAGGTGGTAGCCGTAGTCACCAAGCGCTTTAAGCCGTTCCATTTGAATGGACGCACGGTTCACCAGGTGGGTGTGGTCTGGCACTGGGGTTACACTGGTCTATCAACCGGGGACAGCGCCAATGTTCTCACACCTCATGTTGGTGATGCTAACACCATGATACCAGAGTATAAAGCCTTCCTGGTTAATGTCCGTAAGGCTTAGTCAAATAGTAATAGATGAGTCTTTACTTGGAGGTAATAATGGCGGAAAAGGCAATCTTGTACGACCCAACTCGGTGTACTGCTTGCCGCGGCTGTCAGGCTGCTTGTAAGCAGTGGAACGAGAACGATGAAGTTATACCTGAAGAGGAAAATGGCGTAAAATCAGTTAACTGGGGCAGTTATGAAAATCCCCCTGACCTCTCCCCCCAAACTTGGCTCAAGATGGAGTTCCGTGAGGTAGAGCGAGAGGGAAAGGTGGACTGGCTCTTCACCCGTCGAGCCTGCATGCACTGTTCAGATGCCGCCTGTGTTAAGGTGTGCCCCACTGGTGCCCTCTACCATCATGAACTCGGTTTTGTTGCTTATGATAAGGACCTTTGTAGCGGCTGTGGCTACTGTGTAGACTTCTGCCCCTTCCATGTACCGCGGAGCCAGCGTAATTTGCTGACTGGTGTCGCTATAATGGACAAGTGCACCCTCTGTACTACTCCCGGCTTAGATCGAATTGCTGCTGGCTATGAGCCAGCTTGCGTCAAAACCTGTCCCACCGATGCGCTGATATATGGTGACCGCAATGAGTTGGTGGCAGAGGGGAAGAAACGAGTCCAGGCTCTTAAAACTAAGGGGTATAGCAATGCCTACTTATACGGCGATAAGGAACTTGATGGCTTGCATGTTATGTATGTCCTTAGTGACTCCCCTGAAGTTTATGGGCTTCCCGTAAGTCCTCAAGTTCCGGCGGCAGCTGTCGCCTGGCAGGATGTAATTCAGCCGTTGGGCTGGGCACTAGGCGGATTAACCATTCTCGGGTTGGGATTAAATTACCTTGTCGCCCGAGAAGCAAAACTAACCAAGGAACTACCTGGTAAGAAGGAGGAATAGGATGGAGACAGAAATTGAACGCTATCGTAAGCCAACCCGGATTTTACACTGGATACATGCTGGTGCTTTTGTAGCCCTGTTTCTCACCGGTCTTATATTGTTTGTTCCCCCTCTGGGGTTCCTGGCACAGGATAGCTGGACCCGGGTCATACACCGTGTCGCAGCAATTCTCTTTGTGGTAGCACCTCTCATTTATATACCTCTCAACTGGAAGGCAACTTTGAGAGGGATAAAGGATGCTTTCTCCTGGGGAGGAGAAGACATGGGCTGGATGAAAGCAGCTCCCCGCTACTATTTTCTGAGCGATGAAGAGGCGATGCCCCCGCAGGAGCATATGAATACCGGCCAGAAGCTATGGTGGTTAATGGTTATTGTCTTCGGGCTAATCTTTGCCATAACCGGAGTTATTATGTGGTTTGCCAAGACAGCGGCACCGATTGCGCTTCTGCAATGGATGGTTATCATTCATGATATAGCCTTCATCACTACCGGCAGTATGCTTTTTGTTCATATTTACCTCTCGGTGGTTCATCCCCTGATGCGCCCGTTACGGACCGGGGCATGGAGTTCTATGGCTCGGGGCAAAATATCAGTCGACTATGCTAAGTCACATCATGCTAAATGGTACGATAGAGTTTCTAAGGAGAAGGAGGCAGAGCTCCATTGACCACGGGAACAGATACCCAAATCCTTAGAAAACTGGAGGAGCAGCAAAAGAAAGAAGGAAGTCTACCACAGCTTTTGGAGTTCTATCAGAAGTTACTTCGCATTCAAACTAGGGTTGGGAAACGTATAGACGTGCCCAACCTTAGTTTTACTGATGATGATATCAATGCACGAGCAGAGCAGGGGAAACCATTAATAGGATTTAACGACCTTGCCCTCAATTGGTCACTACTGCGCGATGTGTTTGTGGAAGTCACCGCCGTCTTTGCCGAGTATCCAGACCTTTTTGGTCCGATACCCAAGGACCTTGTGGAAACTGGGGCCAAACGCTTCCCAACAAAGAAAGTGGTTAAAGCATGGTTCGGGGGAGCCAGGTTGCCTTCTACGATAGCAGTCGATGATGTTAATGAATATCTTCTCCTAGAAGCTATAATCCAGGCTGCTCTCAGGCCTTTCTTGATAAGCCATTGCGAAGCCCTGCTTGGCTTCGTGAAGCAGGAGCAGTGGTGTCGTGGATATTGCCCAATTTGCGGAGGTAATCCCGATTTCGCTTTTCTGGACAAAGAGCGTGGGGCTAGGTGGCTATTGTGCTCTCGATGTGACGCTGAGTGGCTCTTTCGACGTTTAGAGTGCCCATATTGCGGCACCCAAGACCAAGGTGCCCTAGCCTATTTCACTGACGATGAAGGGCTTTACCGGCTCTATGTATGCGAGCGATGTCAGCACTATTTGAAAGCCATAGACCTCCGGCAGGCTGGGTCTGAGGTCTTGCTGCCCTTGGAGCGTTTTCTTACCCTCGACATTGATATTCAGGCCCACAAGAATGGATATAGTCCTTGCGCGAAAGTTGGAGGAGGTGAGGGGATGAAAAGACAGTTGGGGGCAACTCTAGTGGCAAGGGAAGAAAGCTAAGATAAATACTAAAGAGCAGATATCAATCAAAGATGTGCGTGGTGTAGACCTTTTTGCCGGGCTTCCTGATCAGCACTTAGAACAAATAGCGAAAGTCTGCACTCTACGTACCTACTTCTGATTGTGAGTCAGGGGACGGGTCACCTAAGGTCTACTAGCGGTCATCCGGCAAGTTGTGAGATGAAACAGGCTAGATAACATACAAGAAGGTGTAAAAAGGAGCTAGCCTAGACCAGTATTTCGTCCACAGGAGGGAGTTATGCCGTTTCGCATGGGACCATGGGAGATTGGCCTAATCTTGGTGGTTATCCTGATTATCTTTGGGGTGGGGAAGCTACCACAAGCAAGTGGTGCTATTGGCAAGGGGCTGCGAGCGTTCCGTCAGGGACAGCGTGGCGAAGAGGATGAAGGAGAAGAATCCGGAGCCAGGAGGAAAGTCACCAAGAAGGTAGCCGAGAACAGGGCGACGTAACAGGAAAACTTAATACTACGAGAGCCACAGATGGGAGTCATTGTTCGTAGACATCAGCTCAGCTAGGTGGTGACTTAGTCTGAAGTCATCGGCAGTGAGGCGAGGGTAATGGATTTTTTCGTATCACTGAATAGGTCATGGCTCAGGCTCTAATTCAATCTGGAGCGCAATAAGTATTCGGCACAGCATGACAAAGTAGCCAATGAGTATTGTTAGCTCAACAATGTCATGCTCGCTAAAGAAACTCCTGAGTTTGGCAAACGTATCGTCCGTCACTTTATTGTCCCGCGCAACCTCATCGGTGTAGCTTAGCACGGCACGCTCCTGGTCATTGAATTCTGCCGAAGTAGCCCAGTCTGAGAGCTCGTCAATCTGTTTTTGGCTAACGCCAGCCCGTAGCGCCAGGGGAACATGGTGCGAAAACTCATACTCGGCCTGGGCGAGATTGCCAACACGAAGGGTAGCCAGCTCCCGTAGGTTAGCCGGCACATTCTCTCCCCGAAGAACCGAACCGGCCAGCCGTTGATAGTTTAGGCCGATTTTAGGGCAGTGGGCTAATACCTTAATTATGTTAAGAACTCTGAAGCCCCGTTCTTCTTGTCCCTGGTAGATTTCTCTGTATGTGGGATGAGCCTGGTCTTTCTCTACTAAGCTAACGCGTGGCATTTTACCTCCTTAGAAATTTTTTTCTGAATTACCTTGCTCTCCTCTTTCACAGCTCCTTTCTTATACCACCGGGCCCACCTTGACCAGGGGCAGGTTCATTAGCTGGGTGAGGGGCTCAAGCTAGACCACGGGGCGTGATGAGAGATATTCACCACGCCCCGTCACTGTGATTGGCTGTCCTGATGTGCCTGGAGGGCTACCTTAATCCCGTCATCCCTCTCAGTATTTCAAAAACCTTTTCTCAAACTCCGTAAGCTGGGATTTCCCATATCAACTATTGTGGCTATGTTAAATTATATATTCAGTCGGCCAGTCTGGCAACTCCTTCAATGCAGGGTGCTCTTTCCACCCCGGAATCCTGGCAATTCTTTTAGCGGTGGCTTTGTATTTTTCCCAATCAGCAGCAGCATACATAGCCATTTTCTGTGCCGCCAGAGAGCCTTCCGTATGGATAAAGGCACCATCGTGACCGTGACCTATCAAGTCCTTCACCAGCCTTACGGCCTTAAGCCGGTGCTCGGTTGGTATGCCATCCTTGCCGGCAAGGTACTTCTCAATAAAAGGTCTTTCTTCAGGGTTCATCCAATCCTTGTAGGAGAAGACAGTGGTTGCCAGCCCACCGGCGATATCAGCAACAACCTTGGAAGTCTCGTGCTGGTCATTAGCAAAGATATACTTGGCTATATTGGTGTACATTAGATTGGGAGCGGCCAGGCCGATATCAGGGAATATATCAGGGTGCTCACAACCTGCCTTGGACATGACATCAATTAGCACAGCGTGCATGGCAAGCCAGGACAGTTTCTCCTGGATATGAGGATACCGGTCGATACCATTATATTCAGCCATCAGTGCGGCTATGCCGGCATCTTGTTCAGTTGATATTACTTTGTGGCAGGAGCCGAAAAGGCGATGGAAGACGCCAAACATCCAGGCAATGTCTCTGGAAAACTGCCATTCACCACACATAAATACCCGGTTCCAGGGGACGAAAACGTCATCAAAGACAATCATGCACTCACTAACCCCGGCACCACGTCCGGAGGCAGGCCAGTTCCACTCAGCTTCCTCGCCCGTTTCCTCGAAATACCCTGGCGAAGTTAAAAGTGTAATGCCTTTAGCATTTACCGGGGTAGCAAAGACCACGGCATAGTCCTTGTCCTCTTCACGGTGAGCCCGGCACGGTGAAACGATTAGTTCATTGGCAGTGGGGGTAGCACTTATGTGCATCTTGGCTCCTCTTACCACTATTCCATCCTTTTGCCGGTCAACAACCCTGACATAGAAATCCTTATGTTGTACCTGTGCTGAAGGGCGCATGCCCCGGTTCCCCTTAACATCGGTAATGGCTCCAGTAATAGCCGGGTCGGCTGCTTTCAGATGCTTACGATAATCCTCAACAGCGTCGGTATAGTGGGTGCCCAATTGCTTATCCATTCTGGCAGCGACCACCCCTGAAGCAGCCAGGGCGTCAGGACCCATACCACTCATAGCTGCACCCCATCGCATGCAGGTTATATAGACGTCCCTCCGTCTCACCAGCTCTTCAGCGTTTGTGGGCTGCTTCCACAGGAACAAGTATCTATCCCCGTCCTCTTCTGTGGTGAGCAGGTCTTTAAACTTAGGGTGATTATAAAGAACGTAACTCATGGCTCTAGCATTGATGGGTCCCTTCATTTTTGGATGCTTTGTTATATCTGGTATCTTCTCCCCATTGAGATAAATCACCCTTCCATCGTTCAAGCTTTCCACATACTGCTTCGCTGTCCTAATCATAATAACCTCCTTTAATTAGATTATAACTCCCTTGCCTGCTCCACAACTTCTACATAATAATACCTCCTTGCTACTGCCTTTGTCTCTAAACTAACCGCTACCCATCTTTCTTGGGATAGCTACCAGGATAAGGTGATAGTCGGCAGGTTCTAAATTGCGAAGGGTAAACAGCTCCGTGCTGCCCAAAACTTCGGAGGGCGTATAGATACCCTTATTTCTTCAGCCTCCTGAAGCTCCCTCTTCTCAATCATTCCTCTTTTTATCGCCCCGCCCAGTCGAATTGCCTCCGATTCTATTTGCTCAAGCAGTTTCTGGCTTTCCACGTCAAGCATTTGCCCTCCCTATTTTGTCTCTAATTTCCCTTATTGCTGGCTGTACCCGCTCCCTGGTCGGTCAATACCGGTGCCCTTGCCCTCGTCTCTCCAGCCAAACTCTTTCAGTATTGCCTGGCTGTAGGTGACACGGCCGGCAACTTTGTCCAGCGGTTCGGTGGCCAGGAGAAGGATTGCCCTTGCCATTATCTGTGGGGGCTCACCCCGTGGGTCGTCCAGGCCAGTGACTAATTTGTGGTACACGGTGCCGGGGGTAGGCACGACCAGGGAAGGCGATACACAGGTCACCGAGATGCCGTACTGGTAGACCTCCTCGGCTAACCCTTGAGTAAACCGCTCCAACGCTGCTTTTGTTGTGCCATACATCGTGCCACCAGTGCCGGAGCTCGTATAGGGACCGCGTCCCGGTCCAATGGCAGCTCCCGATGAGACATTGACGATGGCACCACTGCCTCGCTCAATCATATCCGGCAATACTTTCTGACTCAGCATGAAGGGACCATGCACATTCACTGTGAAAGCGCGGACCCACCGCTTGATGGGATAATCCTTGATGGGGATGAAGTAGCTCAAGGCTGCGTCGTTTACCAGCACATCCACCGGGCCAAAAGCCTGTTTGGCAGTCTCCACAAGCTGGGCACAGCTCTCCTCGCTGGACACATCAGTTTGGACAGCCAAAGCGGTGCCTCCAGCCTTCTTGATTTCTGAAACCGTGGTGCTAAGCGAGCCCTCCAGGATATGTTCACCTTCACCAAGGGTACGGGCGGCGCAAACGACTTTAGCACCCTCAGTGGCGAAAAGCTGGGCAGTC
>Ga0209979_1002642_pt1 | contig 16815 bp, 13 predicted proteins | sample AnhtaG_FD_183114 | JGI IMG/M metagenome (GOLD analysis project Ga0209979, IMG submission 183114) | Deep subsurface microbial communities from Anholt, Denmark to uncover new lineages of life (NeLLi) - Anholt_01485 metaG (SPAdes) (version 2) | ecosystem: Environmental > Aquatic > Marine > Oceanic...
TAACGGAATTTGATGCATTTGTCTATCTTTCTCAACTCAATCAGGCAGAAGCTATAAAATTTGGGGTAGAACATTGGAGAGCAAGAAAGTATAAAACAGCTGGTACACTCTACTGGCAGTATAATGATAGTTGGCCTGTTTTCAGTTGGTCAAGCGTAGACTATTTCAAAAGGCCAAAAGCCCTTTATTATTATACTAAGAAGTTTTATGCTAACATTTTGCCTTTCGTAGATTATAAACTATTAGAGCAAGCTCTTGAAGTTATGGTTATAAATGATATACATGAGGAAAAAACAGTGGAGGTTTCACTGGAAATCTGGAATATTACAGGAGAAAAGATTTGGGAGAAAAAGTATGAAAAAATACAGATCCCGAGGGATTTCGTTTCCACAATCGATATCCTTAAGATACACGATTTACCCATAAATACAATGTCCAATACTGTGATATACATTGTAGTACAAAGTAATGAAGGGAAATTCGATAATTATTTTCTTTTTGATAACTTTAGAGATATGCACTTACCAGATCCAGAATTATCATATACCCGAGATGGTAAAAATCTGATCTTCCGATGTAAACGTCCAGCCTTTGGGGTATTTATAGCTTCTGAAGAGGAACATATGCCCTCGGACAACTTTTTTCCTTTAATTCCTTCGGTGAACAAAAGGGTAAAATGTCCCTCGAATAAGATAAAGGTAAGAAGTCTATACGACTACTTAAAAAAATAGGTTAATAATCAATAAAAATATTCCTTAAGATAGAATATTATGTGAACTTGTGAAGCCTGACCCCTTAATTTTAATCTATAGAGGAGTATCATACATGAAACAGTATAAAAATATTACTTCCAAGGAAAACCCAATATACAAGTTAATAAAAGCCTTAAGTCAAAAAAAAGTTCGTGAAAGCAATGGATTATTTCTTATAGAAGGCACCAGGCTTCTTGAGGAAGCTAATAATAGGGGAGTAAAAATAAAATACCTTATTATTAATGAAACAGTAGAAAATATGCCAAAAATTAATCAAGGTTGCCAGGTTTTAAGGCTGCCCATTAATCTATTTAAGAAAGTTTCAGATACAATTAGTCCCCAAGGAATAATAGCTGTAGCAGAGCAAATAGAAATATCATTGGCAGATATAATTCTTGGTACAAATTCTTTGGTAGTTGTTTTAAATGGCCTGCAGGATCCTGGAAATCTTGGAACAATCATAAGAACCAGCGCTGCAGCAGGTGTTACCGCAGTATTATTAACTGAAGGAACTGTAGATTTATACAGCCCAAAAGTTATTAGGTCTACAATGGGTTCCCTGTTTCAGGTGCCTATTATAAATGGTCTTGACGATGATGAGGCTGTCAAATGGTTAAACTATCACTCTACAAATATTATAGTAGCAGATTTAGATGGTGAAGAATATTACTATTCCGCTAACCTCAAAGAGCCTTTCGCTTTAGTAATTGGAAACGAAAATAGAGGACCAAATGATATATGGAGGAAGGCAGCTTATAAAAAAATAAAAATCCCTATCTTAGGATCCACTGAATCCTTAAATGCGTCAGTAGCTGCTGGGATAATTCTGTATGATGCAGTTCGGCAAAGATTGTACAAATGATGCTATCCTTTATTTGTTGATATAGCAAAAAAAAGGGGGGAGCGGTCTTCACATTTAATATAACTTCTTAAGACAAATCATATTTGAAGAAATTATAGTATGTCAAATGTGAAGATCTGTGATTCCATATATTATTAATATTGTATATTATAAAAATATTTTAAAAATATTTGACAAGAGGAATTGTCTTATTGTAAAATAAAATCACCTGCAATCGAATGCATAATTATAATATTATTTTTATAATTATGAAATTTCACTGAAAATGCCTTCTTATTTTTATCACTATTTTGAATTTTTGTTAATGAGCTCAGCAAGTAATTAATAAATAAAATTAAACACAAATACTCGAAAGTTAGAAATCAAAAAAGTGATTTAATCAAAATAGATCAAAGAAAAGAATTTATGGGATTTAAATTATTATAATGCAATCGTTCGCATCTAATACTTAAAATTGTTCAGGCTAACACTAAAAATCAACTTACAAGATATTATTTAAATTATTTCTAATACAAATATAATTATTCTGGTGCAAGAATTACTAAAATTAGCTTCTTGAAAAATCAAAAAACTCCCTGTGACCATGCCCTAAAAAAAGATGACTGCCCTTTAAATAACAGGGAACTAACAAGAGGAGGTGAGACATAAGGAGAAAATTTTTCCTGGATATTTTTAGAAGTTTAAAAATTTTTTGGAGGTAAAAAATGAAAAGTAATTTAAAAACTGGTTTGTTTATTTTTATCGTAATCTTCTTGTTCTCGAGTATCTTCCTATCTTCTTTTGCAGCAGAAAAAGAATATAGAATTTATGTAGTAGTCCACGGTGGCATTGCTGACCCATTCTGGAAAGTTTGCGAGAAGGGAGCACTCGACGCAGGTGATCTATATGAGGATTTAGAAGTAATTTATACCGGACCTGCAGTATTTAAACTTGAAGAGTTTATAGCCTATATAGAAGCAGCATTGGCTAGCGAACCCGATGCTTTAGTTTGCACCTTGACTGCACCTGAAGCTATGGATGAATCCCTTCGAGCAGAGATTGCTAAAGGACTACCGGTAGTAGCGATTAATGCACCAGACCTTAGAGACCCCGAAGACAGGATACCTGTTTTAACTTATGTTGGTGAAGATAGCTACTTTATTGGAGTTAAGGCAGCTCAGGAGACATTAGAGAGATTTACTCCCAAACGTGCAATATTTGCTAACCATCATCCAGGAGCCACTCACATCGAAGCAAGAGGAAGAGGTTACATAGATACCCTGAAAGCAAAAGGTGTGGTTGCAGAATCTCTGGATATTACAGAGGATGCAGTTAAAGCTGCCGAGATGGTAGCTGCTTATTTAAAAGCACATCCCGAAACTGATGCAATTTTCTGTTCAAACACTCTTCGTACAGAGACGATTATCCCACGTTTAGAAGCAGATGGAATAAAAGTAGGAGTAGATGTAAAGATCGCCCAAATGGATATTTCTCTCAAGATACTCGAATATATCCAGGAAGGGAAAGTAATGTTTACTATGGATCAGCAGCAATACCTGCAGGGTTACCTTGGAGTAGTATTTGCCTATTTAAGTGCAAAATATGGATATATTCCTCCCCCAGCTCCAGTGTCAACAGGACCAGCAGTCGTTACTGCAGATGATATTCCTTCCTTAGAGGATTTAGCTAAAGAAGGATACAGGTAAATCTTAACCGGAAGAGGCGATAATTAGATGTTGGGTGGTGTCTAAGAAATAGCATCACCCAACATTATATAAAATAACTATTGGGAGGAATTAATGGAAAATTCAACAAACAACATGGGAGTTGAAACTCGAGGGCAATTTTTAAGCTTTTCTCAGATACGTAGGTGGCCTGAATTTGGAGTGATACTTGCTTTCTTGGTATTATTTACATTTTTCTCCATTTTTTCATCAAAATTTTTAACCTTACGCAATATTACAGGAATACTTACTATAGTTTCAGAATTGGGAATTATGGCTATCGGTGTGGCTTTTTTAATGATTGCCGGAGAATTTGACCTCTCGGTTAGCAGTGTTTATGCCTTATCAGGTTTTTTGTTTGTAACCTTATCAAATAGCTTTAATTCACCATTAGCCTTCATTATTACATTGACATTTGCAGCTTTTATTGGCTTTTGTAATGGAATGATAACCCTACGAGCCCATATCCCTTCATTTATAGCAACTTTAGGCATGATGTTGTTTTTAAGAGGATCACTTTTGGCGGTTACCGGAGGTGAATCTGTTAGTTATAAAAGTGATATCATTATGCCTACCTTATTAACTCGATATATAGGTCACGGTTTTCGGCCTTCTCATATCTGGTTCTTCTTACTCACTCTGCTGTTCTCACTTGTCCTTACTAATACACGTTATGGGAATTGGGTATTTGCAACCGGTGGGAATAAAGAAGTAGCAAGAGCAATGGGAGTAAATGTAAATAAAGTAAAGGTAACAAATTTTATGTTATCATCTCTAATGGCCTCATTATCAGGTTGTATTGTAATTAGCAGGTTTAATCTAGCCAACGCTTCATTTGGGACAGGAATGGAATTGGAAGCAATTGCTTCAGCGGTTATCGGCGGAACCTTCTTAACCGGAGGTTATGGAACAATCATTGGAGTATTTTTTGGAGCATTCCTCATGGGTATGATGAGGACTGGTCTGGTAATGATAGGAGCACCTGCCTATTGGTATCAAACATTTGTAGGAGCAATTTTAATAATAGCCGCAACAATCAATCTTAAGCTTAGACGTTTGGAGATGTAAAGAAGAAGGAGGTCATAATTTATGCAGGAAGCTACCTCATTAGCAAAAATGGTCAATATAGAAAAATATTTTGGAGCAGTCCAGGCATTAAAAAAGGTAAATATTGAAGTTCGATCTGGGGAAATCTTGGGTCTTTTAGGAGATAATGGAGCAGGTAAATCTACTCTTATAAAGGTCCTCGCCGGTGTTTTTCCTCCAGATAGAGGTGAAATTTTTTTTGAAGGTAGTCGGGTAAATTTTTCATCCCCAAAAGATGCAAGAGCAATGGGGATTGAAACAGTTCATCAGGCACTATCTTTGGTAGATATAATGAGTATCTCCAGGAACTTTTTTTTAGGAAGGGAACCAACCAAAAGAATAGGGCCGATACATTTGCTTGATAGAAAAAAGATGAACGAAGAATGCGAAAAGGCTGTTACGGGGTTAGGCGTAAGGGTAAGATCCCCAAATGAATTTGTATCGATTTTATCCGGAGGAGAGAGACAGGCAATATCAATAGGAAGAGCTATGCATTTTAAAGTTAAACTCCTTATCCTTGATGAGCCTCTTGCGGCTTTATCGGTTAGAGAAACGAGGGAAGTGCTTAGACAGGTAGAAAAAGCAAGAGAGTCAGGAGTTTCAGTTATTTTTATCACTCACAATGTTTATCATGTTTATCCTGTTGCGGAAAGATTTGTGATGTTAGATAGGGGGATAAAAATAGGAGAAGTGTATAAAAAAGATGCCAGTCCGGAAGATATTATAGAGATAATAGCCACCGGAAAGATGTCAAAGACATTAAAAACTTGAAAATTAGAGTAAAGGTTTCTAATTTTTCTCATATTTTTAGGAGATGTACTAATGAATTCTCGAGAAAGGGTAAGAAAAGCCATTAACCATCAAGAAACCGATCGTATTCCTCTTGATTTAGGTTCAACTTTGGTGACCGGGATTCAGGCAAGCACTTACGCTAAATTAAGGCAGTCCTTGGGCTTAAAGGATAAATCAGTAAGTATAACCGATCCTTTTCAGATGCTTGGCGAAGTTGAGATGGAGGTAATAAAGAAATTAGGGATTGATACCATAGGATTATGGCTTCCTACCAATGTATTTGGATTTAGAAATGAGAATTGGAAACCCTGGAAATTATTTGACGGAACTAAAGTAATGGTACCTGAAAAATTTACTACTAAAAGGGATGATGAAGGTAATATTTATCTCTATCCCAAGGGGGATATGTCAGTTCCTCCCTGTGCAAAGATGCCTCAAGATGGTTATTATTTTGATCTTTCAGTACGCCAAGAGACTTTTGATGAGAGAAATCTAAATCCGGAGGATTGGGTCAATCAGCAGTACTCAATTTTTTCTGAGGAAACATTAAGATATTTAGAGAAGAAGGCAGATGAGCTTTACAAAAATACAGCTCTTTGCATCATTGGAGAATTTATAGATGCAAGCTTTGGAGATATTTCTATGGTGCCAGGCCCAACCATTAAAAATCCTAAGGGGATCAGAGATCCGGTAAGATGGATTACCGCTCATATTGAATATCCCGATTATATTAAAGGAATCTTTGAATTGCAATGTGAAATAGCATTGAAAAACTTGAAACTCTCTTATGAAGCAGTAGGAAATAAGATAGATGTAATTATGGTTAGCGGAACAGATTTTGGGACTCAAAATGCTCCTTTTATATCACCTGATATGTATCGGGAGTTTTACAAGCCCTTTCATAAAAGGATAAATGATTGGATTCATAAGAACACTTCCTGGAAGACTTTCTATCATACCTGTGGCTCTATTGCAGTCTTTTTAGATGACTTTGTGGAGGTTGGAGTGGATATTTTAAATCCTGTTCAGACTTCAGCCAAAGATATGGATCCAAAAATATTAAAGGAAAGATATGGAGATAAATTAGTTTTCTGGGGCGGTGGAGTAGATACACAGAAGACACTTCCCTTTGGTACACCTGAAGATGTAATAAAGGAAGTCAATGAGCGCTGCAAGATATTTGGGAAGGGAGGAGGTTTTGTATTTAATACTATTCACAACATTCAGTCAAAAGTTCCCATTGAAAATATTATGGCTATGTTTCAAGCTGTAAAGGAATTTAGATTTTAATAAAAATATTAAAAATGATTTAATTATAGAGGAGTAAAAGTTTAATTCTCCCAGATTAAAACCTCTAAATTTATTAGAAGATTTTTTGAAAATAGGAATTTATTATTCATTTTATTTATCTTTTTAAGTTCTACGGATTGAATATTTATATAAAATTGAAAAGCAGAAAAGGAGATAATTATGGAAAAAGTTAATATTGGTGTGATTGGTGTGGGTAGAATAGGAAGATTACATGCTCGCAATTTAAAATATCAGATTCCCGGGACAAAAGTATTAGCAGTTGCTGATATATTTGAAGAGAGTGCCAGGGAAACAGCCTCTCAATTAGAAATACCGATTGCCGAAAAAGATTATCGGGTTTTATTGGAAAATAAGGATATTAATGCAGTGGTAATTTGTTCATCTACCGATACCCATGCTCGGATAATTTCTGAGGCAGCCCAGGCAGGGAAGCATATCTTTTGCGAAAAACCTATTGCTTTGGATGTAGAAAAAATTGATCAGGCTATCGCTGCAGTTAAAAAAGCAGGGGTAAAATTACAGGTGGGATTTAATCGTCGATTTGACCCCAGTTTTAAAAAAGCTAAAGATTTAGTGGCAAGCGGAACGATTGGTACCCCTCATTTAGTAAGAATAACTAGCAGGGATCCTGAACCACCACCGATCAGTTATGTTAAAGTATCGGGGGGAATCTTTTTAGATATGATGATTCATGATTTTGATATGGCCCGTTTCCTTTTAGGTCAAGAGGTGGTTGAGTTGATGGCAGTGGGCAGTTGTTTGGTTGACCCGGCCATTGGAGAGGCAGGGGATATTGATACAGCGATAGTCACTCTAAAGTATGAAAATGGTGCCTGGGGGACCATAGATAATAGTCGCAAAGCTGTTTACGGTTATGACCAGCGTATAGAAATTTTTGGCTCAGAAGGTTGCGTAATGGTAGGGAATCCAAAGCCAACAGAAGTAGTTGTTAATAGTGCTAAGGATACTATAAGCGATAAACCTCTTTATTTTTTCATAGAACGATATCAAGAAGCATATTTAGCTGAGATGAAAGAATTTATTAAATGTATTCAGGAGGATACAAAACCGCCAGTGGGTGGATTCGATGGTAAAATCTCTGTCCAGATGGGATATGCTGCTAAAGAATCTCTAATTAAGGGTAGTTTTGTAAAAATAAGCAAGTAAAAATTAGAGAGAAGAAAGGGAAGTAAGGATAAATTATGAATACTACTATTAAGGATGTGGCAGAATTAGCGGGAGTTCATCCTTCTACAGTATCCCGAGTAATAAATAATGATTCTCGGATTAGTGAAAAAACTAAAGAGAAGGTTATTCTAATAATTAATAAATTGGGATATACTCCCAATGCAATTGCTCGGGGGCTAAAAACAAAAAGAACTTATACCCTGGGGATGTTAATTCCTGATATCACCAATCCCTTTTTTGCTGAGATAGCTCGAGGAGCAGAAGATGCGGCTAATGCAAATGGATTTAATATAATATTGTGCAACACTGATGACAAGTTAAAAAAAGAAAGAATTTATCTGGAGATATTAAAGGGGAAAAGAGTTGATGGTTTAATTTTGGGGACAGCCCATATCAAAGACAAAAGTATATTAGAATTAGAGAGGAAAAAATTTCCCTATATATTAGTTTCCCGGAATATCGAAGGGTTGGATAAGAATTGTATAATCGTTGATGATGTAGAAGGTGGAATGATGGCTACCGAATATTTGATTAAGCTAGGTCATCGTCGAATTGCCCATATCACTGGTCCTCTTAAGACAAGGTCAGCACTTAATAGATTAAAAGGCTATAAATTAGCTTTTAAAAAATATGAAATTGAATACAGAGACGAATTGGTAGGAGAAGGTGATTTTAGAATAAAAGGCGGTTACCAGGTGATGAAGAGATTTTTAAAATTAGCTGAACCGCCTACTGCTATATTTGCTGCCAATGATTTGCTGGCTTTAGGAGCTATGCAAGTTATTCAAAAAAAGAATTTCCGTATTCCAGAAGATTTTTCAGTAGTAGGTTTTAATGACATTAAATTAGCATGTTTTGTCTATCCCCCTTTGACTACTATTCGTCAGCCGATGCTGGAGATGGGGGCATTGGCAGTAAAGATGTTAATAAAGATAATAGAGGAGGGAGAATTTAATCAAAGAAAAGAAGTGTTAGAATCTAAATTAATCATCAGAGAATCTTGCAAAAAAATAAATAAAATAAAAATATAAAAAATAAATTATTAAATTAAAATTAAAAAAAGGAGAAACAAAAAATGAAAACTGTAACTTTATATGCTGACTGGCAGCCTAAGCCAGATTTCAAATTAGGAGCAAAAGATATTGACGGGAAACTTACTTATTTGGGAAGCAAAGTTTGGAAAAATCCGGAACTTAAAATAGTGGAGAAAGATGTTCCTAAAATTGGGTCCACAGAGGTTTTAATCAAAGTTAAAGCCTGCGGAATCTGTGGTAGTGATGTCCACATGGCTCAACCTGATGATGATGGTTATATCTGGTATCCCGGACTTACTGCTTTTCCGGCGACTTTGGGTCATGAATTTTCAGGAATTGTAGTGGAAGCAGGCGAGCAGGCAATTAACAAGAGAACTGGGAAAAAATTTGAAGAGGGAGAGGCAGTAACTGCAGAAGAAATGTTCTGGTGTGCTTCTTGCCGACCCTGTGCCGACGGTTACCCTAATCACTGTGAAAAATTACAAGAGATTGGTTTTAGTTGTGATGGTGCCTTTGCAGAATATGTTAAAGTTGATTCCCGCTATATTTGGAGTCTGGAAGAACTAAAGAGAGTTTACAGGGGTGATGACTTATTCCTGGCTGGTAGTGTAGTTGAACCTACCTCAGTAGCTTATAATGCGATAATAGAACGAGGAGGAGGGATAAGACCAGGAGATAATGCGGTAATTTTAGGCGGAGGACCTATCGGTCTTGCAGCAGTTGCTATAATGAAAAAAGCCGGAGCCTCAAATGTAATTCTCTCTGAACCTTCTGAATCAAGAGCAAAATTAGGCAAGTTAATGGGTGCAGACCATATAATTAATCCTCTTAAAGAAAACTTTTCAGAGAGAGTGTTAGATATAACTGGTGGTTTGGGAGCTAAATTGTATTTAGAAGCAACCGGTTTACCTGATAAGGTCTGGGCAGATATTGAACAATCTATCTGGGAAGGTAAGATGATTAATAGTACCGTAGTAATTGTAGCTCGTTCAGATAAAAAGATTCCGGTAACCGGAGAAGTCTTCCAGGTAAGAAGGGCTTCTATTGTAGGTTCTCAAGGTCATTCTGGCCATGGAACATTCCCCAGAGTTATCAGCTCAATGGCATCAGGAATGGACATGACTCCATTGATTACTAAAAAGATAACCTTAGACGAAGTTCCGGAGAATATAGTCCTCCTGCGGACCGATAGAACAGAGTGCAAAATTACCTGTGAGTTCAAATAAATTGAGGAAAAGGAGATAATAAAATGTCTGATAAAAAAAATGAAAAATGGTTAACTACTGATTACCCTCAGATAGTTTTTGAAAATACTCAAGTGGGTAGATTAAAAAAAGAATTATTTGATGCACCGATGAGTAAAATTGAAGAAGTACTTAAAGAATACGAAATCCCTTCTCCTTCTGAATTAGGGAAGGCAGGTAGTTATATTCAAACTACTCCCCGTATGCATGTTATTGAAAACAGACGTAAAAATGATTTTGTTTTTGTACCGGTGGGATGTACGGAATGTCACGGTGATTATGCCAACACTGGTCTGGATACTTTTATGGTCACCCAGATTTGTGAAGGAGTACGCCGTTATATAAAAAATAGAGATGGAGTAGGATGCAGCTTGGCCTTACCTCCTTTAAATTATGGTGGACATCCTTATCATCACTGTGGTATGGCTGGAACTATTATTATGCCGGAAGATGTAGTTAGAGAAACTATGATTAATGTGATGTACGGACTCTGGAATGACGGTTTCCGCAAACAGATGTGGGTTAATAATCATGGGCAATTATGGATATTAGAATCAGCCATACAGGAATTTTGTAAGCGTTATCAATTACCAGGTATTTATCGGGTAATTGACTGGCATAGGTCAATTAGAGAATTCTTTATTCCTATTGATAGAAAAGATAGTCTCACTACAGATTTTATTCATGCTGATGAAGCAGAAGCATCTGTTGCTCAATTACTCTTCCCTGAGATGCTGGATATGAAGTATGCTGTAGACACTGAGGGTGATTCATTACTGCCCGGAGGTCATTTTGATACCTCGGTTGACCCTTATCATCGACCTCAAGGATGGCAGCAAGGGGAAGGTCAATCTGCAATTGAAAGATCAGCTGTACCAGAAGGAGTAGTAGGCTGTCCGACTCGAGCGAGTGCCGAAAAAGCAAAACGTCCTATCGCTGCTATTCTAAGCTATTTGACTTTGGTTCATGATGAGATTATGGAAACCTATCCGGCTGGTAAAATACCTCCGGTGGAAAAAATCAGTTTGCGTGACCCAAAAGAGATGGAACCATTCTTAAAAGAACCGATGAGCAAAGGCTGGAAATCTGTATTTGAATTGCCATATATCGGGCAAATACAGAAATAGCGGGTAGCGTAGAGCGTTTAGCGTATAGTTATGAAAAAGGAAATCAGAATTCAGGAGATAGTTGTAGGGGCAGACCTCGTGTCTGCCCGAGATAAGTAAACCGTAGGACAGGCGTTCCCCGTTTTCACAGGAATGACAGAAAGGGGACATTTTGCCATACGCCCCTACAATTACTTGCACGAGGTTAATTTTAATTATAATGGGAGTATTGAATAATGAAAAAAAGTATAGTAGTTTCTACTCAGCCTACCAAATTTTCAGCTTTAGCCTTTAAAGAAGATTTTGAAAGGAGTGTTAAGACAGTTGCAGACTTAGGTTTTGATGGTGCAGAATTAGCGGTTAGGAATCCTAAAGATTTAAAAGTAGAAGATGTTATCAACATAATTAAAGAAAATAATTTAGAAGTCCCCGCTATAGGTACCGGTCAAGCTTACGGAGAAGAAGGCTTAAGTTTTTCTGATCCTGACGAAGCTGTTAGAAAGATGGCAGTTGAAAGAATAAAGGACCAGACAATATTCGCCTCCCATTTTGATGCTCAGGTAATTATTGGGTTAATAAGAGGAATAATTGTAGAAAGTGTGAACAAAACAGAAGCTGAAGAATGGACTATTGATTGTTTGAGAAAATGTACAGAATTTGCAAAAGAATACAATATACGGCTTACTTTAGAACCGGTAAATAGATATGAGAGTAATTTTATTAATACCCTCAATGAAGGAATTGAATTTATTAAGCGGGTAGGAGCATCTAATTTAGGATTATTGGCAGATACTTTTCATATGAATATAGAAGAAGTTTCAATTTATGACAGCATTGTTCAAGCTAAAGATTATATTACCCATGTCCATTTTGCAGACAGTAATCGTTGGGCACCCGGCTGTGGTCATCTGGATTTTGCCAAGATAGTCCAAACTTTGAAAAAGATAGGTTACCAGGGTTATGTCTCTGCTGAGATACTCCCTTTTCCGGACCCGGATAGTTGCGCCCGTCTTACTGCCGAGTACTTAAATAAAATTGAATTTTAGATTAATTTTAATAAATCAATATGAAATTAGTAATCGGTAGATATATTATTTAGAATTTATATGGGAGAAGATCAATGAATAAAGAAGATATCTCGCGACGTTTTTTGAAAGCTTATTTTAATAAATATACAATATATCATTCTTCTATAAAATCAAAAGAAAATAATTATTTTTTCTTAGTTAAAGATGACCAGACCAAATATTTAACCGTGATTGACAAATCTGAAGTGGTGAAAAAATTTGAAGGGCCTGTTTCAGAAGAGAAAAAAATTGAAGAAGATGGCCTGTTTGCCAAAGTGTGTTATTTAAATCATCACAATCTGTCCCTATTAAGAGAAATTTTTCCTTGGCTTAATCCTTATTTTTGCGGTCTCAGGACTTCTTTTGGTACCGGAGACCGTTTAGGAATAGCTACCCCTGCTCATCTTCAGGCTTTTAAAGGTAAAGATATTTTCCCTGTTTTAGCCCAGCAATCAGTAAGAGAAATGGATAGAACCGAAAGAAATTGGCAGAAAGTTTTAGATGACGCGACCTGGGGATGCTTTGAAGCCGGATATGAAGGTCCTTTTGGGGCGGATGCTGATCATGTAAAAAATATTAAAGAGCTAAAAGAAGCAGCAGATTACGGCTTCACAATGTTTACTTTAGACCCTTCTGATTATGTTAGAAAAGATTTATCAAAATTAAATAAAAAAGAGATAAATAATCTCTATGAACAAATATCTGAGAGAAAAGATTTAGAAAGATTGTATTTAAACAAGACTTACAATTTTACTGGGCAGAGATTAATGTTTGATGATAATTCCTTACCTGAAATTATATTAACTTATTCTGAAGCTATAAATCATGTGGTGAAATGTTACGAATTTTTGAAGAGTTACAAAAAAAGTGATTTTGATTTGGAGATCTCTGTGGACGAAACTCCCACTGTTACCTCTCCACTGGCACATTCGTTTATTGTATTGGAATTACAAAGAAGGGGAGTAGATTTCCAGAATTTAGCCCTTCATTTCTTAGGGGATTGGCAAAAAGGGATTGAATATATAGGAAATACAGAGGAGTTCGCCAAAGAATTTTCTTTGCATACAATTTTGGCTAAAAGCGTTGGCGGATACAAACTTTCACTTCATACCGGGAGTGATAAGTTTTCAGTTTATCCTATTTTTGTTCAGGAGACTGAAGGTCTTTGCCATATTAAAACTGCCGGAACCAGTTGGTTAGAGGAAGTAAAAGTTGTTGCGATGAAAGAGCCAGAACTTTATCGGGAGATTCATCGATTTGCTCTTAAAAATTTTGAAAAAGATAGAGCATCTTATAATTTAACTACAGATCTTACCCGCGTACCTGATATAGATACGATTTCTGATGATGAATTAATCAATCTTTTTAGACAAAATGATTCTCGCCAGCTTCTCCATATAACTTATGGCTCTATTTTAAGGGCGAGAGATGATGAAGGAAAATATATCTTTAAAGATAGAATTTATAAAGTTTTATTTCAGTATGAGGAAGATCATTATCGCGAACTTTCTAATCATATCAGGAGGCATTTAGAGCTTTTAATCAAATAAATATTTAGATAGAAAGTATTCAGAATTCAGAAGCCAGAAGCCAGAATGAGAGATAAGATAGATAGTATGTCGTATATCGAATATTAAAGAACAGATAACGAATAGAGTAGGGGCGTATTGCAATACACCCCTACAACACTCAAGGAGGGAAGATAAATGAATGAAAATTTGAAAATGTTTAGCCTGGAAGGTAAGACTGCGGTGATTACCGGAGGTGCTGGGGTTTTAGGTTCTGCCATTGCCAAGGGATTAAGCAAAGCCGGTGCCAAAATAGCCCTCTGTGATATCGTAAATGCCAATAAAGTCGCACAAGAATTAAAAACGGAAGGAATACAGGCCAAAGGATATTACATAAATGTAATGGATATCGAGAAAGTAAAAGTTTGCAGAGATGAGGTAATCAGAGATTTTGGTAAGGTTGATATATTACTTAATGCAGCAGGTGGAAATATAAAAGAGGCGACTACTTCAGAAGAACTTAAATTTTTTGACCTTCCTCTTTCTGCTTTAGAGAAAGTGGTTGGGCTTAACCTCTTTGGAGGAGCTGTGCTTCCCTCGCAGGTTTTTGGAAAGGATATGATAAAAAATCAGAATGGTGGGTCTATTATAAATATTTCGTCAATGAACGCCTTCCGTCCGCTTACCAGAATTCCCGGATATTCTGCTGCTAAGGCAGCGGTAAGTAATTTTACTCAGTGGTTGGCAGTCCATTTTGCTCAGGAATATAATAAAAAACTGCGAGTTAATGCCCTTGCTCCGGGATTTTTTCTAACTGCTCAGAATCGTTTTTTGCTTACCAATGAAGATGGTAGTCTAACCCCCAGAGGAGAGACTATTATTGCTCATACTCCAATGGACAAATTTGGTGACCCGGAAGACTTAATCGGAGCGTGTGTCTGGCTTGCCTCTGATGCCTCAAAATTTGTAACCGGAATTATTGTTCCTGTAGATGGAGGGTTTAGTGCATTTTCGGGAGTTTGATTCGTATCGCGTATTGCGCATTGCGCTTGGTAGAGACACGGCGTGCCGTGTCTTCTCTGTTCATCACGGCAACGCCGTGATGCTACTGATAACTGAAAACTGATTATCTCTATCTAAAAACTAAAAACGAAAAACTATAAACCTATTTTTTTACACTAACGACTAAATAAGGAGGAATGTAAATGAAAAAACAAAATATTGGATTAATTGGCTTGGGAGTAATGGGCCAGAATCTAACTTTAAATATAGAAGATAAAGGCTATTCTGTATCTGTTTATAATAGAACAAGTACTAAAACGGAAAAATTTGCCGAAGAAATGGCTAAAGGAAAGGATATATTACCCGCTTATTCTTTAGAAGAATTTGTGAATTCTTTAGAAACTCCTCGAAAGATAATTTTACTTGTAAAGGCAGGTAAAGCTGTAGATAGTTTTATAGAAAAACTTATCCCCTTATTAGATAAAGGAGATTTGATTATTGATGGTGGAAATTCTTATTTTAAAGATACTATTAGACGTAATAAAGAATTAAATCAAAAAGGGTTATTTTTTATTGGAACTGGTATTTCGGGGGGAGAAGAAGGAGCCTTAAAAGGGCCGGCTATAATGCCTGGCGGACAGAAAGAAGCTTACGCTCTGGTAGAAGATGTATTCAAGAAGATTGCGGCTAAAGCCTACGATGGTGTTCCCTGTGTATCTTATATTGGCCCCGATGGAGCAGGCCATTTTGTAAAGATGGTTCATAATGGCATTGAATACGGTGATATGCAGTTGATAGGAGAATGTGTCTGGGTTTTTAAAAATGCTTTAGATATGAATTCGGAAGAAATTGCTCATATTATAGCTGAATGGAATAACGAAGAAGATGCCTTACGGTCATATTTGATAGAAATTACCGGAGAAAGTATGAAAGAGAAAGATAAAAAGAGCGGTGAATACCTGGTTGACCGAACAGCTGATATTACCAGAATGAAAGGGACTGGGACCTGGACAGTGCAAAGTGCCTTAGAACTGTTAGTTCCCATACCTACTATTACCGCTGCAGTTTTCTCTCGAGAGATGTCTCAAGACAAAGATTTAAGACTAAAAGTTTCAAAAAAATTATCTATTTTTAAAGAAAAATATGTTGGAGGAAAAGAACAGTTTATCAAGATTGCCCATGATGCCCTATATCTGGCTAAGATTTCTTCTTACGCCCAAGGCATGGCTTTATTACAGGCTGCTTCTAAGGAATATAAATGGGACCTTAATTTAGGAGAAGTTGTTAAAGGGTGGCGAAGTGGGTGTATAATTCGGGCTCAATTTTTGGACGAAGTTACTAAGGCCTATGAAGAAAATCCAGAAATGCCTAATCTTTTGACCGCTCCTCGATTCGCTGAAATAGTTAAGCAAGGTCTTAACAAATTAGCTAATTTTATCGAAATTGCTCATTGGGTAAAGGTGCCTGCGCCAGCTATGGATAATGCTTTTGATTATATTCTCCAACTGGCCAGTCCGGTTATGGTATCCGCTCAGGTATCAGCCCTGCAACGAGATTATTTTGGGGCACATGGTTACTTTAAATTAGAAGGGGTAGATAATCCAAAAGTAATGACTACACCAGAGGGAAAGATTAAAGAGTTTCATACCGAATGGATGTTACCCGGACGCCCGGAAGAGGAAATTTAAATAGTATGTAGTCGATAGTATATAGTTTTTAGTTAGTTATCTGGTTAGTTGGTTAGTTAGTTTGCAGGTTAGTCAGTTTACCAGTTACCCGGTTGAAGAATTAATACCGGATCAGTGTAGAGGCACGGCGTTGCCGTGTCTACTCTTTCTGGTTAAAAATAAATAGACAGGCGAGGTGCCTATCCTACGGGCAGACACAAGGTCTGCCCCTACTAATTGAACGGAGGCTTGTTTATGTTATCAATTGAAAATCTTAAAGGAGAATTAACAGAAGAACAATTAGAGGGAATCGTAAGGGGAAGCCTAAAAGATTTTAGTTCAGTAAAAAAAGTTCTTTTGATTCACCCTGATTATACCAGAACAGATTTTAGCGATAAAATAATTCCCCTTATCTATAAAGAATTAAAAAATAAGGGAATGAGTCAGATTGATTCTTTAAATGCTAGTGGAACCCATAGAGAGATGACCGAAA
>Ga0209979_1002644_pt1 | contig 16811 bp, 15 predicted proteins | sample AnhtaG_FD_183114 | JGI IMG/M metagenome (GOLD analysis project Ga0209979, IMG submission 183114) | Deep subsurface microbial communities from Anholt, Denmark to uncover new lineages of life (NeLLi) - Anholt_01485 metaG (SPAdes) (version 2) | ecosystem: Environmental > Aquatic > Marine > Oceanic...
AAATTCACAGTTTAAAGGTCGAATTACAGATTATTCAGCGAATATTGCCATTGTAGAATTCGATGATTTGCATGAAGATAAATTATACGCTAATAAACTAATGGAGCTTCAATACATTTTAGGAGGAACCCAAAAGATCGCCGAGATACATAATTTTATTGACATCCAAACCGTGCAGCGTGCGTTCCCATTACAAATCGAACAGTATAGGCAAGTCGATATAAAGAGGAAAGAGATTCTTAAAGTTGTCGACTCATCTCTAAAAAAGGTTTTTCCTAGTATTGCAAGAGAAAGTTTATTTTTTGCGGTTTCAATTTACCCTAATCTCTATGATGATAATTATTACTCTGATGTGCTCCTAAAACACTTCCTACCGTTTTTAAATAAAGAAATCATGGCCCTATTAAAAGAAAATGGAGCTAAGAAATCTTTATATTATAAATACCCTCAAGAAAATATTGATGCTGGTAATTTAAACCCTATTTTCCCTCATCATATTATTAAATACGGATTGTTCAATAGAGATCGAGCTGAAATTATATTCGGGTTCACAGAGGAAGGTTGTTACGTTGCAAGAACGCTTACTTGTGACGATCCTAACTTCAAAAAACGAATTGATGAGGAAAGACCATTTAAAGAGTTTAAAAGCGCTATTTCACCCAAATTAGCTCTCATATTGTTAAACTTTTTAAACTTATTTGAACAGAGAGAGAGAAAAACAATTCTGGATCCTTTCGTTGGAAATGGGACTATAGTAATGTTCGCTTTAATTGAAGACTTTCAAGTTTTTGGAACAGATATTGACGAAACTAAAGTTAAAAACACTGAAAGAAATGTTAATTGGCTATTGAACGAACTCGAAGAATCAGTACCATATATGTTAAACGAGAGAATCAAAAAGGTTGACATAAATCAACTATCTTCAGTTTTCAATGAAGAAAGATTTGATGGGATTTGTACGGAACCCGAGTTGGGCCCTTTTTTCAAACAAAAACCATATTACACCGAAGTTGTTGACTTGATTAAATCGAAATTAAATCCTTTATTTAAAGCTACTTTTCGGGAAAGTTTCAAAGTTTTAGCTCCAAAGGGTAGGATTAGTATAATCACACCGGTTATTAGCACTATTGACGGAGGAGACGTACAATTAAATGTAGAAGAAATGGCTAATTTTTACAATTTCAAACTAATACCAATGCTAGATTTAAATAGAATCGTAAACAAATCAAATAGAAAACTTCAATTTAAACAAGCGCATGTTAGAGCAATCCTTGATGCTAAAAAAAATCAGATTGTCAAAAGAAAACTTTATGTGTTCGAAAAAATCAACGAATCAAGCTAAACCATGAATTATGTAGAAATTCTCGACGAGATAGAGAAATCTATTGAAGGAGAAGCGCATTTAGATCAACTAGCAAAGAAAAGAAATGACCCTTTTAAAATATTAATATCGACAATTCTCTCTGCAAGAACGAGAGATTCAAGTACTGAAGAAGTTACCAGGAATTTATTTTCCAGATATAAAACTCCGCAGGATATTTCTAGCGCAAATATTGAAATCTTAGAGAAGTTAGTACATAAATCAGGGTTTTATAAGGTTAAAGCTGCTCGTATCAAAGAAGTCTCTCGAATCATATCAGAAGATTATTTAGGAAAAGTACCAGTTGATTTCAATGAGTTAATTTCTTTACCAGGGGTAGGCGCAAAAACAGCGAATTGCGTGTTGGTATATGCTTTTAATATTCCTGCAATCCCGGTTGATACACATGTACATAGGATTCCAAACAGATTAGGATGGATTAAAACAACTAAACCAGAGCAAACTGAGAAAAGGTTAAAAGAAATTATACCAAAAAGCCAGTGGATTAGGGTGAATCGCTTATTTGTGCGATTTGGACAAGAAATTTGTTTACCTATTCACCCTAAATGTGATTCATGCCCATTAAATGCCATTTGTCCAAAGGATTTTACAATGGAGTTAGCCAGAAAAAGTAAAAGGAAAAAAAAATAGTATGCTCAATATAGTTGCTCCTTTCGTTTATTTCTTCTAAGAAGATAACCTACTACAAAACCTCCTAATAAACCGAAAATATGAGCAATGTAATTGATTCCCGATGAAAAGGACATGATAACAAAGTAAAAAACGTAGATTAATCCTAAAATAATTAATGGATTGTTTCTTTCAACTATTAATATCGATAGGGCAGCCCCTATTAACCCGAAAATTGCGCCAGAGGCTCCTAAACTAACCGTGTTTAGCGGTAAAAGAAATAAAGTAAATAAACTTCCTAAAAATCCTGAAATGAAGTATATTAAGACAAATTTATACTTTGAAAAACTGAGTTCGATATACGATCCAAAAATTAATAGAGAAACCATATTTGAGAAAAGGTGAAGCGCATCTCCGTGCAAGAACATTGATGTTAATAAACGCCATAGTTCTAAATCATACACCACTTTACTGTTGATTTGGACTAATATATAAAATAGATCGTCTAAATTTCCAAAAGAGAAGAAAAGGTAGAGGAGTGTATTGAAAGTTATCAAAAATATTGTTATCCTAGCTTTCTTAATATTTGATGCATCCAAAACAAACATAAAAGTAAAAACCTAAAGTAGTGTTATCATTACGATGATTTAATATTTTAATATAAAAAGATATAATAGCTATAAATATTATCATTATCTGTTGTTTACATGGAGAGTCGCAAATTATTTAGGTCAAAGATTCAGCTACTATTTACCCTAATTTATAATGGGTACTTGAGAGATATCCGATTGGTTAAAGCCTTCTTAGACGTCCCTCTAAAGAAATTTATACCTAACGAATTACATTCCCATTTTAAAATTTATAACGATGCTCCAGTATTATTTTACTTGAATAAAGAGAACCGTGAAACGCTTAGAACTATATCTGCTCCGCACATGATTTCAATTATGCTACAACAGTTATTATTAGAAGAAGATGACGATCTTCTTATCTTAGGGGCTAAAAGTGGGTACATTGCCGCACTTGCACATAAATTAGCCCCCAAAGGGAAAATCGTAATATTAGAAGCAAATCAAGAGATTGCCAAGATTACGCAAGATAATTTAGAAAGAAATGGTCTTCAAGATAAAGTGAAGGTAATTGTAGATAATCCATTAAACGGTCTACCTGACTTAACACCTTGGCAAAAAATTCTTGTAACAGGTGCTATAAAGCAGGAAAGAATTATTCCATTGTTACTTCAGCTTGATTCTTCAGATGGGGTTTTGTTCGCCCCCATTGGTGAAAATTTTATACAAAACTACACTCAAATAATACGGATAGGAAACGAATTTTATGGAAAAAAGCACCTTCAAGTACGTTTCACTCCCTTGATGACTAAAATCGAGTTGGACGAACTTAAACTAGTAACAGAAATCACTGAAATCAATCCAGTAAATGAACATCAATTCTCTGCCGAAGATGTTTTGATTAACTATAGTTCTGATATTTTAGATGAAGTAAGATTAGAACCTTTTTCAAAAAGTCAGACCCATGAAATTAACCCTGAAAATGTATTTTTAATTGCTTTAGAATTTATCGATCAAACAATTGATTCTTTAAGAGAGAACGAAAATTTAAGCGATTGGACGACTTCTATTGACAATATTAAAATAATTTTAGATACTCTACAAAGAATAAAAACAAACAGGGCTGATGCGACAGAATATTTCATAAATAATATAAATCGGATAAAGGCGTATAATTCAATTAGAAAGGAGTTAGAGAAAGGAAAGCTATCAGAAACTACTCCTTTAAAGAGAGAAATAGATGTAATTGGTAAACAAATGCGGGACGTTAAGATCCTTCAAAAAAATATAAAAGAAGAAATAAAAAAAATCAAGAAAAAATAAAACTATTTCCAACAAAATTCTTTCTACACATTAATCTCGTGGTACAAACAAAGGTTTTTCAATCTTGATAGATAAGAAAAATAGCTACTTTTGGCAAATTATCAAAGAGTTTAATAATTTAATGAAGTCGGCAATACAAGGTCCTAATTGTACTGATCCTTCAATTTGTAAAGGTAAATGCTGTTCTATTAAGATTGATGTACCAAAGGTTCTGGCTGAAGAATATATTAAAAGAGGATATGCGGAAAAGTCTGATTTTACTAGAAGTAATATTTTCTCTTTTCAATTGAGGTTTAACATAGACACGGGTAAATGTTTTTTATTCAATGAAGTTTTAAATGGATGTTCAGTTCACAATTCGGGGATTAAACCACCTCAATGTTGGATATATCCTACTGATTTTTCAAATCCAAGTAAGAATGAAATTAGTTGTAAAAAGATATCAGGGTGGGAAATAATCGATTATCCTAAGGCAAAAAAGGCAGAAAACCTCTTGAAACAGTATGTTTTTCTATGTCAAGTTGAAGCGAAAAAGGAATTAAAAGGAATTTCAAAGCGATTAGGAAATTTAGTTAATGGTGCCTCAAGTAAAAAATCTGAATTATTACGTGAAGAACTCGGAAAGATTGCTCCTAAAAACTTAGGAGGATTTAAAGATCAATGGGATCATTTGGATCTTCTTTCTGCAGAAGGATTATCTTTACAAATGAAAAAAATTTGTGTTAAACATAATAGTAAGTGTCATTTTCTCGTTGATGATTTTATTAAGTGTAACGAGATTTGCAATGAGATTGCCTGTAAACTCATTGATTTTTTACAGTTGAATCTTTATACTTACGTAAAAATGGAGGGTCCTGATGTAGAGGGCCACTATCCTCTGTATAAATTACTCAATTATAAAATGTTTAATTCGTAATACCTAAATTGTGCGAGCAAAGATTTTTGTCGGCATCGTATGAAGTTAAGTAATCTTCAAGCTTGCACATATTCTGGTGATAATATCTGTATATTACTTATTTTTAAGATTAGTTTCTTTATCTATCTAAATAACACTTATATATTACTTACAATCTATATTTATATAAAAAAACAAGTGATTTTATGTCATTAGGAGATAAATCGTTAACAGAGTTAACTGAAAAGGTCTTTTCTGAGAAATATGAATTCATTAATGGCCCTAAAAAATTAAAGGGTGAATCTGGAAAAACATGGACATTTAACGCTGTTATTAATAACGGTAAACTTGGGAAATATGGTGTTTTTGTTCGGGATTGGAAAAGAGAAATCTCTATAACACAACTACGGCAACTTCATAAAGCTTGCGTTGATATACCGGAAATAGAAGGTGGTATTATGGTTTGTAACATCACGACAGATTTCTCGCGCGACTACAGTTCACAATTTGGGATTCAACTTTTGTCTCGTGGTCATCTCGTTTCCAAATTACGCAATAGGGAATTTCAGTTTTAACTTTTTTTATTTCTACAACCCTCATTCTACAGAAAGATAAGCTATTTAATTTTTCTTTCTATAAACTTAATTGTATTAGATTAATTATAATTCGAAATATAACGGATAATTAATATGCTCACTAATAGAGTAAAAGGTGTAGAATATGCGATTCGAGAGATCGCAGCAGTAGCTCAAGAAGTTGCTAAAACGGGTAAAACAGTGTATTATTTAAACATAGGTGACCCAGTTGCCTACGATTTTCAGACTCCAAGATTTATTTCGGATGCATTAACGGTCTATAGTCGTAAAGGCAAGAATTATTACGCAAATTCATTAGGAGTAATTGAATTAAGAGAAGAAATAAGTAAACTCTTGAAGGGACAAAATCTCAATGTTAGTACTGACGAGATCGTTGTAACATCAGGTGTTACAGAGGGAATAAATTTTATTATTTCGAGTATGATCGAAAACGGTAAGGAATTACTCATACCGGGACCGTCTTATCCCCTTTATATCAATTATGCTAAGTTTTATGATGGTAAGCCAGTTGAATATGAGCTTGATGAACAACAAGATTGGGAGCCCAATATTGAAGATTTAAGAAAAAAAATTACTCCGAAAACTCAAGCGATACTAATATGTTCTCCTAATAATCCAACGGGTGTCTTATACGGAGAAAAAAAAATCAAAGAGATAATCGATCTTGCCGGGGAGTATAACCTACCAATTTTATCAGATGAGATTTACGATCAGATTACCTATGAAAAACCATATGTAAGTCCTGCGTCGTTAGCTAAAGATGTTCCGATAATCGGATTAAATGGGTTCTCAAAAACTCACTTAGTAACTGGATGGAGGCTTGGATACCTATACTATCACGATCCAGAAAACAAACTGGAGGAAATAAAAAACGGTATCGCTAAAATGGCTCGTGCTAGGCTCTCTGTTAGTTCCATTGCCCAATTCGCAGCAATTGACATTTTAAAAACTTCAAGTAGCCATACCATTGATATGGTTAGAAAACTTAAAGAAAGACGCGATTATTCCTATAATAGACTGAGTAAAATTGAAGGAATTACATGCGTTAAGCCTAATGGTGCTTTTTATCTTTTCCCTAAACTAGATTTAGAAGAATTAAAGAAATGGAAAGATGATAAAGAATTAGTTGTTGATTTACTTAAAGAAACAGGAGTTTGTTTGGTCTATGGTTCAGGTTTTGGTGATTATGGAAAAGGACATATGAGATTAACCTTCTTACCGGAAAAAAAAATACTTGAAGAAGTATATAACTTAATTGAGGAGTTCTTAAAGTAATCGACAGAACTAAGTGAAATCATAAACCGTTGTTTTTTTCTTTATATTAGCCAAATAATAGTAATTTTAAAAACTATTAAATTTCTAAAGTCCATGAGATTTATAAAATGTAAAAACTATTAACTTTAAAAGAACATAAAATCTTTTAGCTATAAAAGAAAGTAGTGATCACTGAAAAAAGAGTCAATTATCATGATTATTAGAATAAATTCTGTTGAAAGTACAATTGAAATTTTCTACAAAAACTATGTCCATCTTCATGGGTTTTTAAAATTGAACGCTGAAGATCATAGTAATAATAAGCTATATACCATAATAGTTCAGGTTCTTAGCGAACAAACAATATCAGACTACATATTTACGCGCCAAAAATTAAGAAATGTTAAAATAACAGATTACATCAAGGCAGAATTAGAATCAGAACTACAATATGTTATTCAAGGCCGTCCTATCCTCTGCATAGAAAAAGATAAGATTACAAAAGAAGTAAAGAGTTATGTAACCAATGTATTCTTTTTAATTGAAGATTTGATGGAAAATAAAACACTTCAACCACATTTAATGAAAATTTCAGAGGATCAAAGCGATATCCATGAAGATTTGAGATATATTTTCCCTCCTGATGGACTCTTTATGGGTAATTTAGCTTCTGAGAAAAAAGTAGAGGTGTATTTTCCCTTTAAATTTCTAATGTACCACTTTTTTATCGCAGGTGCTACAGGTATGGGAAAATCAAACTTAAACCAAGTTATTGTAGATGGTTTGTTACAGCATAACGCTCAGATAATTCTTGGAGAGAAAGGGACTAAAATCTCCATGCTTGCTATTGACATGCATGATGAGTATGCCTTAGGATGTATTAAATATGGAGTTATTGATTTATGTAAAACATCAGGGTACAACAAAGATCTATTTGGTTCGTGGTTTTACCTCTATCCTAATAAAGGAATACCACCGGCAGAATTAAGGAGCCTATCCACTCCTTGTATAGTAAATTATCAAGAAATAACACCAGAAGACCTTTTTGCAACGGGTTCTTTTAACGATCTTCAAGCTGGAGCTATTTATTCGGCATATAGAAGTGATCAAGAGAATTATATCGAAAATTTATTAACTGATGGTTATCGTCCTCCCGGAGGGCATGACGAAAAAACTATGGCTGCGATAAGGCGAAGAATGCACTGGTTGGAGTATTCTGACATATTTCAATCTAACGCCGCAAGCAAACTTTCAGAAATCGTGTTAAAGTTGGAACAAGGGAGTGTAATTATTTTCAATGCGTCTATGATATCTGATTTAGAACAATTCCTCTTTAATAGCATATTGGCTAGAACATTGTTTGATATTCGTAAATCGCTGAAATCTTCTTCGGATATTGCCACTCTTGAAAAAAAACTAATCCAGAATTTGCCCAAAAACTTTTATGAAAATTATAAAGCCAATTTGAAAAATGTTTATATTAAAACCGGAACAACCGTTAAAGATCCATCAGAATTACCAATTATTATCTTTACAATCGAAGAAGCTCCAAGCATCTTACGGCCTGAAATGATGAGACATAATAATGTCTTTAAAGATATTTCGCGCCAAGGAAGAAAATTTAATCTAGGATTAGAAGTGATTTCACAGCAATATTCTCCCATAGATGAGAGCATTTTATCTAATATGAATACTGTTATTAATTTGCCCTTAAGATCAGAAAAAGAAAAAACTGTTGCAGCCCAAATGCTAGGAGGAGGCATTCAGCGTAGCGATTTAGAATCGTTAACAGGAACTAGGGGGATAGCGTTAATTTCGGGAATTTGGCTCACCAATTTTCAAAAATTAAAAATCCCTTTGTATGATGAATACTTTGAACAACACTCAAAAAGATTTTATGAAAATTTTGCAAAAAAAGTCGCGTCTTCAGCACCCCCACCTACTTCACTTCCATAAATATAAAAGATAATAAAAACTAAGGTGAAAAAATAATTTCTTTTAATTTCGAATTAATCTCGCTTGAGAAGTCATTTGAGAAAAGACCTGAAATATCTATTGACGAAGACGTTCAAAAATTTAAAGAATATATTCAGGAAAGAAGAGCTAAGTGGACTGAAGAAGAGAAGATCGAGCTCGAGACTGATAAATTTGACAATGATGAGAGTTTAAAAAACACTAATTTACTCTTTAGTGAAATGCCACATCTCGCAGTTGGGAAGGAGTCTATGAATTATGTACGCGATAATTACAAAATTGTAGGTTTTGATGAGAGTTCAAATACTTTTACTGGAACTTATGCAAAGCTGGCATCATTTAAATTTGGAGAATGCCATCTCACTTTTAAGAATGGAGAATATCAAAAAGAAAAAATAATGTATAAACCTATTACCACATATATCGAAGATAACGAGCATAAACTTATTATTTATAAAACGGTAATCGAAAATTTTGTAAAAACCATTAAACGAGACTTCTATGTAGGTAGTTTAAAAGATAAAGTTGATAAACTGGAAGACTGGTTCGAATCAACTTACAAAAAAAAAATTGAAGATCACATTAACTCTCACGCTTTCTATTATCCAACATTGGGACATGTTGTAGATAGAATAAGAACAGCTGATGAGATACTAAAATCATTAATTAGAATTAAGGAAATAAGCAATTGGGGCAAAAACGAAAATGTCGTCTTCCTTGGAGATGGAATTCAAATGTTTCGCCAGCACATTTTTCCTCCAACCGCTTTTACTGAATTTTTTTACAGATTTATTCAGTTATACAAGATAAAATACTATAGCTTTTCAAAGACATGCCGATTAAGAGATGCTCAGGGCAATTTTTTGCTGCCAATTTGGTCAGAAATATATAAAAACAAGAACTTTCTTGTGGATATGCCAGATCTTTCAATGTACACAAAAAGTAGAGCATACTTAACAAGACTGCAACAAGATAGTTCTGCTTTGAGGTTTGACATTTGCGACGATTTAGACACGAAGGATGCTTTATATATTATCAAAAATCTAATTCCGTTTGCCCCACGTGGATACCCCCTTTGTCTTATAGGAGCTCATGAAGCAAGTACTTTATTAGCCTCGGAATTTAATAAGTTAGAAGCTTCGTTCTTAGAATTACAATATGACCCCAAAACAAAAAAATATGCCTCAAAATGGAGACACAAAGTATTAGGGGTATAAAGTTTATTTATTTTACATGAAAAAAAGATAAGGACTGCATATGGTAAAAATTGTACAAATATCAGATTCTCATTTAGGTTATCGAACGAGAAGAGGCGTTATAAACAAGTGGGCTATTCAAAACTACTCAAAACCTTACGAACAAGAAATCTACGATTTATTTTTAAAAGTCATGACAGACATCTCCCTAATCAAGAATTTAGATTTTGTTGTTCATTGTGGCGACATGTTTCACCATCCATCTAAATACAGTTCGTATCCTCCACCAGAACCTGCGAGGAGAGCATTTAAGGAAGGTTTAGATATCTTCTTTAATAACACAAGCAATCAAATTCCTTTCATTTATGTTGAAGGGAATCACGGAATCTTCAGAGGGTATGAATACACACCATTTGAATCACACATTCAAGTCGAAAGATATTCAAATCTTCATTATTATAAACAAAGAGACCTACTGACGGCGATCAAAAATAATGAACCATTAAAGTTGGATTTTCCAGCAAAAAAAGTGCGCTTCTATTTATTTCCCTATTTTGAATTTCAAGATTACGAAGTCTATGAAACGGCTTATGATAATTGGATAGAAAATCAACATCCTATTGGAAACGAGGGAAATACTAATATTGCAGTTGCGCATGGCTCCGCTGGTGATTACACTTTACATCGGAAAATTAATTCTAATGATTTTGATTACGACTACGTCGCTTTAGGGCACGAACATGGATTAAAAAAATTATCAAAAAATCATTATTACTCCGGAAGCTTGCTTCCAATGAATTTTAAAGAAATTAATGAAAAACAAGGTTATCTAATAATAGACATCGACAAAAAAGCTAAAATCGTAAATATTGAAGAAATCTCTACAAGTAAGTTACTCAAAAGAACTTTTGAAATTATCCCAATTCATCCTAACCCTCAACACACATCCGCTGATTTAGAAGCTCTCATCAGCAAAGAATTGAATCGGTTCATCTCGGACGATGGGTTCGATCCTAAAACTGCTGCGAGATTAAAATTCAATTTTATGGGAGAAGTAACAATAGAAAAAAATTGGCAAATAAACGATATGATGTCGAGAATCCGAAGAGATTGCTTTTCTCAACCAGATAAATTTAATATCCTGCAGATAATTTGGAAGATTATTGATATATCTGAATCTTTTGAAGATGATATAAGTCCGGGAATAATTCAAGACTATATATTAGAACATCCGGATGAAGAATTTAAAACTTTTGTGTCAGAGAAATTAACTGAAGATCAATCCCATTTCAATGTGGATAAACTTAGCCAATTGGGGATGAGAGCTCTTAAAAATGCATTAAAATACATGGAAAAGGAGAAGGAGGTATGAAAAATGCATATTACGAATCTCACTTTTAAAAACTTCATGGGATATAAAAAATTAACTCTTCCAAAAAACATGAAAGAATTTCCAAAAGGATTAATATTAATTAGTGGAAAGAACTCTTACGGTAAATCTACTATTCTGGAAGGGGTTTTGTTCGCTTTTTTCGGACCTAAAATATTTCGCGGAAGAAACGCAGCCTCCTTTATCGCATATGGAGAAGAAAAAGCCGAACTAACTATTTATTTTACTATTGATAACATAAAATATAATATTTATCGTAAATGGGGTAGAAGTGGAGCCACTACTACGAAATTGTTTGAATGGGTTAAAACTTCTTTTCGTGAAATTAAGAACTTTAATATTGAAAACTTTTTCGAAATTTCTACAGAGCAAGCTTTAAATACAGTATTCGTAAGACAAGGAGAAGTGGAAGAGTTAGCAAATAAAAAAGGTGCTGAGCTAAGGGAAATGATAATTGATCTTTTCAGACTCAATATAATCGATGATGCGCTCGCTTTCCTTGATAGAGAATCTAAAAATGCTAAATTTAATAAAGAAAATTTAGAAAGGAAAAGAGTTCCAATAGACCGGATCAAAAAGGATATCACTGGCGTAGAACTCGAAAATGTAAAATTGGAGAAAAAACTTGCTGATAATAATAAGGCAAAAAAAGAGCATGAACAACAAATTTCTGATTTTCCATCAGACGACTTGATTTTGAATTTAGGAAGCCTGTATGACCAGCAAAAAAGACTTGAAGAAAATTCTCTCTCTTACAAAAACGATTTTCAACGAAAAATTAAAAATACTAAATTAAATATCAAAGATTTTGAACCCATCTCCAAGATTAATGAAAAAATATCGCTTTTAATTAACGAAGAAAACGATATCAAATCACTAAAAGTAACCTTTGATAAAAGAAGAGAAGCAACTTATAAAGGTTTAGGGAAAACTAAAGGCAGAATTGATGATAGCAAAAAAAAAATAAAGAAGATGGAAGATAGCTTACTTTTTACGACGAACGATAATAATGCAGAAGTAGCACAATGCCCTACTTGCCAAAATGAACTTACAAAAGAGCATTATAACGAAATGGTTAATGAATTTAACAAAGAAATTGAGGTCAGTCAAGAAAAAGTTAAATCCATTACGAAAATTATTGGAAATCTGGATTTAGAAATAAATGAAAAACAAAATAAACTTGATTATGTTAAAAAACAGATTACTGTGATTCAAGGATTAAGGAACGATTATCAGAATTACCAACAAAAAGCATTAGATTTTGATAAGGCTAAGGAAAGAACTGATGTTTTTCTAGCAGAACACAAGTCTAAATTTGCTGATATAAACCCTGCCAACATAAAAATGCTTTCTATTGAGAAAAAAAAGCTCAGTACTGAATTAACCGCCATTATTAAAGAATTAAAGGAAAATCAAAAGAAAATCGAAGGAAATCTTAATAGGATTGTGGATTTGCGGAGTGAAGTTAAGCAAATGAAGAAATTGGAAGAAGAGATTGGAGAATTCGAAATTGACCTTGATCACATTAGTAAAGCAAAAGAATTAGTTAGGAGGTTTGTTACCGAATATATGGTTGTGAAGCGCTTAGTAAAAAATATTGCTTTAACAACTAACAAATATATTAGAGATTTTACTTCAGGTCAATATAGCGATTTAACTATTGACTTGTCCGGAACAAAAAAGACAGGATTGTCGCTAAAAATCATGGATAATTTCAATGGCGTTCTCGAATCAATAGAAGTTCTCTCTGGAGGAGATAAAACTGCTTTAGGAATTGCCTTACGATTAGCTATTTCCGAATTAATGAGTAAGATACGCCCCACAAAAGAATCGCCAAAAAAAAATCCAAAAATTGATATTCTTCTTTTAGATGAACCGTTAGCAGCACTTGATGAAACTCGAAGAGAACGAATACTCAAACATCTGATTAAATCAAAAATTTTTTCCCAAATTTTCTTGATTACTCACACGGCTATTCCAGTAGATATAAATACACATAAAATAATCGTAAGTAAAGACCATACCACAGGAATAAGCACGGCAGTATTTAAATTTGAGAAAATAGCGATAGACACATTATTGAACTAATAGAATCCTATTCTGAGCTCAAGAAAATTAGATAAATAATAAAAAAAAGAAAGATAGTTTATATTATAAGTTTGCTTACAAATCTCGCGCTTTTACGGTTTTACGACCGTTCGCTTTAGAGCGTTTACAGGCTTTATCAAGAATCGCAACTATCAAATTATTCAGCGTATCACCATCAAGTACACCTGAGGATGTATTGAGGTTATTGGCTTTTATGTGCTCTCGAACTTTAGATTTTACAAATAAAGTGTCAACCTTTGCCATTATTTTTTCTTCCTCTTCTTATACTTTAATTAAGTTTTAGTAAAGTCCTAAAAAATCGGATTAAAATTGATTTTTTATTAATATAAAGTATTTTTTTTAGAGTTTTTAAATGTTTTGACATTCCTTAATAATTCTCCAAATTCTATCATCCTTTGACCTCATTGAATCATAAAATAAGAGTTTATATTAGATTCTAAAATTACTATTGGAGGATTAAATTCAATGTTCTTAACCAACTAAATTAATTCATGAAAAAATTAATGTAAAATTAATAAAAAAAAGAGAGTTTTTTTGTTTTAACGAAGTGAGTCTTGAATATAAACCCACTATTTACTTTGGTGGAGCAAGTACAATTTCAATGCTAGAAACATTGTTTGATTGGCCATTCTCTCCTTCTAATTGTTCTGTGGAGAGCCTGATGTCTTTGTATTCAGTTCCTTTTAAGAATCTGTTTCTTAAAATTTCGCACACATCAACTGCGTGGGAAATAGCTCTACCTCTGGCCTTAACGGTACAATCTTCACCCGTATTAAGGATCATCATTGTTGCCATTACATAATTCATGGTAGGGCGTCGTCCGACAAAAACACTGTTTACTTCTTTTGACCGATGTTTTTCTTTTGGTTTATCTGCATCTTCTGGCATGTTATTTACCTCTATGTTTTATTTTGTATTGTTTTAATTTTGTATTTTTTGTATACTGTGTTAATGTTCTCTCGTAAGATTTTTATTACGAATTTTTATTACATTTGTTTTTAATTGTTTTTTTCATAAAAATCTTATTATCTTATTAATATATACTCATTTGAAAAATATCATCTCTAATCTTACTTCTAACAACTGAATTTTCAGAGTCTTAATAATACGACCAGTGCTGAGTCGTAACATTGTTTAATAAAGAATTTTTTTAAAAAAAAAAAGTTGATTTTAATTATAAACCTTTTAATCTTACTCCTAAAAACATTAAAAACCAAGCGAGAAAAACTAATCCCATTCCAATAATACCCCAAGTTTCTGTGGAACTGAAAGTTCCTAAAGCTAACACAGGTAGAATGCCGCCAGCAATCGCAAAGAAGAGTTCAATTAATATGAACAATCCTCCTGCTAAGAGTAAAAAGCTAAAGATTACCGTAAATTTCGTAGGTGGTGTCCATGCCATTTCTATCATCCAATATTAAAATTTTATTGTTGATTACTAATAACTTTGTATCAATATTAAAGTTTAATTTATAAAACAGAAATGTGAGATTTCGGTTTAAAGATATTAATAATTCCAAGTTAAAAATAAGAGTGTTTTTTCCACTTTCCTTATTTATTAACGCTCTTCTTCTGTATTTTCAAGCTCGTCTTTATTTTTTTCATCCTGAGCATCGTCATCGTCATCGCCTTTATATATATCTCTCACTATACTGATAATAAGAAGCGCCGATATAACGATTAATAAAGGGATTAATAAGCCAGAATCTGTTAGGAATATTTTCACCCAACCTATATAGGGAATACCACCCACTACAACACCGATAACACGAGATTCTGGAACTGAGGCTGCGTCAGGAATCGAATTCGCGTCACCTTTAGTGTCAAAATACCATGTGTCGCCTATTTGGTACTTATTAATCACGCGGTGAACTATCGGTTCGATGGGAGCTGAGGGCCACAATCCCTGAGCGTTGAAAACAATTATATCTCCATCTTTATCTATTATTGTTCCGTTTTTTATAGTTTCTGGTTCGCGTCCCATTACAAACAACAAATCGCCCTTATGTATCTGGGGTTCCATTGAGCCACTAACTACGACGACTATTGGGGTTTCTGTGTTGAATGAAATTTGAAGGATAAAATATACTAAGAAAGATCCAAAGAACGCAACGCTAATCATTACAACAGCAATGATAATTTTCTTTCTAGAAACGGGCTTTTTTTCTTTCTCTGTGGTGTTCTTCATTTTTTGTTATATTTTTGACATTTCCTCTTTTTCTTGTCTAATTAAATAAAGATGTTAATATAAATTTTGTTCTAAGTCCATCAAAGATTTAGCATATTCTGATAAAAGAAGGTGTCTACAGTTGAATATTTAAATGCCAGTCCCTTTTGAGATAGTATTTTAAATCATAAAATCTTAATCTAGAATTATTGATTTGATGAGGTCATCCTATTTATCGTGATCTCATCAGGGTGAGGTATTCGTAAATGATTATGGAAGATCCTATTTTAAAAGATTATATCATTGGAGACATTATTAAAGAAGTTGAAGAAAAAGGGTTAAGGATTGAAAAAGATTATGTTGAACTCTTTATAGACAATTTTATTAGTGAATATGAAAGATTACCTAAAAAGAGTGAAATTAGTCCGATAGTTTCAAGTTACCTAAAAACTCTCGAAACAAAAAATTTTAAATCAGAAATTATAGAAACACCTCACAAATCATCAGAAACTGAATCTTCTGAAGCTCCGAATGTAAGGTTCATTAATAAAAATACCATGCTTAATTCTATAAAAAATGAAGGTCTTTTTGGCCGATCCGGAGATATCTTAACAATCCCAAAACCTCAAGGTCGTCGACTGTGTCCAATATGCGACGATGCAAATTGGTATAAAATACACGAATTAATTGATAAAAATGACATCATCTGCGACTATCCGAGGATTTATGGAAAGAAATATATTTGTAGTGGCTGCTCGTGCGTTTGGAAAGAGAAATAAAATCACAATATTAACTATCCTCTTAATAAGTTGCTGTTAATTCTCGATTTTAAAAAAAAATGTTATTCTATTTTTAGATTATATCAAAACTATAATTTTTATATAGTTATAGATTTAAAATTATATTATATTATTTTTATGAATTTAAAGTATCAAAGATTAATTACGTGATTAAATTATGGAAACAGATTTAGCAATTATTTATAATCCCATTGCTGGGGGTTCTAAACAGGCAATGCAGGATATAGAATACGCAAAAAAATGTTTAGATGATCTTAAACTGTCTTATAAATTATTCGAGACGGAGTATGCTGGACATGCCATTGAATTAGCGAGTCAATTAGCTAAAGAAGGACATAAAGTTATTGGTGCGGGAGGTGATGGCACATGTAATGAAGTTATGCATGGCGTCATTAGTTCGAATTCTGGAGCTTTATGTGGGTTCATTCCTATGGGTTCAGGAAATGACATTCCGGCAGTTATCGGGATAACTCCTGACATAAAAAGAGCTTGTGAAATTATCGCAGAAGGTTATTCAAGTAAATCAGACATAGGATTTGCTAAGACAG
>Ga0209979_1002645_pt1 | contig 16810 bp, 14 predicted proteins | sample AnhtaG_FD_183114 | JGI IMG/M metagenome (GOLD analysis project Ga0209979, IMG submission 183114) | Deep subsurface microbial communities from Anholt, Denmark to uncover new lineages of life (NeLLi) - Anholt_01485 metaG (SPAdes) (version 2) | ecosystem: Environmental > Aquatic > Marine > Oceanic...
AGTAGGCGCGGTTATGCAAACCTGTGAGACCGTCCGTGATCGCTCTCAGTTCTGTCTCCGCCCGCAGGTGGGCATTTTCCAGAGGCAGAGCAACCTGAGCGGCAGCGGCCTGGAGGAGGTCCAGGTCCGAGGGCTGGAAGGAGGAGCCCTCAGAGAAGGTGACAAGCACAAGGCAACCGAAGGGTGTTTCGCCAATGCCCAGCGGGGCACACACGATGCTCTGGGGCAGGCCCGATTCTCCGGTGGCCTGTTTGAAAACGTCTTCGCCCTTAGGGCCGAGGCCTCCCGCTGCTGCAAGCTCCTCTATCGAAGAATGCAGCTGTGTTTCGCCTGACTGAAAAGCCTCGCCGATTAGGCCTTCGCCGGGCTTGACCACCAGCTTGGACATCACATTCTGGTCCAGGCCGCGCACAGCGCTAACTTCCAGCAGGTCTCTATGCCGGTTGTAGGCCATGAGGAACCCGGCCTCCGCTCGCGACAAGAGTTCGAGGACGGCTTCCAGGGCTCTGTCAGCCGCTTCGTCAAATCCGATGGCTGTGGCGGCGGCATTCGATAGGTTGAGGAAGAGGCGAAGCTGGTCGTCGCGCTGCCGCACCTCCTTGACGAGGTGACTGAGCATTGTGGTATCTCGGGCTGTGCCTTCAATGGCCACCAGGTGGTCATTCTCATCATAGGTGGGCAAGAAGCTAAAGGTCAGCCATATTGTTTGGCCGTCCCTACGCAGGCACTTCAGGGCTAGCGGACCTTCAGGCATGTTACCGGAAAGCATGGCTTTCCATACGGCGACGAAGGACTGCCAATGGTCGGGGTGGACAAGCCGACCGACGATCTCCGGGCCGGAGGCCAGCTCCTCCAGGGTAAGACCGGTCACCTTCTCCCAGGCCGGATTGGCGTAAGTAAGGCCCTTCTGGATGTCTACCCGGAAAACCAGGTCGGCGGTACGTTCCGCCAGTTGGCGATATCTTGTCTCAGCCTGAGCGACGCCGGTCTCGGCCGTTTCTTTGGCGAGCAGGGCGACGAGCATCCGGTCGAGGTCTCTGGCCAGGGACTCGAACTCCGCCGACCCCGATACTTGGGGCCTGGCGGCGAAATCCCCGCTGGCAACCGCCCTGGCGCTCGCCTGAAGGGATGCCAGCGGTCGAAGAATGCTTCGCGTCAGCGTCAGCGCCGACCAGCCGCCCACGACGAAGACGAGGCCGGCGAAACCCAGCAGGGCCCAAAGCAGCAGATTGTCATCGCCAGCCGTCGAAGGGAGGGCGAGGTCTATCTGGCGTTGCTGTTCGCTGATCAGTTCGGCAACCACCGGCCTCAGGCTAGCGATCGAGCTTTCTACCTGAGAGCGGGCTGTCGTCGCCTGCTCGGCATCATCGACCTCTGTGAACATGAGCGCCCCTTCGCCCTGCAACTCGATCTCCTTGATCTGCCTGGCGATGTCGTCCAGCGCGGCCAGCGCTTGGGGGTCAGCGGAGTCGCTTTGCAGAGCTTGGACATCCTCGACATCCACCTTAACCCTGGCAATTGAGTCACGGAACGCCTCGGCAAAGCTCCAGTCCTTGGTGACGGGAAAGGCCCGCAGGGTCTCGATCTGGAGGGTGAATTCGGCATCGATGTCGCGCAGGGCGGCGGCTGTAAGGGAGGCCTTCTCTATGGTGCCAACGTCGATGTCACCTTCGTCGTTTCCAAAGCGGAGGATGGACACGACGGAGATGCTGATGAGGAGCAACAGCAACAGCGAGAACGTGGCGATGATCCGTGCGCGCACCGATCGCAAACCAGGCATGCGCCTGTCAACCTTTCCCCGACTACAATGAACTGCCTGCCACCCTTCACTCGCCGTAGAGGGGCTCGGGGTCGCATAGCAGCAGATCAATATGTTTAGCAGTGCTCAATGAATGGACGCTAGTCTACGGCAGTCCGTTACATGCAGAGCGTCCACGGTTGAAATCGCCGCCCGAGGTGTTATCATGACGAGGGTGGGCTCGTAGCTCAGCGGCAGAGCGGCCGGCTCATAACCGGTTGGTCGGAGGTTCGAATCCTCCCGGGCCCACCATTTGCGTCCCCTCAGTCTAGGCCCTCCGATTGCCTTTTTGGCGGCTGCGGCGGACGATGCCCCGGCCTCGCGCCTTGTTCGCATCCCCGGCGCGGCCTCGCGCGAGACCTGGCCCTGGTGGCCGCGGATACGGTATCATGCCATCGGAGGGTCAGGGACGATGGCGGGCGGGGCCAGCCTGCTTCAGGAAATCCGGGACTTCCTGGCCGACTACCAGCCGCGGCGTTTTTCCCAGGATGAAGCGATCCCGGCGGGGGTTCTTCTCCTTCTGTACGAGAAGGCAGGCGAGCTCTATATCGTCCTGACCAGGCGCACCGAGGACGTGGAGCACCACAAGGGGGAGACGTCCTTCCCGGGCGGCGCCTTCGACCCCCAGGACGGCGATCTGCTGACCACTGCTCTGCGAGAGACGGAGGAGGAGATCGGCGTTCGGCCAGAGGACGTGGAAATCCTGGGCCAACTGGACGACATCGTCACCATCACGGGCTTTCTGGTGAGTCCCTTCGTGGGAGTCTTGCGCAGGTGGCCATATCCCTTCGCTGCGAGTGCGGAGGAGGTGGCGGAGCTGGTGGAGGTGCCCCTGCGCCACCTGCTGGACGAACGCAATCTGGAGCGAGGCACGCGGCGCTTTGGGGACCGCTGGTGGCCCATCCTCTCCTACAGGTACGGCGACCATCGCATCTGGGGGGCCACTGCTCGCATCTTCAAGGGCTTCTTCGACAACCTGGCCGCCAGCAGAGGCTGATGGGAGGGGAGTGAGGCAAGGGTGTCGAACGTGTCTGGAGGGCGGCCGAGGCGAAGGCGGCGGCGAGAGCGGGGGCCGACGGAGAAGGAGTTCCTGAAGCGACTGGAGCTTCTGGAGCGGTTCGTGGTGGAGTGCGAGACGTGCCAGGCGGAGAACCCCCAGCACTGGCAGTACTGCTCGGAGTGCGGGACGCGGCTGGCGACGGCCTGCCCGGGGTGCGGCTGCCCGCTGCCGCCGGTGGGTGCCCGCTACTGCCCCCACTGCGGCATGGAGCTGCCGAAGGCGGAAGGCGAGGGCTAGGGCCGATTTGATTGTGTTCGCGAAAAGTTTTCGCGCTGGTATCTGGTGAGGGGCCCGCCAGACAGGCGGGCGTTTGATTGTTCTGGGCCCTGGGGGCGTGCCCCAGGAGTGCGTACAGCAGGCCGATTTCCATAGCACGTATAGCTTAGGCGAGGGAAGGGGCAAACACGAAGGGGGAGGTGGCAGTGCGGGGGAGGCAAGCTCCGCTCACCCTGAGCGTGTCGAAGGGGGAGGTTGAAATACTGTCCGGTGCGCTCATGGTTCGACAGGCTCACCATGAGCGCAATGGAATGGGTCACCATGAGCGGAATCGAATGGGTCAAGACTAGGGACGGTAGGGGGTAGCCAAGCTCGCTCGCCCTGAGCGTGTCGAAGGGGGAGGGTTGCCCTACGAGCGGCGCATGCGGTTGCCGAGGGTAAAGACGAAGAGGGCGAGGTGGTGGGCGGTAAGAGTCAAGCCCGGCGCTTTTCCCTGTAGGTTCGCCACACCTCGTCGAGGTCGACCGTCTCGAGAGCCTGGCGAAGGCGCTCAAGAGCCTTGAGGCTGTAGGAGTTTAAGACGGCAGAGCGGACGGGAATGGCCTTGAAACATTCCGGGTCGTCTTTGAGCGCGAGGTGGTCGATCAAGGCAAGGGTTCGGGGCTCGCTGACGCCCAGGTGGCGTGACAGCCGCCTGACGCCCATGGGGTAGCGGTCCAGCGGGTTGACTTCGCGGTAGAACACGGCTTGGTCGACCTCTTCGGGGGTACGCGCGAGCCGCACTGGCGGACCTTCGCCCTTAGTGATCCTGAGCGAGAAGTTTGGTCCTTCACCATCCGGTTCGAGTCTCAGGCTGGACACGCCTGGAAAGATGGCGCGCCAATCGTCGCCGGCCCGGAGGCGCTTGATGACGCGGCAAAGCTGGTCGTCGGTCGGTTGGTCGCCCTGGGCATCGATGTTGGACTCTAGGATGGCCATGTGGCGCAGGCGCGCCCTGGCCTCGGAGTGACGGCGTCTGCCCGGCGCAATGAATTCGCGGATTTGGGAGAACTCAGCGTCGACGAGAACGTCGAGTTCGCGAAGCGGCACGGTGGACAGGGGCAGCACGCGGCTGGGTAGGTGGTCCGCAAGCCTCTGGGCGAAAGCCGCGCACAACAGGTCGTCGAACAGGGTGATGGCGGCGCGGCTCTGGATGTACAGCCATTCCTCCGAGATGGTGATGAGATAGTGTATCGCGCAGTCTCTGAGGCTGTCGACCGTGCGGAGCTGTCGTGCCATGTCCTCCGTCAGCAGGCCTAGGTCGCTACGTGCGATGGCCAAGCACTTCTCGAACGTGTGGGACATGGGGCTTCCGGGCTCAAAAACGGTGCCGCGCTGCTCGAATATGGCTCCCTTGAGAAGCATCTCAAAGGCGTTCTGGAGGAGGATTAGGACAGCTTCGGATCTGCCGAGTTCGTGGGGCCGGTTGAAAAGCTCGATTGCCAGCACGAGCGAATCGAGAGCGCGCTTGAGGAAGCGCCTTGTCTCTTTGCGGAAGCGTGGTGCCATGCTCTGCCCCCTGACCACCCCAACGTTCGGATACATTTTACGCACTTGGGGGCGGAAAGTCACGGGTTGGGGAAGTTCGTCGGCAGCTGGACGCCCAGGGGCGCCGCAGCCGCTCGTGGATTGGGCGCCCTAGCCTACCAGTATGACAGGCTATGGGCAGTTCTCCGCGATGGCCTGGAGCATATCGTTGTACGGGGCACAGTTGCCCTCAACCACGCAGCCGTGCAGTCTGAGAGTTCTTAGTGCGCTTCTTGCTTCTTCGCACTCTGCTTCTGACCATGTGGCTTCTGCGGCAGGCTTGGCAGCGTCGTTGTCGAGGCTGATGAAGGTGGCAAACCCTGCTAGACCTAGAGCGCCCAGGCTGAACACTAATGCAATGATTGCGATTCTCATAGTCGCACCTCCCATTCTTATCAAAGGCGGCGGCGGACGGTGCGCTGGAAGTCCTCGTGGGACGCCTCCTCGCTCACTGGCCTCCCTCCTCCTCTGCCGCCTGGCGGGCGGCCCAGGCCGCCACCTTCGTCGCCAGCTCGTCGCTGCGGCGGCTCCAGTCGCTGTCATGTAGGGAGGGGAAGGACTGCTCCAGCAGGCGGTGGAGGAGGGTCGCCGTCTCGTAAGCCAGGTCGAGGAAGGCGAGCAGGCGGCGGCGCTGATAGAAGGGCCCGCTGCGAAGGGTGCCCTTGCTGTCCAGGGCGCCGGAGACGGAGGCGGAGGACGGGTAGGTGAACCTGCTGAGGTGGTCGTAGACCCCCTCCTCGACGGGCGCTGCGCTGGCGTCGTCGCTCGGGTCCTGGGCGAGGGCCTCCTTCATATCGGACGGCGTCGGCCAGGCGGCGCTCTCCTCCCTGAGCCTGGCGGCGTCCTGGGGACTACGGCTCAGCCAGGCGCCGGCGAGCCAGTACTCGTATGCGTTTCGGGCCAGTGAGAGGGCCTGCACGTAGTAGCCGTCGAGGGCGAGGTTGTGGGCGGAGCGGAGGAAATTGGCGGCGCCTCCCACCAGAGTGAGGGTCAGCTCCTGGACATCGTCCGGTGCTTTGACCGCCTCCAGCTCGCGAAAGCCGTGCATGAGGTGGCTGAGCAGATCGTCGGCCAGGCCGATCTCGTCGCTGTGGTACTGCCAGGCCTGGCGGTGAACGGCGTGCTCTCGGTCCTCCCAGGTCGAGCCGTGCGGCAGTCGGGCAGGCACCGGCGCTATTCCTGGGGCTCGCCTTCGTCCCTCAGCCGGCGCAGGCGCTCGCGGATGGTGCGCTCGAAGCCCTGGTCGGAGGGCTGGTAGTAGCGGCGGCCGCGGAGCTTGTCGGGGAGGAACTGCTGGGGCACGTAGTGGCCGGGGAACTTGTGGGCGTACTTGTAGTCCTTGCCGTAGCCCATCTCCTTCATCATGTCGGTCACGGGGTTGCGCAGGTGGAGGGGGACCGGCTCGTTGCGGGTCTCGCGGACGTCCTTGCGGGCCTTCTCGTAGGCGGCGAGGGCGGAGTTGCTCTTGGGGGCTGAGGCCAGGTAGATGACCGCCTCGGCGAGGGGCAGGAAGCCCTCGGGCATGCCGACGAAGTGGACGGCCTGCTGGGCGGCCATGGCCACGACCAGGGCCTGGGGGTCGGCCAGGCCGACGTCCTCGGCGGCGAGGATGACCATGCGGCGGGCGACGAACAGGGGGTCCTCGCCGGCCTCGAGCATGCGGGCGAGCCAGTAGAGGGCGGCATCGGGGTCGGAGCCGCGCATGGACTTGATGAAGGCGGAGATGGTGTCGTAGTGGTAGTCGCCGGCCTTGTCGTAGACGGCGGTGCGGCGCTGGAGGGCCTCCTCGAAGTCGGACAGGCTGATGGGGCGCAGGCCGCGGTCGTCGGGCTGGACGGTGGCGGCGGCGAGCTCGAGGGCGTTGAGGGCGACGCGGGCGTCGCCGCCGGAGGCCTGGGCGAGGCCGGAGAGGGCCTCGTCGTCGATGTCGAGCTTCAGGTGGGCGAGGCCGCGGTCGTCGTCGGTCATCGCGCGGCGGATGATGACCTCGATCTGCTCGGGCGAGAGGGGGTTGAGGGTGTAGACGCGGCAGCGGGAGAGCAGGGGGGAGATGACCTCGAAGGAGGGATTCTCGGTGGTGGCGCCGATGAGGGTGACGACGCCGTCCTCGACATAAGGTAGGATCACGTCCTGCTGGGCCTTGTTGAAGCGATGGATCTCGTCGATGAAGAGGATGGTGCGCTGGTCGTGCATGCCGCGGCGATCCTGGGCCTCGTCGACGATGCGGCGGAGGTCGGCCACGCCGGCGGTGACGGCGGAGATGGGGGCGAAGTGGGACTGGGTGAGGCTGGCGACAATGCGGGCGAGGGTGGTCTTGCCGCTGCCCGGTGGCCCCCAGAAGACCATCGAGGGGACCTGGTCGGTCTCGATGCTCTTGCGGAGCATGCGGCCCTCGCCCGCCAGGTGCTCCTGGCCCAGGAACTCGTCGAAGGTGCGAGGGCGCATGCGGGCGGCCAGGGGGGCCTCTCGCTGGGTGCGGGCCCGCGCCTGGGCGGCGAACATATCCGAGGGTTTGCCCTTGCCTTTCTTGGTCGGCATCTCGAACAGATTATCGCATGTTGGGGCAAGGACGGCCAGTGCTGGTGGTCAGTCGCGGGGCTGGCGGGCCAGGAACGTGAGCAGCGCGTCGTTGAGGGCCTGCGGCTGCTCCAGGTTGAGCATATGGCCGGCGTCGGGGATGACCTCCTGGCGGGCGGTCGAGACGTTGGCGGCGAGGATCTCGGCGATGAGGCGGAAGTCGGGCAGATCCAGCTCGCCGACGAGCACCAGGGTCGGCGCGCGGATCTCCGACAGGCGGTCGATGACCTGCCACTGCGGCTGGGGGTATTCGGTTTCGTCGAGGTAGTCCGCGGCGGGGTACGCCAGGACCATGCTCTTGAGGAAGTCGAAGCGGTCGGGGAGGCGGCGGATGCCGTCGAACAGGGGATGCGGCAGCCAGACGCGCTCGAGGGCGGCGCGCGGCCCCTCGCTGCGAGCGATGCGCACCAGTTCCTCGACGGCCTGGGTGTACTCGGGCGAGTAGTCGAAGCCGGGCACGGCGGAGTCGACGAGCACGAGGGAGGCGACGCGCTGGGGGTGGTCGACGGCGAACTGAAGGGCGATGCCGCCGCCCATGGAGAGGCCCACGAGGTGGGCGGGCGCGTCGATGTCCAGGCGGTCGAGGAGGTCGCGCAGGTCGAGGGAGTAGTTCTGGTAGGTGTAGCCGGTGGCGGGGGCCTCGCTGCGGCCGTGGCCGCGGACGTCGTAGCGGACGACGCGATAGTCGGCGTCGACCAGGGGCGGGACCTGAGGGTCCCACATGCGGAGGTCGAGGGTGTGGCCGTGGACGAGCACCACCGGCGGGCCGCGGCCGGTGTCCTCGTAGAAGGTGGCGATGTCGTTAGTCGAGACGTGAGGCATGGCGAGCTGACCACGTCAGAGCAAAGCGATAGGCCTGTATTATCGTATCGGTGACGACAATTTGCAACCCCTGGAGTTTGGCCTAGCGCTCGATGATGTGATCGCGGACGGCCAGGGGCGGCCGCGGCGGCAGGTGCAGGCCTTCCTTGGGGTAGCCGAGGGCAATGAGGGCCTGCGGCTGGAAATCGGAGGGCAGGTCGAGCGCGAGGCAGACGGCGTCGGGGCAGAACAGGGGCGCGGAGACCCAGTAGCTGGCGAGGCCACGGGCGTGGGCGGCCAGCATCAGGTTTTCCATGGCAGCGCCGAGGCTCTGGGCAAACATGAGCTCCTCTGCGCGCTGGCGGCGCTGGTCGGGCCAGGCGCGCTGGGCATCGCCTACGACGGCGGCGAGGATGAGGATGGGGGCGGCAGCGAGGCGATCTCGCGAGCGGGCCAGGAGGCGGCGGATGCGGGCCTCGGGGACGCCGTCGCGCTGGAGGTCGTGGCGCCAGCGCTCGCCCATGGCGTTCGTGAGGGCAGCCCTGGCGTCGGCGGAGAGGATGACGAACCGCCAGGGGCGGCTGTGATGGGGGGCAGGGGCGAGGCAGGCGGCGGCGATGACCTCCTCGACCAGGGCTGGCTGCACCGGGCGGGGGCTGAACCGGCGGACGGATCGGCGGGCGGCGAGGGCGGCGTCGAGCGTCATCGGAGGCATGTCGGAGGGCATCCTGAAAGCAAGCCGCTCATGGTGAGCTTGTCGAACCAGGAGCGGGCGTTCGCTCGTCCTTCGACGGGCTCAGGATGAGCGGATGGGGGGGCAGGGATGCGAGGAGCTCGCGGCTCCTGGTGCCATTCGGTTCGGCCAGAATCGCCGCCAGGTCGTTCGGGCGGTCGATGTCGAAGGCCAGGGAAGGGAGCGGCAGCACGGTGAGGGGCAGGCCGCGGGCCCTGGCCTCGCGCTGGTGGGCGGCTGAGCTGCGATGGCCAAAGCGGAAGGGGATGATGCCCGGCGGCCGCAGGGCGAGGGCGTTGGTGCCGCCGCTTCGCGAGGGGCAGAGGACGATCGACGGGTTGGCGTGGGCGGCGTCGAGGATGGCCTCTATGTCGGCGGTGGTGGCCAGGGGGACGTCGACGGGGAGGACGAGGAGGCCGCCGGCGCCCTGCGCGGAGAGCGTCTCGGAGGCGAAGGCGAGGGCGGCGTTCAGGCCCTTCGACACGCTCAGGGCCGGCCGGGGCGGCTCGCGGATGGGCTGAGCGCCGAGCCGGCGAGCGAAAGCGAGCACATCGGCGTCGGGGCTGACGACGGCGGTGGTGGCGACTGCGGGCACGCCGGCCAGCAGGCGGAGCACGTCCTCGAGCATGGCCAGCACGAGGGCGTGGCGGTGGTCGTCGGAGAGGACGGGTCGCAGGCGGCTCTTCGAGTGGCGCAGGGCTTTGACCGGCACGAGGGCGGCGATCATGTCGCTTTCCTTCGTATCGCTTCCACTACCTGGCGGGCGAGGGCAGCCTTCTCCTCCATCCCCTTCATTATCGTATCTGTGACCACTACGTCCAAGCCCAGGGCCTCGATCCTGGCGCGCTCGGCGGCGTCGGCGTTGTCGATCACCAGGCAGTCGAGGAAGTCCTGGTAGAGCCAGCCTATCTGCCAGGCGCTGACCTCCATGCGCAGGCCCTTGAGCATCTTGGCGGCCGGGCCCTTGATGACGGCGCCGCCGACGATGGGGCTGACGGCGACGACGCGGGCCTTGGTCTGGCGGAGGGCGCCGCGGACGCCGGGCAGGGCGAGGATGGGGCCGATGCTGACGATAGGGTTGCTGGGGGCGATGATGACGCCCTCGGCGGCGGTGATAGCGTCGATGACGCCGGGGGCGGGCTTGGCGTCCTCGATGCCGGCGAGCTTGATGCCGCGGAAGGGGTCGCGGGCGCGGCGCTTCACGAGGTACTCCTGAAAGTCGATGAGGCCGTCGGGGGTCTCGACCCTGGTGCGGAGGGGATCGTCGGTCATGGGCAGGATGGTGACGTCGAGGCCGAAGGCGCGGGCGATCTCGGCGGTGGCCTGGGAGAGGGTGCGGCCCCGGCGGAGGAGGTGGGTGCGATGGATGTGGGTGGCGAGGTCGCGGTCGCCGAGGGCGAACCAGGTGTCGTGGCCGAAGCGAGCGAGGGCATCGAGGGTGTGGAAGGTGTCGCCGGCGAGGCCCCAGCCGGTCTCGGGGTTGACCAGAGGCAGTTTCAAAAATGGCTTGCCACCCCCGCCTGAAGGCGGGGGCATGGATGCCGCCCCGTTTACGGGGCGGTGTGGAGAGAATTCGCCCGCCAGGTGGTAGATGACGATGTCGATATCGGGGGAGACGTGGAGGCCGAACATCTCGAGGTCGTCGCCGGTGTTGGAGACGATGGTGAGCTGCTTCTGGGGGACGACCTGCATGAGTCCCTGGAGGAAGCGGGCGGCGCCGACGCCGCCGGAAAGGACGGTGATCATGGTGCTGCCTAGGATAGCGGATGGGCTGGAGTGAGGGAAGGGGGTTGAGCTGTGCGGGCTGATGGTGGTTGAGGATCTAGTAGCGGTCTGCGGGTTGATGGCTGTCTGCGCGTTGATGGTGGTTGGGGATGTAGTAGCGGTCTGCGCGTTGAAACGCGCAGCTTATGGGCAAGCCGCGGGTTTCAACCCGCGGGGAAATCCAGTCATTATGGCTTGGGTGGGGGCTTCTTGCGGGCGCGCTTCCGCTTGGGCTGCCGGGCGGTAGCGCCCTCGATGCGCTCAAGGGCTCGGCGGACAGTCTCTGGTGCAGGGCCGCCCGCGCCGGTCGCTTCGTATAGCGCCTTGGCCTGGTTCAGGAGGCTCCGCGCTTTGGCCGCGTCGCCCCGCCGCGCGGCCACCAGGCCCAGCGCCGCCAGGGCGTTGGCCTGGCCCAAGCGGTGGCCGACGTGCCGGTGGAGGTTCAGGGCGCTCTTGAGGTGGCGTTCGGCCTGGTCGAGCTGGTTCCTGGCGGCGTATACGAGGCCCAGATTAGCAAGCACCCTGGCCTGGCCGACGGGGTTCGGGATCTGCTGGTGCAGCTCCAGGGCCTTCCTGTAGTATTCCTCGGCCCTGTCGAGATCGTCCCTGTGGGCGTGGACGTTGCCCAAGTTGCCGAGCTGGTTGGCCTCGCCCAGGAGGTTGCGCCCCTGCTGGTGGATGGCCAGCGCCTTGCTATAGTGCTCCTCCGCGCTGTCCAAGTCGCCGCTATGGAAGTAAACGTTGCCGAGGTTGCCCAGGGCCAGAGCTTCGCCCGCGCGCCTGCCGATCTGCTTCTCGAGGGCCAGGGCCTGTTTGTAGTGGTCCTCAGCCTTGTCCAGCTGTCCCCTGTCGGCGTACACGTTGCCCAGGTTGCCGAGGCTGGCGGCGCGGCCCTGGGCGTCGCCGATCCGCTGGCGCATGTGCAGCGCCCTGCTCTGATGATCCTCGGCCCTGTCGAGGTCTCCCCTCTGGGCGTACACAAGGCCCAGGTTGCCCAGCGCGTTGGCCTGGCCGAGGAGACTGCCGATCTGCTCGTTGATGGCGAGCGCCTTCTTCTGCTGCTCTTCGGCCTTGTGGAACTCGCCCCTGCGGGCGTGCAGGAGGCCGAGGTTCCCCAGGGCGCCCGCCTCGCCCGCGCGGTCGTTGGCCCGTCCCGCAGCGTCCAGCCCCTGCCGGTAGTGGCCCTCCGCCTCCCGGAGGCGCGCCGCTTCCATGAAGGCGTTGCCGATGAGGATGTGAAGGGCACACCGCTGGCTGTCGTTGTCGGCCGCGGCGAACGCCTTTTCAAATTGGGCGATGGCTGCCTCGTGCTGCCCTGCCTGTTGGAGGCGCTTGCCTTCCTCGAAGGGATTCCGCACCTGGGCCTTGGCGTCTGGCAGGCCGTCGGTGTAGACGTTCACGATCACGGTCGCGCCGGGTTCGGCGACGATCGTCGGGCTCCGCTCCCCCGCCTGCACCGTCAGGGGGCGCTGGCCTTGAGGGGTGGGCGGTCGCACGGGACCCGTTGGCTGCTTGCCCCGGTGCCGCAACCAGCGGATGGGGAAGAACACCACCCAGGCGAGAACACCCAAGGCGCCGATGACTGTGAATACGCCTTGTACCAGGGAGTCCCGGAAGAAATCGGCGACTTGTTCCATGCGCTGGCTTACCTCGCTACCTCCACGATGGTCACGCCCTCGCCGCCTTCCTTGGGCGGGGGCGTCGAGAGTGATTTTACCAGAGGGTGGTCCGATAGGGCATCCCTGATGCCGCGGCGGAGGGTGCCGGTGCCCTTGCCGTGGACGATGCGCACCTGGGGCAGGGCGGCCCGGAAGGCGGCGTCCAGGTGCTGGTCGATGAGGGGCAGGGCCTCGCCCACCGACATGCCCCGCACGTCCAGCTCGGCCGGCGGCGGCTCGGAGGGCGGGAGGCTGGTGTCGATGGCCGTGACTTCGGAGGCCTTGTCGACGCCCTCGACCTCGCTGACGTTGATCCTGCCGTGGAAGGCGCCCAGGCGGACGGCCAGCTCGCCGTGCTCGTCGGGCGGAGCGAGGGCCTCGGCGGGCTGGGAGAGGTCGCGCAGCCAGAGGCGGTCGCCGGTGGCGATGGGCGGCAGGGGGCCCTTGCGGCGGGGCTTGCGCTTGCGGCGCACCTTCTCCACGCGCTCCTCGACAGCCTCGACCTTCTCCTTGGCGGCCTCCAGGGCTTCCTTGGCGGCGGCTGCGGCGGCCTCGCGCTCGGCGCGGGCGATCTCCTTGGCGGCGGTGCGCAGGGCGGCGCGTGTCTGCTGGAGCTCGCGCTCCATCTCGCGGCGCGTGCGCTCGATGGTGCGGTCGTGCTCGGCGTCCACGGCCATCAGCTTCTCCGCCAGGCCGGCGCGGATCGCCTCGGCCTCGCGGCGGGCGATCTGCTCGGCGCGGGCGGCGTCGGCAGCCTGCTGGCGCTCGCGCTGTATCTCGACGAGGAGGCTCTCGAGCTCCTGGCGGTCGGGGGCGATGTGCTGGCGGGCGCGGTCGAGGATGTCGGCGGGCATGCCCAGGCGGTCGGCGATGGCCAGGGCGTTGCTCTGGCCGGGCAGGCCGATGGTCAGGCGATAGGTGGGGGCGAGGGTCTCGAGGTCGAACTCCACCGAGGCGTTCACGATGCCCGGCGTGACGTGGGCGAAGATCTTGAGCTGGCCGTGGTGGGTGGTAGCGACGGTGGTGGCGCCGACGTCGAGCAGGTGGTGGAGGATGGCCTGGGCGAGGGCCGTCCCCTCGCTGGGGTCGGTGCCGGCGCCGAGCTCGTCGAGGAGGACCAGGCTGTTGGGCTCGGCCTTGGCCAGGATGCGGATGATGTTGCCGACGTGGGAGCTGAAGGTGGACAGCGACTGCTCGATGCTCTGCTCGTCGCCGATGTCGGCGTGGACGGTGGCGAACACGGGGACGCGGCTGCCGAGGTCGGCCGGGATGGGTAGGCCGGCCTGGGCCATGAGGGTGAGCAGGCCGACGGTCTTGAGGGCGACGGTCTTGCCGCCGGTGTTCGGGCCGGTGATTAGGACGATGGAGTAGGCGTCGCCCACCCAGATGGAGATGGGGACCACCTCGCCGGTGAGCAGAGGGTGGCGGGCGTTCACCAGGCGCAGCTCGGCGGGGCCGTGGGCGAGCCAGGGCTGGTCGTCGCTGAGGTAGGGGAGCTCGTTGCAGGCCAGAGCCTCGCCCAGCTTGGCCTTGGCGAGGGCAAGGTCGAGCTCGGCCAGGGTCTCGACCGTCGTCTCGATGTCGGCGGCGGCCTCGCCGACGCGGGCGCTGAGGGCGCGGAGGATGCGCTCGACCTCGTGCTGCTCCTCGAGCTGCAGCTCGCGCCAGGTGTTGCCCAGCTCGACGGCGTCGAGGGGCTCGAGGAAGACGGTGGCGCCGCTGCTGGAGACGTCGTGGACGATGCCGGGCAGCTGGCCGCGCAACTCAGCCTTGACGGGGATGACGTAGCGGCCGTCGCGCAGGGTGACGATGGGCTCCTGGGCCGCGTGGCGGCCCGTGGGCGAGGAGAGGATGCGTTGGAGCTTGGCGGTCAGGCGGTCGTGGGCCAGGCGGGTCTCGCGGCGGAGCTCGGATAGCATGGGGCTGGCGGCGTCGGTCAGCTCGGAGCGGGGGTTGATGCAGCGCGATATCTCGGCGGCCAGGGGCGAGAGGTCAGCCAGGCCCTCGGCGAGAGCGGTGAGCAGGGGCAAGTTGATGCCGAGGCGCTGGATGGTGTTGCGCAGGGATACGGCCAGGCTGAGGGTGGCCTGGATGTCGAGCAGCTCGCTGGGCTCGAGGACGCCGGCGAGGGAGGCCTTCTGGGCCTGGGGGCGCACGTCGTGGGCGCCGCCGAGGGTGAGGTTGGGCTGCATCTCGAGCAGGCGGCGGGCCTCGGCGGTGATGCGCTGGCGGCGGACGACCTCGGCGTAGTCGGGCGATGGGCGGAGGGCAAGGGCCAGGGCGCGGCCGGCGGAGAAGGCAGTGTGCCGGGCCAGGCGGCCCAGTACCTTATCGAACTCCAGGGTGGAAAGGGTCTTAAGAGAAGTGCTCATCGAACAGCTCGCTTGTCTTGCCTCAGGACTTAGGATAATCCGCTCATGGTGGGCTTGTCGAACCCTGAGCCCGCGTTCGCTCATCCTTCGACAGGCTCAGGACGAGCGGGGTGACGCAGCCGGTCAGTAACCCGCTCATGGTGAGCTTGTCGAACCATGGGGGCGGGATAGCCGTCTGATGTCGTCCCAGTCGCCTCTGATCAGAGCCTCCTTCTTGCGCCTCGACCAACCCTTCAGTTGCCTCTCGCGCAGGAAGGCGTCCTCTCGCGAGGTGAATTGCTCATGAAAGACGAACTGGACGGGTCGGCGAGAACGGGTGTATCCCCTGATTTCCCCACGTTGGTGAGCGGCGAGGCGCTTCTCGAGATCGTCGGTGTGACCCACATAGTACGAGCCGTCGGTGCAGCGGAGGATATACACGTAGAAGTTCATGCAAGGCGCTCCCGTTCGTCGTCCTTCGACAGGCTCAGGACGAGCGGATGGAGCGCGAGGGCGCGGCCGATGCTCACACCTCCCGTCCCAGCACCACGGAGGTCTCGCGCTGGCGGGCGGGGATGTCCCAGTAGGTCCGCAGGAGGGCGTCGCCGTCGGGCAGGAGGTGGAAGCGGTGCTTCTCGTAGAAGGTGATGGCCCAGGTAGCGGCGGCCCAGGTGCCCACCAGCAGGCGCTCGGTCGTCGTCTGGCTCATGACGTGGCGGACGAGGGCGCTAGCGATGCCCCGACGCTGGCGGTCGGGGAGGACGTAGCAGTGGCGGATCAGGGTCACGTCCCCGATCGGCTCGAAGCCGATGATGCCGGCCAGGCGTCCGTCCTCCTCCCAGGCGTAGAAGGTCATGCGGGCGGCCTCGCTCTCCAACTCGTCCAGGGGCATGTAGGGCCGGTGGTAGCAGTCGGCGGGGATGGCATCCTCGTAGGCGGTGGCGGCGTCGTTGATGACGTCGAACATGCGGCCGAGGTCTGCTTCGGTGCAGAGTCTAATCAATGGGGGTCTCCACTAGGTGTAGCGCCTCACGGTAAAGCGAAAGAGCTCGGGCGACTCTTCAGGAGGGATGGCGGCCTTGTCCTTGGCGATGGATATCTGCTCCTCGACTGTGCTCACCCCTTCGAGGTCCGGCAGGAGGAGGCCGCGGCGAGGGCCGAGGCGGACGATGAGGCCGTAGCGCTTGGGGTCGAGCTCCTCGGTGCCGAACACCGGTTCGGCGGGGGAGAGGACGTCCACGCTGTAGGAGAGCTCATCGAGCTCTTCGGGGGTGACCTCCAGAAAGCGGGGGTCGCGGGTGGCGGAGTCGATGGCATTGCGCACCACCTCCAGGGCCAGGTTGGGGTGGGTCGCCTCGAGGGTGCCGATGCAGCCGCGCAGCTCGCCGCGCTTCTTGATGGAGACGAAGGCTCCTACCCGTTCGAGCATCTCCTCCGAGAGGTCCGTCGGCTCGATGATGCGGCCGTGGCGCACAAAGGTCTCCACCGCCTCCCTGGCCAGGCGGACCAGGGGGTGGTTGCTGGCCTCTGTGGCGGCGGCTGCCGAAGCCTGTGCGGGCTCGGCGGGGCCTTCGATATCGACGGCTGCCACCAGATAGCCCACGCCGAAGGGCCCCTCGTACGAAAGGACGCGGGGCCTGGCCATCAGGCCGTCGAGGGCGCCCATGAGGAAGCTCAGCGATGGCACTGCGTCCTCGGCTGCCTGCTGGCGGAAGCTGGCGTCCATCTCGAGGACGGTCCTGATGTCCCACTCTGCGATCGCCTTCTGGATCTTCTCGTCGAACAGAGGGCCTGGGGGGCCGTAGTTCAGGTTGTGGGAGAGGTCGGCGCTGGCAATGATGGCCACTCGCTTGCCCAGGCGCTCGACCGCTTGGGCGACGGCCTGGCCCAGAGCGAAGTGCTGCTGCGGTGGCAGGAAGGATACGGACAGGGGCACGAGCTTGGCCTCTCGCAGGGCGGGCCGCAGGTGATAGAGGGGAACGGTGCAGCCCCAGTCGAGGCCGTCGCACCAGCGGCCTGTGGAGTCGCGATAGCGCCAGTGCTCGAGGGGCTCCAGGGGAACTCCGGCCTTTGTGGCTTCCTCGCGGATGAGGGCGGCCGCCTCCACATCGTTGTCGAAGGCGAAGGTGACCTGGGGAGCATCCCAGGCGTCGAGGCTACCGTCGGCGCGGGGGCCGACCAGGATGGAGAAGGCGTCGAGCTGCACCGGCCCATGGGGGCTGATGAGGATGGCCGTCTCCGGCCGGTGCTGGGCCATCTCCCGCGCGACCTGCTCCAGGGCGTCGA
>Ga0209979_1002647_pt1 | contig 16800 bp, 11 predicted proteins | sample AnhtaG_FD_183114 | JGI IMG/M metagenome (GOLD analysis project Ga0209979, IMG submission 183114) | Deep subsurface microbial communities from Anholt, Denmark to uncover new lineages of life (NeLLi) - Anholt_01485 metaG (SPAdes) (version 2) | ecosystem: Environmental > Aquatic > Marine > Oceanic...
ACAAGGTGTATTACTGGGAAGAGACCGAAGGCGGCCATGCGGCCTCGGCCGACAACAAGCAACGCGCAAAACGAATCGCCCTTGAATTCACCTATCTTCTGAAGATGCTCGCACCATAAACAGATCGGCGGGCGGGGTGGCCCACCATTTATGGTGGGTTCCCTACACGGCCAATCCGCTGGCTCAGTTACCAATCCACGCTTCACCAGATTGTTATGGCAATAATTGATCTTCGCTATGGTCGTTTCCCGAGTTCGACAATTGTGGTCATAACAGCGACGTTGCCAGATGGTCCGTGATTTCCCCGCTTTGACATCAGCATAGAATGTCGGGTTTCTCCGTCCCGCTAAAGCGGGACTCCGGAACCCGACCTACTCGTTTTGTGCACTTTATGAGATCGATTGCAGAATACGCTTTGAGCTTGCCTACTTCTCGTCCCAGTAAGACGCCTGACGCAGGAAACAACACAAGATGAACATGCTCAGGCATAACTACGTACCCCAACAGTTTGACTCCGGTCCTCTCTCGAAACGACTGTAGATGATTCAGAAAGATGTCTCTGGCTTCTTTCTTGTCTAAAAGTGGGAGGCCGTGATAACAAGTAAAGGTCACAAATCGTGTCGTATTGAGATTGTCTAAGTGTCGGAGACGCGTCATTGACTGAAAGCTAAAGGTAGATTTGCTTGCTGTCAAATCGATTAACCCACCATAAATGGTGGGCCACCCGTGCATCAGATGTCGGGCGGGTCGCCCGACATCACCAGAACGTTTCGAGAACCGGTATGATGACTTTATTCAACACTGACCGGCGTGGAAAAGAATGAAGAGATTCTCAGGTTGAGAAACGGTATCGACCGCTTGTCACCCGGCGCATGGTTGAAATTGCTCACCCAGTCGACTCCGACATCAACATCGAAATAGAAATGATCCTTGAAGAAGCCCTTGACGTTGAATACGGCGGAGATGGTCTTCTGGACAACGCCAGTTGGAAACGACTCGCTGTAATCGCCCGTGGCCAGCAGCCAAGGGGCCGTCCACTCGTCGGTCGTGCAACCTTCCCCCTGGCGAGCATAGGCAAAACTAAGCGACGTCGCCAAATCGTTTTCGAACCATTTGATAAGTGACACGTCTGTCAGATCGTAGTCGTTTCCAAGAGCGCCGCCGATGAGTTGACCATTAAAGAGGTACCGGTTGCGCTCATGCGCCTGGTTGAATGTCCAGTTGGTAACTCGACTGTATTCTGCTTTGAGATCGAGGGTTGGTAGAAGATTCGCAAGGTAGGCGCCAGCCAAATAAGCGATTTCATCAGGCTCTTGATCCCCTTGCGTTTTACGATCGATCTGAAAGTCATCGACCAGCAGTTGCCCGTACAGCTTGACACCTGCCTTCGGTTTAACGCTGAAATCAAAGCCGAGGAAGGTGTTGTCGTCCATCCCTTCGTTTAACTGGGCGCCATGGTAAAAAATGATCGGGTTGAGATAAAACAGGTCAACCTGACGACCGGGACCTCCAAAGATGACCGTTTCAAAAAGACCGACCTGCAGCCACTTGCTCAACAGGATATCGAGCCTGTGACCGGCGAAGTAGCGGTTTTCAAACTGTGCTACGCTGTCGCGGTCGGGGTCGAGGCCGTCCAGCCGCGCCAGACGATAGGAAAGAGCCAGCCTTCCCCAGCGGAAGGTGTAGCCGAATCCGTCCATCGCCGCCCGTGGCGAAAGAAGCAGGGAGCTTCGCGGTCCCCAGAAGGAGGCAAAGCGACCTACGGTAAGGGCCAGGGGCCCTGACTGATAGTATACAAAGGCCTGCTCGACGTCGCCGGCCAGACCGCGCCATTTCTTGCCGTGGTAGGTGGCATCCTGAGCTTTTCGCTCGTCAAGAACAAAGTTGGCGTAAGCAAACAGCTTCTCTGACGGTGCTGCCGCCAGCCCGCCTCTGAAGGATTCAAACCCTCGGCCCATCGCCTCTTTGGCAGCGCGGAAATCCTCGTTTATGAAGCTGAACAACTGCACGCTCTTTTGCCGAATGCGTTTCAGGCTCTCGAAAGGACCCAGAGCAAACTCGGTCTTTTCAAATGAATACGGACCGAGTTGGTAGGTAAAATAATCCGTGGAAAGGGCGTCAAACCGTTCCAGCCGATCGTAGATAAACTCGTACTCGATTCTGCCAACCGGGAGCACTCCGGCGGCAAATCCGTTTGACCCGATGATCAGCAAGAGGTGCAACGTCAGTGTTGTTCTCACTACTTTCCAGTTCATACCTGCCTCCTATGCATTCTCGTGGGCGGCAGATGTCGACATCTGCCCCAAAAGGGTTGTAGTTGTAAGTCGGGTTCCGATCCGCTTATGGCGGGGAGAAACCCAACATGCGCTGCCTTCCTTCTCACACCAGTTTATAAGCACGTTTACTATGATGCTCCGGTACCCTTGATTACTGCCGGCAAGGTCCGGGCCAGGATTTTTGTGTCGAGCCAGAGTGACCAGTTATCGATATATTGCAAATCGAGACGCATCCACTGATCGAAGTCGATATTGTTGCGTCCGTTTATCTGCCACAGGCACGTCACGCCCGGCTTTACCGACAGCCTGCGGCGCTGCCACGGTTCATACTGCGCTACCTCCTTGGGGAGGGGTGGCCGCGGCCCCACCAGTGACATCTCGCCGCGCAGGACGTTGAAGAATTGAGGAATTTCGTCAATTGAGCACCTTCGTAAGATTCGTCCCATCTTTGTCACCCGGGGGTCGTTCTTGGCTTTAAAGACCGGTCCGGTCATGACGTTCAGGGCCTTCAGCCGGTGCTTTTCGTCCTCTGCATCGCAGTGCATCGTACGGAACTTGTAAAGGCAGAACTGCTTCCCGTTGAGGCCGCACCGTTTCTGCTTGAAGAGGACCGGCCCGGGGCTGTCAATTTTGATTGTCAGGGCACTCAGCAGCATCAGCGGACCAGCAACGATAAGGCCGACAAGGGCACCAACCTTATCAACGATGCTCTTGATCAACTGCGACGAGCGTCCGTCGGGGGCGGTCCGGTAGACCAGGGCGGGTGAACCGTTCAGCCAAGCTGGTCGGACAGTCGCCCGACGAGGACTGTAGATGTTGGGTATGAAACAGACCGCCACTCCCATCTTTTCGGCTGTATTAAAGAGCCGGCGGGTACGTGGCAGATCTTTCGTATCTACGGCCACGACTACTGCATCGACCTGCTCGGTCGCAACGACCTGACTGAGCGTGTCCGGATGTCCCATTAAGGGGATGTCCCGGTAGCGCCACAGGCCATTCTTATAGTAGTCCAGAAATCCCTTGATCGAGGTCTCCAGCTGCGGCGAGTCCAGGATCGCATCGGCCACACTTCGAGCTCTTTTCCCCGTCCCAACAATTATGACTTGTCTTTCGCCGGGCTGATTTCTGTGGGTTGCTGCGTCTCGCGACAGAATCCGAAGGATCGGCCGGGTGAAAAACAGTGTTCCCAGTTGAAGGATCAAATTCCCCAGGAGGAAAATGCCTGCCGTCGTGCGCGAGAATGTCCATTCCAGGACATAAGCCGCCGCTATCAGCACGATGACGATTTGTATTTCATCGCTGACAACATGCCGGACGCGTTTCCGAATCCAAAGTGGCGAGAGAATCTGTCCGGGATCACGTATGATACTGTAAACGGCACGGATCAGAACGAGTAACGCCAGCAATGCATACAGATGAGGCCCCGGATTGCCAGCAATGAGCAGGGCCGCCCACAGAGCAGCCGTCGAGACGACAGTTGCGCCCGTGTTTCCCAACAGAAGCAGCAACAGTTTTCTAACATGACAGTTCAGAGAGCCGCAGTACCAGTCTACGGGCAACGCCCCGGAGGAGCGGCTGGTCTGATTACGCCTCCTATCCTGGTTTCTGTTGAACGGGATTGAAGAACCAGCAACGGCTTTGTTTCGTTCTGAATCAGCGTCCCTGTCAACACGCTCGGCAACTGCCTCAGTCGTCAAAGTGTCAGTAGCAATTTCGCCGTTATTGTCGGATACAGCCCGAGAATTAATCATGGATGTTTATCTTTTCCGCTATTGGAGTACCCTCAACCTCTGCTTCATCGGCGTTCTGAAACCTGTTACCCGCCCTTTCACCTGCTTCCAATGATATTGCCTCCCTTTTATTCTTTTTATTCTTTTTCGGTCACTACTCCTCTATTCTTTACCCATCGAGATCGCTGCACCGGGATGGAGTCTTGTGATAATACATCAGAGATGTCTCTCTCGGCTGCCTGCTCCTCGGAGGAGTCCGGGCGTCGGCGCAGTGTAACTGCCTGACGGTCAGTTGATTTCATTCGATAATAGTCGACCGGCATTTTCTTGAAGGCCTCAAGCAACTGGTCGTTGGAAAAGAGTGACTGTATACGGTACCGGAGGTAGTTTTCCAACTGGGGGTAACCGTCAAGATTGTCCACCGGGGCCTTGTAGCGAGCCAGGAAGTTCCCCACGCTCTTGGGGTCAGCCACCCGCAAAAGCAAGAAGTCAGTGGCGGTAATCCGGCATTGCACCTTCAAGCGGCTGAGAGCAGTGGCAAGGCGCAGCGACTCCTCGTGGACCTGGTGAAGACGCGAGGACAGCGCTTCCTCGTTGGTCAGGGTCGCAATAATGGTCTTGCGCACGGTAGATGAGATCGGCTTTAACAGACAGGAGTCTTTGATGACGTTGATCGTCTCGGGATTAGCCAGGATGTAACCAGCCTCGGAGGAAGATATGCCGAAGGCAGCGGTAAATGATCTGAAAATGACTACGTTGGTCAAAAGGTCCAGCAGTGGAAAACCTGAAATCTTGTAGAAAGTTTTCAGCAGCTCTGCCATGAAGACCGTAAAGTCGACAGATGGCAAAATCGTTCTTCTCCAGTTGCCAGTGCCTGCAAAGGGAATGCCGACCTGTGCATTTATTGCACATGGGCAACACAACTTGTTGTTATCCAACGGAATGAACAGAGGAAACGGGGTCTCTGGAGGGTATGTGACAAGCCTGTCGTCAGCTTCATCTCCTCCCTTTTTTCCGATCGATCCTGAAAAGAATTCCAACTGGTCAAAATCAGCTGAATCCCGATCGCCGAGTACTTACCTACTCCGCCGGCAGCAGATCGGGATCGCTCTGTTTGAGCATGTCAAGGTAGCCGACCCCGCGCAACTCGAAATAGGCCTCAGGAGCCGAGTACAACTTGTCCTCCAGAGCGTGGTCGAGCGTGATGAACTTGTAGCCCATGTCTCTTATTGCAGTCAGTAGAGCATCAAGAAACAGGGCGTTGAGCCGGTTAGCTCGAAGGTGCAGAATGTGACGGGCCGGTCGTTTGAGGATCTCTTTGGCCAACTGTTCACAGCGCTCGATTTCCTCAAGGACATGAATAACGTACTCGTATCGCAGAGCGTGATAGTCGGTTGAATCGCGCTTGGCCTCCATCTTCTCCAGTGACAGGTTGTACAAATAGTCCTCCACGACCACCGTGGCGTGGGCAACAACGATGCCGTGCTCGTCAAGGTACAGCTTGACCTGGCGTTTCGTTTCCACCGTGCTGCCATAATGGAGGTATGGATAGCGGAAGTAGCGTCTTTTCTGCCCGAAACCGGAGAGCATCGGTTCCAGCCTTTCGCTGCCGGCGGCAATATCCTTGATGAACTGCTCGATGCCCATTTCGTTCAGGTGCTGGTGCGAGTAGGTAAGATTGCCCAGCAGATGTCCTTCGTTCAGCCACTGGCCAAGCAAGTCAAAACTGCTGCCGATGTTTTTCCCCACCACAAAGCCGGCTGCCTTGACCTCATGCTTCTTCAAAGCTTCGAGGATCTGCTTGATAACCGCCGATCTGTCGACAGTGTCAAACGACTCGGCGACGGGCAGCTCATCGAAGGTGATACAGATTTCTTTGGCCCCCTTTTTTTCTTTGGCATCTACCCGCTCCTGACCGCCGATAGTAAAAACGATCAGACTAAACAGGACCACTCTCCGGAACAACTTCATATTGACCGCGTCACACCACACTGTATTGTCTCACCTAAAGTTGGTCATTTGCTGTGTTAAAGTTAACGAGTTTAACATATTAAATCCAGTTGCTTTTTGATGGGCGGTTTGTTTCGTGGGCGGCAGATTTCAGTAGGGCAGGTCTCCCCGAGACCTGCCTATTGTGGGCGGCAGATGTCCACATCTGCCCCAAGTTTTGTAGGTCAAAACCCCTGCGGTTTTGACACATCCGGCTATTCGATAGCCTATTCTCTTGACAGGCAAGTCGGCAGCAAGTATCGTTTGTGAAGAAAGTTATGTAGACACATCCGGCTATTCGACAGGAGGCGGGTAACAGGGCACGCTATGCAGGACGCCACTTTGCAAATCCTTCAAACTGCTCTAACAATCATCGGAATCATTGTTGGTGCTTTTGTCGCTATTGTGCTTGCCGTGTGGCGCTACATGTGGTGGCGCAACCGCAAGCTCAACGCCTACTACGATGTAATGTGGAAAAAGTCCTCGAAGCTAAAACCCAAGGATCTGCTGCCGTGGCGTGGAACTAAAGAACATGGTTTTCATAACTTCTATCATCTGAGGCAGGAAGATCGTCAGATTGAGCAAAGACTTGCTCGTGGCGACCATGTACTTGTCATCGGCAACCCACTGGCTGGTAAGACCAGGGCAATTTATCAGGCGCTGATTTCATCGAAAAAGAAATACGACGTATTAATTCCTAAACTGCTTGATGTATACAACCCGCTCGACATTCATATCCCTTCTCAATTCACCCGGTGGAGAAAACGTGTGCTGGTTCTTGATGACATCAACAAGTTTGCAGCTAAGCAGGGCTTCACCTCATTCCTTGGGGAATTTATTAAGAAAAACGTCATCATCCTTGCCACCTGCCGGACGGGAAACGAATATGAAATGTTGTGCCGTTCAGTTGAGCGGGAGCTCGAATGGTTTGGAAAACCTGTAGAAATCTCTAAACTGTCAGAAGAAGAAAAACAACAGGTTGAGCAGCAACTTGGCAAAGCTCTGCCGGAAAGATTCGACGGCAACATCGGCTCGATTTTCGTTGACATAGAAACGATGCGACAGCGGTTCAGAGCTTGCACCACTGAGGAAAAGGGCATTCTGCGTTCTCTCAAGCGGCTTCATGCTGCCGGGATCTACAAGGGGAGAGAACTTTTCTCTCTTGAAAGGCTGAAACTTGCGTGTGATAAGCTGGAAGGGATACAAAACGAAAAGTATGAATGGCGCGCTTTGATTGATAGTCTGACAAAAAACGGTTTTGTAGGGAAGGTCTCGGAGAGACCTGCCTTTATGGAAAAAGTCGAAGAGCAGATCCAAACCGAAGAAACCTACCTTGAACAAGTCATTGAAGACGACTTCTCACCTTTAGATAATCTGCGTCAAATGCTGGCTATCTTTGCCAAAGACCCTGATGCTGCATTTGACATTGGCAATGAGTCGTACAACAGGGGTCTTGTGGACATTCAAAAGGCTGCTTTTATGAAAGTTGCAGTTGAAGCCTATGGTAAAACTCTTGAGGTCTGGACTTATGATAATAATCCAGAAAAGTATGCCATGACGCAGAACAATCTGGGAATTTCTTATGGCAATCTTGCTGAGTTGGAGAAAACGGCTGAGAACTGCAGAGCTGCCATTACCGCTTTTCAAGAAGCTCTTAGCGTCAGGTCCCTCGACCGCTTTCCGATCCAATATGCCAACACTCAAAGGAGTCTTGGAAATGCATATGCCCTGTTGCCGGAAGCACGGGACAAGGTGGCCAATTGCAGACTTGCCATTAGCGCCTATCGAGAAGCTCTCAAGGTTCACTCCTTGGACCGCTTTCCCTTTGATTATGCCATGACTCAAAATGGCCTGGGGATTGCATACCAGATGCTGGCCGAGGTAGAAAACAAGGCCGACAACTGCCAACAGGCCATCGCCGCCTATCACCAGGTGCTGAAGGTTTATAACCTTAGCGACTTTGCTAAGGAATATGCTATGACTCAGAACAACATTGGGAATGCATACCAGACTGTCTCAGATACAGAGAAAGAGGCAGTAAAAAAAGCTGCCAACTACAATCTGGCCATCGAAGCCTATCACAAAACTCTGAAGGTCTATTCCCTTGACCATTTCCCCATTGACTATGCCATGACTCAGACCAATCTTGGCGTTGCATACCGGAGGCTTGCTGAGGGAGAGGAAAAAGCTAAAAATTGTAAATTAGCTATCAAGGCCTTTCAAGAAGCGCTGAAGATCAGAACACTTGACCGTTTCCCGATGCTGTACGCCAAAACTAAGACCAATCTTGGGAATGCTTATGGCACGCTGGCTGAGGTCGAGGACAGAGCGGAAAACTGTACAAAGGCGAAAAGAGCCTTTGAGGAAGTGCTCAAAGTCTACACAAAAGAAAAACTTCCCGAAGACTACGCAATCGCAATGCACAATTTGGAAATACTATACCGTTTTTGTGAGGATGTTTTTTGAGTAGGTCGAAACCCCTGTGGTTTCGACTTTTTTCTTTGTATGAATGTCAAAAGCACAGGGCTTTTGACCTACTGAATCTGCACGGTTTTTGTGATGATGTTATTTGAACAGTGGATTACCGCTTGCGCGGGAATGAATAAATATTACGTGGGCGGCAGATGTCCACATCTGCCCCATGTTCGTTTCCTGTGTGGTCAGGAATCCTTTCCTGACCATATTAGTAGAGCCGTCACGAAAGGATTCGTGACGGCTCATAAATGTAAAGAACCCACCCCAAGGGGTGAGCCACCCGGCGATTGACCGATGACCAGTAACTTCAGATCACTCATAGCCCTTGTCATTTTCCTGATACTGTTACAATCTGTCGTCATCAGCGTCGCCGGCTTGAAGCGCCCGCACTGGGGGGATGAAGAGCATTTCGTCCGGACAGTACGTCTCTTTGGCGAAGAAATGAGCCTCAACACACTCAAACATTACAATGAAATGTCAACGCCGCTGCCGTTTGTCACCTACGCTCTCTGGGGGCGCATCTTCGGCTTTGAAACGCATGTCTTGCGCATCCTTTCGGTCATCATTGCCCTGCTGACGTATCTACTTTTTCACAGATTTCTCTTCTTGCTCTTTCAAGAGCCAAAGGTCGCCTTTTTGACCGCCGTCTTCCTGGCCGTGCATCCGTACATGGTCGGCTTCAGCATCTTTGTTTTCACCGATATGCTGCCCATCCTCTTTCTCATTGTCGCCTGTATCGCCGTTGTCAAACAAAAAGCCGTCGTATTCGCGCTTACCACCGCAGGCACGCTGTTGTGCCGGCAGCACTTTATCTTTTTGCCGGTGGCAGCCGGTTTGTTCTATCTGCTCAGCTTCCTGAGAGACAAAAAAGAAACCCACCCCAAGGGGTGGGCCACCCGACGGATGTTGCTGGCAAGCATCCTGTCACTGGTGCCACTTGGATTGCTCTTTCTTATCTGGCAGGGGTTCAGCCCCGACAACGAGAGGAAGGAGTCGTATCTGGGGGACGGATTCTATTTCCATCCAAGCTATCTCACGCTTTATGTCTGCCTGCTTTTCGTTTATCTCATCCCGATTGTAGCCGTCAGGTGGCGCCGGATCTATGGTAACGGTCGAATCCTTGTCGGGAGTTTTATCATCTCATGGCTCTACTGGCTGTTTCCAGTTGGTCCATTGAAGGATGCCATAGCAATTGACGTTCACACGGTGGGACTGTTTCATCGTCTTCTGCAATGGATCTGGCCAGGCGGCTTCTTTGAGCAAGCTGTTTTTTATGCCGCATTCCTGCTGGCACTGCCGATTCTTTTCTTTCTTGTTAAAGATTGCTATCAAAGAGTGAAGCGCCGAGATTTCGGATTGCTTCTCCTTCTTGATATGTTAATTCTCGCTTTTCTTATCATTCTGCCGTTTTCCTATATGTGCTGGGAAAAGTATTTCCTGCCCGTGGTGCCGCTGGCAGCCGTCAGGATGTTGCTGATTGGAAATGATGTGCAGCGCTGGGTCGAAAAAGTAACCTTACCGCCACTTTGCGAAACGAAGGGCTCGTAAGCTGAACACGACTGAAGGTGAGTCTTGTAGGTCGGGTTCTGAGCGGAATCCGCCTGAGGTGGATGGAGCGAAAAACCCGACATGTGGTGCGTAATCTATTGTCGGGTTTCTCATTCCACTTCGTTCCATTTGAAACCCGACCTACTGTTCTTACGATTCTGTAAACTAACGCGGAGAGTATCCAGTGTGTATATTATATTGTAGAGCAGATTATGAGTGCCGCAGAAAGAAAACATACGCGTGAGCACGCCCCTCACCGGGATAACGCGCCGAAGACGTTCGCTGAACTGAGAGACTGCGTTTGCTGCCCGCGTGAGTGCCATGCCGATCGGAGCGCCGGCGAGCTGGGTTTTTGCAAGACCGGCGTCGGTTTCTCGATCGGATCAATCTGCGCCCACCGGGGTGAAGAGCCGGTGATTTCGGGTGGTCGCGGAATTTGTAACGTCTTTTTCACCCGCTGCAATATGCAGTGCCTTTTCTGTCAGAACTATGACATCAGCCGCACCACTACAGCGATTGTCGAGTACAACATGGGTCTCAGTCAACTGGTGGATCGGATCGAGACGCACCTTGACTCCGGCTGCAAGTCGGTGGGATTTGTTTCCCCCTCGCACGTTCTTCCCCAGGTGAAGGCGATTATAACCGCTCTCAAAGCGCGCGGGCGAAGCCCCGTTTTCCTGTACAACACCAATGGGTATGACAAACAGGAGACTGTCCAGTCCCTTGAGAGCACAATCGATGTCTACCTGCCCGACCTGAAATACATGGATGCAAAACTCTCCCGTGACTATTCAGACACGCCCAACTATCCCAAAGTCGCCACGAAGGCTATCAAGGAAATGTTCCGCCAGAAGGGAGCCGATATCCGACTGGATAATGAAGGACTCATTGAGTCCGGTCTTATCATCCGACATCTCGTCCTTCCCGGCCACGTGGAAAACAGCAAGGCGGCGCTGCGCTTCATTGCCGAAGAGCTGTCCCCGGATGTCTACATCTCGCTGATGTCACAGTACTACCCCACACCGGCAGTGACTGACCACCCTACGCTGGGCCGATGTTTAACCACGGATGAGTACGAGGAGGTCATTGAGGAGTTTGAGAATCTTGGTTTCCACCGGGGGTTTACACAGGAACTCTCCAGCCCGCACCATTACCGCCCCGATTTCATGCAGGAGCATCCGTTTGAGAGTTCCCACAAGACCGATTGAACTTGGCCTCCACGCAGCCCAGCAACCTGTCGGATTTGAATGAAGCCGTTCTTGAGCGCCTTCAATTTGTTGCACCTATCATGACAACTCTGACGAGTGGCCTGGACGGCAGCGGATCGGTCATGTAACCCACTGTCACACAATGGAATAAATCCACCCTCACCTGATATTTTTGTTGCTTTAAGGCTATAAAAAAAGTACTTTGAGTTTGTTAGAAATGAATAACACAATATAGAATATAGAAGGGACTTGCCCCCTATGGCGCTGGAACGAGAAAAGATCGAAACTATCTTCCTTGAGGAGGAGATGAAGTCCTCCTACCTCGATTACTCCATGTCGGTTATCACTAACCGGGCTCTGCCGGATATCCGCGACGGCCTTAAACCCTCCAACCGACGCATCCTGGTGGCGATGAACGACCTACACCTCACGCCGGGAAAAGCGCACCGCAAGTGCGCCAAGATTGCCGGAGATACATCCGGTAACTACCACCCACACGGCGAACAGGTGGTCTACCCGACCCTGGTTCGTATGGCACAGGATTTCAACATGCGCTATCCGCTCATCGATGGGCAGGGGAATTTTGGTTCGGTTGACGGCGACGCGGCAGCGGCCATGCGGTACACCGAGGCGCGGTTGACCAACATAGCGGTGGAGATGCTTGCCGACCTTGACAAAGAGACGGTTGATTTCATGCCGAACTATGATGTTACCCGGCAGGAGCCGAAGGTGCTTCCTGGCAAGTTCCCGGACCTTCTGTGCAACGGCAGCACCGGGATCGCCGTCGGCATGGCCACGAGTATCCCGCCGCATAACCTCAATGAGATTTCGCAGGCAATTTTACGAGTGATCGATGACCCGGAATGTACCAATGAAGATCTGATCAAGCTTGTCCCGGGTCCTGATTTTCCCACCGGCGGCATTATCAACGGTCGGGAAGGTATCCATAGTGCCTATACGACCGGCAAGGGGCATATTCCAGTGCGCGCCAAGGCTGTTATCGAGCGGATGAAAAACGGCAAGGAGGCAATCGTCGTAACGGAGATTCCGTATCAGGTCAACAAATCCAACCTGTTGGAGAAAATCGCCGACCTGGTACGCGACAAAAAGATTGAGGGGATATCCGACCTGCGCGATGAGTCCGACCGTGATGGCATGCGTATCGTCATTGAGCTCAAGCGTGATCACCAGGCAGACATCGTTCTGAACCAGCTCTACAAGCACACGACCATGCAGACCACATTCTCGGTCACTCTGCTTGGTCTTGACCACGGTGCGCCGAAACTGGTGACGCTAAAACAGCTCATCGAGATCTTTATCAACCACCGGCACGAAGTGGTGGTGCGCCGAACGACCTATGACCTTCGCAAATCCGAGGAACGAGCCCACATTCTCGAGGGCTACCGCATCGCGCTGGACCATATTGATGAAGTCATTGCGCTGATCAAAAAGTCCAAGGACACCCCCACGGCGCATGAAGGGCTGATGAAGAACTTCAAGCTCTCGGATAAACAGGCCACCGCCATCCTTGAGATGCGCCTGCAGCGTTTGACCGGTCTGGAGCGCAAAAAGATCCAGGAAGAGTATCATGGACTGATCAAAAAAATCAGCGAGTTGAAGGCGATTCTGGACTCAAAGCCATTACGGATGCAGATCATCAAGGACGAGACGCTGGAGCTTGAAAAGAAATATGGTGATGAACGTCGCACCGAGATTCAGGAAGCTGCCGAGGAGCTTACTGTTGAAGACCTCATCGCCGAAGAAGAAGTGGTCATCACGATCTCGCACCTCGGTTATGTCAAGCGCCTTTCGGTCTCAGCCTACCGGCGTCAGCAGCGCGGCGGCAAGGGGGTGATCGGCATCGAAACCAAAGAGGACGATTTCGCCGAGCATCTTTTCATTGCTTCCACCCATGACTACATCCTCTTTTTCTCCAGCAAGGGGCGCTGTTACTGGGTTAAAGTGCATGCAATACCCACCGGCGGCCGCCTGGCTAAAGGGAAACCGATCGTCAACATGTGCCGGATGGAAAAAGGCGAGCAGGTCACCGCTTTCTGCAAGGTGCGCAGTTTCTCGCCCGACACGTATATAGTCATGGCCACCCGCAACGGCATGATCAAGAAGACCTCGCTTGATGCCTTCGCCAACCCGCGTGTCACCGGCGTCAACGCTATGAATATCCCCAAGGGAGACGAGCTGATCGAAGCGGCGCTGACCGACGGCTCGTACGAGATTGTCCTGGCTACCCGCAAGGGGATGGCTATTCGCTTTCCGGAGGAAAAGGTGCGCTCTATGGGTCGCACTGCCTACGGCGTGAAAGGGATCAATCTGGGTAAGGGGGACTATGTTATCGGTATGGTGGTAGTCAAGCGCGACGCTTCACTGCTGGTGGTCACCGAAAACGGCTACGGCAAGCGCACCTCGATTGACGACTACCGCGTCACCAACCGCGGTGGCAAGGGGGTAATTAATATCAAGACCTCTGAGCGCAACGGGGAGGTGGTAACGATCAAAGAGGTCCTCGACGACGATGAGTTGATTCTTATCACCAAGAGGGGCATTGCCAACCGCCAGGCGGTAAGGGAGATCAATGTCATCGGCCGCAACACCCAGGGCGTCCGCCTGATCACCCTCAAAGGCGACGACGTCGTCATTGATGTGGCCAGAGTGGCGAAGGAGGGGTAGCTTCTAATATAGTGTAGGTCAGGAGCCCTGTGCTCCTGACAAGATGTTGCGGAGAAATACGTTGTGACACAACCAGGCAAAAAGAGAACGAAACCAATTAAGATCAAGCGATCAGAGATGCTTTCAGCAATCCGAAAGTCAGGCTATTTGCTTGAACAAAGGGTGTTTCCAGTCTTCGAGAAATCTGGCTACTATGTTGAGCCTAACCCTGCATTCAAAGACGCGGATACCGGCAAATCCAGAGAACGGGTAGCCCACAGCTTGCTGTGGGAAGCTTCAAACAGTATACTTCCTCCGTGACTAAACTGCGCCATTTTGATAACCAGGGAACCGCCCGCTTTGTTACATTAAATCAAGGGCAGAACTCTTTAGCAGTTCTGCCGCATATGAGGCAAAACCACTATGGGTTTTGCCCTACAATGCTGTATACATCTAAAAAAGCATTGACAATAATCCGAAAGAGACTATAATGGGCTTTGTATTTGAGGAGTCTCTCAACTGTACTCCCGTGTAGCTCAGTTGGTAGAGCAGCTGACTGTTAATCAGCGGGTCGCTGGTTCGAGCCCGGCCACGGGAGCCAGAGTTCAATCCGTCAATTTTGGCGGTTCTTAGTTAACACAAGACCCCGTGGGTTGAACCCCCCAGGGTTTTGTCGTTTCTGCTGCATCCACGCCCACTTACGCCTGCTCGCACATCCTTCCTGATTCTCCGTTTCGAAACGGTCCCTCCGGGGTTCGAGTGCAACCGTGACGGTTGCGCCCGCTGACCGCGAATGTCCTTTCCGGATTCTCTCATTCTCCGTTTTTCGAGTCGCCTTGTTTAACTGCTCGGTTGCATCCGGGCATCCGTTTTCGACGTTTCGGAAATCCCTCCGGTAGGTATCCGTCGGAAGCCGGACAAGTCGTGTCCGGCGGTCATTGGATAACCAGACAGCGGAATGGCCGCAAAGCGGAGACCGTTGTGGGTGTCGCCGGCCCCCCGCCATTGGGCGGTGCCGAGCAGGCTCATAACGGTCGATCTTCAAGGCGACCAATACTCGCCACAGCGGCATCCACAACTGTCCTCTCCGCGGCTCCGCGAAGGAGGACCGGATGCAAACCAACGAATACCTCCCCGGTACGCTCGACGAGGCGGTGTCGGAGATCGCCTCGATTCTGACCCAAGGCTACATGCGTAGCCGAAGAGGCCGACGACTTTCCCCTGATTCGGGGAGCCGGGCGGATGATGTGGCGCAAGTCGAAGAATCTGAGGCGTTTACGCAGAAACGCCTTGATGATTCGGGCTACCGAAGCCTTCATTCATGAACGAGTTAACGCCCCGAGACCGCGGAACGGACGGACCGTCCGCGAGAGGCAAAACCATGAACCAAGGAGGTTTCGGATGAACACAACGACGTACAAGGAAATCCAGGGGCTCTCCCGGATGACGGTCGGAGAACTCCGGGAGAAGCACCTCGAGGTCTTCGGCGAGGAGACCCGCTCTCACCATAAAGAGTTCCTGCACAAGCGAATCGCCTGGCGACTCCAGGCCCTGGCCGAAGGCGACCTCTCGGAGCGTGCCAGACGAAAGGCTGAGGAACTGGCCAATGACGCCGACCTCAGAATGCGTGCTCCACGTGATCCAGCAAGGCTGGGCTCCGCGGAGGTGAAGGCGAGGACGACGACCAGTCGCATCCCACCTTCGCGCGATCCGAGGCTGCCCGTGCCGGGGACGTTGCTCGCCCGGGAGTTCCAGGGCAGAGACATCGTGGTCAAGGTCCTGGACAACGGCTTTGAGTTCGACGGTCGACGGTACAAATCTCTCTCCGCCATCGCCCAGGAGGTCACCGGCAAGAAGTGGAACGGGTTCCTCTTCTTCGGCATCGCCGGCGGCAGAACAGCCCAAGGCAGGAACCGCAAACCCGAGAGGAGGAACGAATGAGCAGAACCAATATCCAAGGCCGGTCATCTGACCGCCAATCAGCTTCGAGGATCAACGGAACCATCCGCTGTGCCGTCTACACCCGCAAGTCCACCGACGAGGGGCTGGAGCAGGAGTTCAATAGCCTCGACGCCCAGCGTGAATCTGCGGAGGCATACATCGCGAGCCAAAAGCACGAAGGTTGGGTGTGCCTTCCCGACCGCTACGACGACGGCGGATTCACCGGTGGCAACATGGAGCGGCCTGCACTCAAGCGTCTCTTCACCGATATCGAGGCCGGCAACATCGATTGCGTGGTGGTCTACAAAGTGGACCGTCTCAGCCGGTCCCTGCTGGATTTCGCCCGTATGATGGAACTCTTCGACAAGCACGTCGTGAGCTTCGTCTCAGTCACCCAGCAGTTCAACACGACCAACTCCATGGGGCGGCTCACTTTGAACATCCTGTTCTCCTTCGCCCAGTTCGAACGGGAGATCATCTCAGAACGTACGCGCGACAAGATGTCTGCAGCACGCCGGAAGGGCAAGTGGGTCGGCGGTCAGCCGGTCCTGGGGTACGACGTGGACCCGAAAGGCGGCAGACTGATCGTCAACGAGGACGAAGTGGCACAGGTTCAGGCTATCTACAAGCTCTACATGGAGTACAAAGGGTTAATCCCGGTCGTCCAAGAACTCGAGCGCAGAGGATGGCATGCCAAGAGGTGGATCACCAAGAAGGGCCGGGAGCACGGTGGGAAGCTGTTCACCAAGAACAGCCTCTACCGGCTGCTGACCAATGTGATCTACACCGGCAAGGTCGAGTACAAGGGGACAATCTACGATGGCGAGCACGACGGGATCGTAGACACTGACGTCTGGCAGCGGGTCCAAGATACCCTCCGGCGGAATGGCCGAACAGGTGGTAAGGAAGTGCGCAACAAATACGGAGCGCTCCTGAAGGGGCTTCTCTACTGCGCGCCCTGCAGCACGG
>Ga0209979_1002648_pt1 | contig 16795 bp, 10 predicted proteins | sample AnhtaG_FD_183114 | JGI IMG/M metagenome (GOLD analysis project Ga0209979, IMG submission 183114) | Deep subsurface microbial communities from Anholt, Denmark to uncover new lineages of life (NeLLi) - Anholt_01485 metaG (SPAdes) (version 2) | ecosystem: Environmental > Aquatic > Marine > Oceanic...
AAAGTCCCTTCGCTTTGCTACGAGGACTGGGTTCGATAACGTCGTGAGCTTGTGAGCCTTTAAGCCCGGCTAAAGCAAATCCTGCTCCGATTTCCACCCCTTTCACGGCATTGATGCTCATTATCGCTTGAGCAATCCTGCCATCGAGACGGCGGTCCCAGCTAGCATGGCTGCCCAGGCCGATGGGGATACCGGTAGCAATCACCTCAAAAATGCCACCCAACGTGTCCCCACTAGCTTTAGCCTCATCAATGGCTGCCATCATCGCCTTTTCTAGTTCGGCATGGGCACAACGGACTGGTGAGGCTTCTACTTGCTGCCAATCTATAGAGCTTGTTTCGCCTTGTTCCCAGTGATGTCGCCCAATCGCCATGGTGTGGCTATGAATAGAAATGCCCAACTCCTCCAGTAATCTTCGGGCTATAGCTCCGACAGCTACTCTGGCGGCTGTTTCCCGGGCACTGGCTCTTTCCATAACCGGCCTGATGTCTTTGAGACCGTATTTAGTCACTCCTGCCAGGTCGGTATGTCCCGGGCGGGGACAGGTTACAGGCTCGACTTCTTTCTCTACCGGAGAAACGCTTAACTGTTCCTGCCAGTTTTGCCAGTCCCGGTTGGTGATAAAGAGTGCGATGGGGCTACCTGTAGTGAGCCCGTAGCGAACACCTGCCATAATTTCCGCCTTATCCTCTTCAATCTTCATACGGGGGCCACGCCCGTGGCCCTGCTGACGGCGTTTGAGTTGCTTGTTGATATACTCCACCTCCAGGGGAAGGTTAGCCACCAACCCTTCCACTATGGCTACCAACCCCCTTCCGTGGGATTCTCCACCAGTAAGAAAACGAAATTGTCCCATTAGCTTTGATATAGAAATAGAGGTTGGGGATAGTTATGACTTAAAACTTCCAATAAAATTATATCTTGCGCACTCAATCCCGATATCCTCGCTTTTATAGCATCGACAAGCCCTAACAGCGACCATAGTGTTAGTCTGGGTGGTTGATAATACTCCACTATCGCAGTTTCGATGCCAGCCAATTCTTTGGCCAAATTTATGGCTGTATCCAGATCACCTAGTTCATCAACCAGCTCCAACTCCTTGGCTTTGGTACCACTGTAAAGTTGCCCCGTAGCTAAATCTCTGACATCATCCTTGCTTAGCCCCCTCCCCTCAGCCACCACATCAATAAATTGCTCATAATACTCGTCGACCATCTGCTTCATGATTTCCTCTTCATCCGGCGTCAGTTCCCTGAATCCCCGATACATGTCTTTATACTTGCCGCCCTTGAAAGTTTCTATCTGGATACCCAGCTTCTCCAGAAGCCCCTCGACGTTAACTAGTTGAGAGATGACCCCAATGCTCCCCGTCTGTGTGGTGGGAAGGGCAACAATCTTATCCGCTTGGCTTGAGATATAGTAGCCGCCTGAAGCAGCTGTGCCCCCCATGCTTACCACAATAGTTTTTGTCTCCTTAACTCTTTCTATCTCCCACAGGATTTCCTGGCAAGGCGCTATCTCACCCCCAGGGCTCTCTATGCGGAAAACAATCGCCTTGACTGCCGTATCTTTCTCCGCTTTCGTTAAATAGTTTCTCACCAACTCCGGGGTAATGGTTGAGCCGGAGAACAATGAAGAGCCCCCGGTGGTAATAGTCCCGCTGAGTGAGATTACAGCAATTTTAGCTGCCGATGGTCTGCTGGGGACAACGAGAACTAGAACCACAACCAGTATTGCCACAAACAATACTATGCTCACGCCAATGATGATTGCCCTCTTTTTCTTCACTGTTTTCCTCCTGTCATTATTGCCTTAGCCTTATTAAACATTATGTCAACTGGGGCTTCCCTTCCTGTCCATAGCTTGAAGGAAGCCGCTCCTTGATATACTAACATAGGTAATCCGCCAAGTATATTGGCCCCGGCTGTTTTTGCTAGCCTTAATAAGGGTGTTAGCCAGGGGTTATATACCACGTCATATACTAAAACTCCTTTAGGAATCACTTCGAGACTCAAAGGTGATTGTCCTTCTTGTGAGCTGTCCTTCATCCCTACTGTAGTGCAATGGACTATTAAATCGCAGTTGTCAAAAGTTCTGGCCGAGCTTAGATTCTGCCACTGAAAGGTAGTAACATCTGGCTCCAAATCCTTCGAGCTTGATGAAGCTCCTTTGGTGTACCTCAGCAAATTTTCTGCTAATGCCCTGGCTCGCTCAAAGATACCATCAGTAATAGACAGTGAGGCTACTTTCCTTTGTACCAGGACAAAACTCACTGCCCTGGCTACCCCACCAGCACCCAGGATGACCACTCGCTTTTGTTGAGGGGCAAAGTGGCCTTCTTTGCCCAGCGCCTCGATAAAACCATAGGCATCGGTATTAAAACCCAGAAGCCTATCATCTTTTTTGACTATGGTATTGACAGCACCGATCGAATTTGCCAGGTCATCAACTTCATCTAATAAAGGTAAAACTGTCTCTTTATAGGGCACGGTTACGTTAGCTCCAATATTTTGAGGTTTTCTTAAATTATTCACTATGTCCCGAAGTTGGGCGGGGTCTGTCTCCCAGGCCTCATAGCGAATATCAAGTCGATAATAATCCAGGGCCGCCTGCTGGAAATAAGGCGAGATGGAATGCTTAAGGGGATGACCGATGAGACCTATGTATCTCGACATCGCTTAAGATCCTTCGCTATTGCTCGGGGCGGTGACTATCCAGAAAACCCTGGAGAATAAAGGCCGCCGCTACGGCATCTACTTCGGCTTTAACCGAAAAGCTGTGATTTCTGGCTCCTCTTTTTGCCCTGGAGCGTAGTTTACTTCCCTTGCCACCAGCCTCCGTCTTCAAGCGCTCGGCAGCTTTGGTAGAGAATCGTTCATCCCACAGTTGTACATCAAGCTGGTTGAGATTGCTGCGCTTCGCTCGCTCTGACAATTTGTCAGCGAAAGCTGTTACCTTGCCAGCTTGTTTTCCCAGTTCGCCATTTAAGCGGCGAGGCAAGCCAACTACAATGCACTCTGCCTTATATTGCTCCACAAGCTTGAGAATCTCATCTATAAAGACATCTTCGTCTTTATTGGTGAACACGGTTAAGGGGGTCGCCAAAATCCCCTGGGGGTCGCTTATAGCTACTCCAGTTCTCTTATCTCCGACATCTAGCCCCAAGCTACGCATATCAAACCTTTTGAATCAGTTTATAGACCAATTGCAGGGCCTCGTCAATCTTGGCGGCATCTTTTCCGCCGGCTTGAGCCATAGCAGCCTTGCCGCCACCACCCCCACCGGTAACCTTGGCTACTTGATTAATAATATCGCCAGCATGAAACCCCTTGGCTATCAGGTCAGGAGTCACCATGGCCAAAAAGTTAGGCTTGCCATTATAAACTGTAGCCAAAACCACTATGGCGCTCTTTAGCCTGTCTCGCAATGTATCGCCCATTTCCCTGAGGATAGGCATGCTCAATGCTGGCACCTTAGCAGCCAGAACTGTCACACCGCTCACTTGCTCGGCTTGCCCAGGCAAATCCTCCGCTATTCTGCGAGATAGCTCCCTTTCCAGTGAAAGCACTCTCTTACGCTCTGCTTCCAACTCACTGATAAGGGTTTTCACCTTGTTGGGAACTTCGTCAAGCGAGCCTTCTACTTCTTTGGCTACGCTCTGCAAAGCAGTTAAGCGAGATTCAATTAGAGATTCAGCTTTTCTTCCCGTTATCGCTTCAATACGATGCAGCCCTGTACCAATGCTGCTTTCACTGGTTATCAGGAATACGCTAATTTCTCCTGTTGAACTCACATGAGTGCCACCACAGAGTTCTTTACTTATTGCTGGCTCCCCGATTTCCAGCATCCGAACTTCTTCTCCGTACTTTTCTTCAAATAAGGCGATAGCACCCTCAGCGATGGCCTGCTTATAGAGGAGTACTTTTGCTTCTGCTTTCAAGTTCTGGCGTATCCATTCATTGACTTGCCTCTGAATTTCATTGAGCTGCCCTTCAGTTACCTGTCCTAAGTAAGAGAAGTCAAATCTAAACCTTTCCGGCTCTACCAATGAACCTTTTTGCTCAATACGCCTGTCCACTATCTGCCTTAAAGCAGCCTGGAGGAGATGGGTAGCAGTGTGGTTGCGAGCAATATCAAGGCGGCAAGTGAAATCAACCTTGGCTTCCACTTCATCGCCAATAGATATGCTCCCTTCAACCACCTTTCCCCTATGTATTATCGCGTCCGAAGGAGTTCTAAGGGTATTTGTGATGGCTACTTTCCCCTTTTTGCTGCTGATTTCACCGGTGTCGCCTACCTGCCCACCCATCTCACCATAGAAGGGCGACCTATCTAGTGTTATGTCAACTTCATGTCCCTGGGAAGCAGTTTGTACGGGCTTTTCCTTGACTGCTAACTTAATGACTTTAGATTGGGAAGAAGCTACCTCGTAGCCTACAAATTTTGTGCTAACAAGGGCCTCTGGCCCATGTGCTGTCACCACCACTGTCGCTGGCCTAGGTTTCACCACCACTCCTCTCGCCCTAGCTCTTTCCCGCTGTCTCTCCATCGCAGCCTGGAAACCTTCCCAGTCTATAGATAGGCCTTTTTCTCTGGCAATCTCAGCGGTTAGCTCTGGGGGAAATCCATAGGTGTCGTAAAGTCTGAATACCTCCTCACTTGTTAGCCCCCCTCTCCCGTGAGCTGAAGCTTCGCCAATGAGCTTTTTCACCAGGTTAAGTCCGGTATCTAAGGTAGTAATAAACTTTTCCTCCTCAACTCTAATTACGTCGGTAATCAGGCTCTGATTAGCTATAAGTTCGGGATATATGTGGCTCATTGTGCTAACGGCAACTTCAGCCATTTCATTAAGGAAGAGGTCATTCAATCCCAGTTTCCTGCCGAAGAGCGAAGCACGCCTGAGTATCCGTCGCAGGACATATCCCCTGCCCTCGTTGGAAGGCATTACGCCATCAGCGACAAGAAAGGCAATGCCGCGTGAATGCTCAGCCACGATTCTAATGGCTTGGTCGGTATTCTCGTCCCGTCCATATTTTTTTCTGGACAATCGACAAATGCGGTCTACCAAAGGGGAAAATAAGTCCGTTCCATAAGGGGAAGACTTGCCCTGGATAGCGGCTAAAGTCCTCTCCAGTCCCATACCGGTATCGATATTCGGTTTGGGTAAGGGAGTGCGTTGTCCACTTTGGTTCTGATTGTATTGAGTGAATACCAGATTCCATATCTCAGAGAAGCGACCGCAGTCGCAATTGGGCTTACATTCAGCTTTACCACAGCCAAACTCTTCACCAAGGTCATAATGAATCTCGCTGCATGGTCCACAGGGACCAGAATCGCCAACCGGCCCCCAAAAGTTGTCCTCTTCGCCGAATCGCAATATCTTCCCAGCAGGGATGCCAACCTCTCGCCAATAGGCGAAGGCTTCGTCATCATCAACATAGATGGTTATCCAGAGTCGTTCCTCAGGCAGCTTCAAATACCCAGCAATAAACTCCCAGGCCCAGGAAATAGCTTCTTTTTTGAAGTAATCACCGACACTGAAATTACCCAGCATCTCGAAGAAGGTAAGGTGCTTGCTATCACCTACCGAATCTATATCAGTGGTACGAAAGCACTTCTGGCAGGAAGCTAATCGCCGGCCAGGTGGAGCTTCCAATCCCAGGAAATATGGCTTAACTTGCACCATGCCAGCGCTGGTCAACAGTAAAGTAGGGTCCTTATGAGGCACCAAGGAGGAGCTGGGGATAATTTTATGCCCCCTATTCTCAAAAAAGCTCAGAAAGGCTTGCCTCAGTTCGTCACCAGTCACTTGTCAGTCACCTTCCTGATTTTAGAAGGTGTCAGCTTTAATGTCAATCAGGCTATAAGAGAGCGTTTAGTAATGTCATTCTGAGGAGTCCAAATGAATTTGGGCGATGAAGAATCTCAGAGATTCTTTGCTTCGCTCAGAATGAGGAACAAATCTTAGCTATGGTAATAAGATTTCTCCTTAATTTCTGTTCCGCGGTTCTTACCTACACAATTTTATTGAAATTCTTTCCCACGCCATTTATAATACAATGTTCGTGGTAATTGTTGACCAAAAATTATCCTGATACTATAACATAAGGGTTCAAGTTAAGACTGCGTTTAAGGCAGTACATGTCTATTGAAAGGAGCGTGATATGATTTCGTTTAGCCCAACAGAAGAACAGCAAATGATTGCGAGTATGGTAAAAAAGTTTGCCAGTGATGAAATGCGCAAAATCTACCGGGAATGCGACGAGAACGATGAGATTCCTGATAGTGTCATAGATATTGCCTGGAAAATGGGGCTTATTTCCAGCAATATACCTGAGGACTATGGCGGATTTGGCGGGGAGCACTCAGCTATCACAGGTTCGCTGATAGCTGAGGAACTGGCCTGGGGAGACCTTTCCATGACGATGCATATCCTCTGTCCGGCTCTATTTTCTTATCCTGTCTTGGAGATGGGTACCGAGACGCAGAGAAAGGAATATCTGCCGCTTGTCTGTGATGAGAAGTATAAGGCAGCTACTGCTGCCCTCATTGAGCCACACTTTGGTTTTGATCCTTACTCTCTGTTGACCATCGCCCGACCTGACGGCAATGAGTATGTTCTTAATGGCGAGAAGTGTTATGTGCCCCTGGCTGCTGAGGCCGACTTTTTGCTTGTCTATGCAGCGGAAAATGGCAGCAGTCAGGGTTTTATTATTGAAAAAGGTACAAAGGGGCTTGAGATTGGCGAGCGGGAGAGGAATATGGGCATAAAGGCTCTAGCCACATACGAGCTTAGCCTGAAAAACTGCCGTGTTCCTAAGGAAAACCGGTTGGGTGGTTCGAAGGGATGTGATTTTAACCGTATCATAAATTGCTCACGGGTGGCGCTATCGGCAATGGCCGTAGGAGTAGCTAAAGCTGCCTTCGAATACTCAAGGGACTATGCCAGGGAACGTGTTGCCTTCGGGGAGCCAATCGCCTCCCGTCAAGCAATCGCTTTCATGCTGGCGGAGATGGCAATTGAAATCGATGCAACCCGGCTGATGACCTGGGAGGCTGCCTGGAAGTTAGACCGAAAGGAAGAGGCGACTAAAGAAGCGTCTCTGGTAAAGGCGTATGCTGACGATATGGCTATAATGGTAACTGACCGTGCTGTACAGATTCTGGGTGGGCATGGTTATGTTCGCGAGCATCCGGTGGAGCTTTGGCTGAGGAACGGTCGTGGATTTGCTACTTTTGACGGCATGGCCATGGTATAAAAGGAGGTATTGCATAATGATAGATTTTGAACCGACTCCAGAACAGAAAGAGGCAATAAAGATAGCTCACGAGTTTGCAAAAGAGCTATTTCGGCCCATCAGTCGTTATTACGATGAACAGGAACACGAAAACCCACAAGAACTAATCGATAAGATGTGGGAGAAAAGACACGAAGGCACATTAGCACTTGGCTTGGATATAACCGCAGCTCTTAGAATCGAAGAGCTATGCTGGGGTGATGCAGGTCTTTTCTTGTGCATTCCTGGCCCGGGACTTGGGGGGGCCGCTATCTTTGCCTCGGGTACGAAAGAGCAATTGTCGCGTTTTTTGGGACACTTCAATGAAGGAGGGCCGAAATGGGGGGCCATGGCGATGACAGAGCCAGGGTGTGGTTCGGATACCTCTGCTATCAGTGCCACCGCTGTGCGCGATGGTGACGAATGGGTGCTCAACGGTGAGAAGATTTTTGTCACCTATGGGAAACGTGCTCTGGAAGATTCCGATGGCTTAGTGGTAGTCTGGGCAACTGTGGACAAATCAGCAGGACGAGCCGGCATGAAGTCTTTTGTGGTGCCAGCCAAGACTCCAGGGGCGAGAGTGGAAAAACTAGAGAAAAAGCTGGGGATTAGAGCCAGTGACACGGCGACTATCATTCTTGATAATTGCCGTATTCCCTTTGAAAACATACTTGGCAGCCCAGAGGTCAAAAAAGTTGATAAATCCGAAACTAAAGGTTTCAAAGGCGCAATGGCAACCTTTGATGCCACACGACCTATTATAGCTGCCCAGGCTCTGGGTGTCGGACGAGCTGCCCTGGATTTTGTTAAAGAAACACTGGAGAATGAAGGAATAAAAATACGCTATGGCGTGCCCAGGCAGAAGCTCACTGCCCTGGAACGGGACGTAATGGAAATGGAAGCGAATTATAAAGCGGCCAAGCTGCTTACTTTGCGGGCTCTATGGATGATGAGCCAGCTTCAACCCAATAGTCTTGAGTCATCAATGGCTAAAGCAAAAGCTGGCCTTGCTGTTACTAAAATCACTCAGAAAGCAGTTGAGATGATGGGTCCGCTGGGCTATTCTCGAAAGTACTTATTGGAGAAATGGATGCGCGATGCCAAGATAAATGATATCTTTGAAGGAACGGGCCAGATTAATATGCTCATCGTGGCCCGAAGAATTCTCAACTATTCAAGAGACCAGCTTAAATAAAAGGGGGCATGGCAAAGAGCTAATATTTTGCTGATTTCTGACGCATTGGAAGGTTGCTTGCTTGTGCATCAAATACTTGTTCCTTCGTAGACAAACTAGAACCGAGGACGCCTTTTACTACCAAGGTAATCTAAATGAGTAGAAGTTCAGAAGAGGATTATTTCAGTAGGTTGAGATTCAATTCCCTGCATCAACCAGGAATTTAATTATTTCCCCTTCCTCGTGTAATCAGGGCACCAGGTGGCGTTGGGGCGCTCAGGGCGATGACAAGCAGTTCTCCAGTTCCATTTACAACTGTCACACAGGAAAATATGCATGCCCAGGGCTTTTTTGACCCTCAGTTTGAATTTATCTAGCCAGCTGGGATTGCTTCGTTTCTTCACTTCGTTCAGAATGGCAGCCGGGGCAATAATATTCCCTAGATATCCTTAGATAGAGTGGCTAAGAATTCAGCGTTATTCTTTGTCTTAGCTAGCCGTTCCAGGATTCTTTGTGTGGCCTCGCCGTGATTAGGGGAATCGTTATCTATCATATTAACCACGCGCCTGAGCAGCCATATTTGTTTCAAGGTATTTTCATCCAGCAAAAGCTCTTCCCTCCTTGTGCTGCTAGGCATAATGTCTATAGCCGGGAAGATCCTTCGCTCAGATAATTTTCTATCTAAGTGGAGTTCCATGTTACCTGTTCCCTTAAACTCCTCATATATGAGGTCATCCATACGGCTGCCGGTATCCACGAGGCAAGTAGCAATGATGGTTAGACTTCCCCCCTCCTCAATATTGCGAGCAGTACCGAAAAAGCGCTTGGGGGGATGCAGGGCTGTTGAATCAATACCGCCAGATAAAGTACGCCCGCTAGGGGGCAGGGCTAAGTTGTAAGCTCTTGTAAGTCTGGTAATGCCGTCAAGGAGCATAACCACATCTTTGCCCATTTCTACTAGCCTTTTGGCTCTCTCTAATGCTAATTCCGCTACCCGAGTCTGGCTTTCTACCGGTTCATCGAAGGTGGCAGCAATAACCTCGGCCTTAACCGACCTCTTCATATCAGTGACCTCTTCGGGTCTTTCTCCAATAAGGCAAACCATGAGGTGAATATCATTGTAGTTAGTATTTATGGCGTTGACAATTTTTTGAAGAAGCACAGTCTTGCCTGCCTTAGGTGGTGATACAATAAGCCCTCTTTGCCCACGGCCTATAGGTGCCACTAGATTGATTAGACGAGTGGATAACTCATCCGACGTTGTTTCCAGATTGATGAGCTTGTTAGCGAAGGTGGGCGTCAACGAACCGAAATTGCGGCGCGTCCTTGCTAGTTCAGCGTCGATTTCATTGATACTCTCTACTCGAAGTAAGCTGTAGTATTTCTCGCTTTCTTTAGGAGGTCTGGCCTGGCCACAAATAGCATCGCCGTCTCTTAAGTTAAAACGGCGGATCTGGGAATTTGATACATAGATATCATTAGCACCACGCCGGAAGGTATCCTGTCGTAGGAAGCCATAGCCTTCGCTGATGGTTTCCAAGACGCCTGTTATAAACATATTTCCCTGCTGCTGGGCTTCTGCTTCCAAGATGCGGTGGACAAGCTCGGACTTTTTCAAAGCAGAGTAGCCAATGATGCCACACTCCTTAGCCATCGCCTCCAATTCATCCCGATTTTTGCTTTCTAATTGCGACATAGTTAACATAGTAGCCTCTTTTTAAAAACCTTTCCTTATTTATATCTATAGTTTTGTGGGGCTTTTACAGTAATTCTTCCCTCGCCATCACCTTCTTCCAGTCATTCTTAAAACGCTCAATGCCTATATCTGTTAAAGGGTGTCGTATCATTTGTAGTAACACCTCATAGGGCACTGTGGCAATATGGGCTCCTATTTTGGCTGCCGTTAGACAATGTTGAGGATGCCTGATACTAGCGGCAATAACCTGAGCAGGCAGTTGATAATAGTCCAGATATTCCACAATGTCAGCAACCACTTTCATACCATCTTCACCGATGTCATCTAATCTGCCCACAAAAGGGCTTATAAAAGTGGCTCCTGCTTCTGCCGCCAGCAAAGCCTGGTTCAAGGTGAAGCACAAAGTAAAATTTACCTTTATGTTTTCACTGGCCAGCACCGAGGTTGCCTCCACTCCTTCAAGGCTAGCTGGTATCTTAACCACGATATTCTCCGCCCATTTGGCTATTTCTCTGGCCTCAGCCACCATTGTTTGGACATCCTGGCTTAATACCTCAGTAGATACTGGACCAGGGACAATGGAGCAGATTTCCTGGACCAATCTTCGATAATCCACCTTGCCTTCTCTCGATACAATGCTGGGATTGGTGGTTACCCCTGTAACCACTCCTAGTCTCACCCCATGGCGAATATGCTCTATATTGGCAGTATCTAAAAATATCCTCATCTTCTTAATTCAAGGGTAGGCTTGTCTGAGCACCTTCAATAAGTGTTTCCTTGGCCGCCCCGATAAATCCCAGAAATAGCGGGTGGGGAGAATCGGGGCGAGATTTGAACTCAGGGTGAAATTGGCAGGCAAGCATCCACGGATGATCTCGTAACTCAGTAATTTCCACTAACCTCCCATCCGGGGATAACCCAGAAGGTACAAGACCGGCTTCCTCTAATGGCTGGCGGAAGTGATTGTTAAATTCATAACGGTGGCGATGCCTTTCATAGACTACTTCGGTGCCGTAGGCACGAGCTGCCGTTGTTCCTGCTACCAAATGGCAGGGATAAGTCCCGAGCCTCATAGTCCCTCCCTTTTGCTCCACGCCATGCTGCTCAGGGAGCAGGTCGATGACAGGATAAGCACTACTGGCATCAAACTCAGTGGAATTTACGTTTTCAGTACGGAAAACATGACGGCCAAATTCGATGACCATAATTTGCATCCCCAAGCATAAGCCCATGTATGGGACTTTCTTTTCTCGGGCAAATTTGGCACCTTTTATCATGCCTTCAATTCCCCGGTAGCCAAATCCGCCAGGAACAATTATCCCCTGAACTTGCCCAAGTTTATCATCGGCCATACCATCCAATTCCTCGGAATCCAACCATTCTATCTTCACTTCGCGATTGTGAGCTAATGCTGCATGGCACAATGCTTCACGCACGGAGTAATATGCATCTCTGAGTTCCACGTATTTGCCTACTAATCCAATAATTACAAACTCTTTAGGAGCCTTTAGCCTGGCTACCATGTCTCTCCATTCTTCCAGATTGCTTTTTCCGGCTTTTAATCTCAATTGGCTAACTATAAATTCTCCTAACCCCGCATCCTCGAGTAGCAGGGGCACCTCGTAGATGGTTTCGCTGGTAACCAGGGAAATAACCGCTTCTTTATCTACATCGCAAAATAGCGATATTTTGTCCTTTATCCCCTCAGATATCTCCTTATCGCTGCGACACAGTATAACATCGGGCTGAATACCGATTCTCCTTAGCTCGTTGACACTGTGTTGAGTAGGCTTGGTCTTTAACTCATCGGTGGCAGCGATGTGTGGCAAAAAGGTGACATGAACATATAGTACATTATCCCTGCCTTCATCTTTTCTCATCTGCCTTATAGCTTCGAGGAATGGTTGCCCTTCAATATCCCCCACAGTGCCGCCAACTTCAACAATAACTAACTCGGCTTTGGATATTTCGGCTACTTTCCTTATCTTGCTCTTTATTTCATTGGTTACGTGGGGAACCACCTGGATTGTACCTCCCAAAAAATCTCCTCGCCTCTCCTGAGCAATGACCGAAGAATAGACCTGACCGGAAGTGACGTTAGAAGCTTGGGTCAGCTCCACTCCAATAAATCTCTCATAATGACCTAAATCCAAATCAGTCTCGGCACCGTCTTTAGTAACAAACACTTCACCGTGTTGGTAAGGAGACATCGTCCCCGGGTCAACATTCAAGTAAGGATCGAGCTTCTGCACAGAGACAGATATGCCACGGCTTTTCAATATTTTGCCGATAGAGGCTACCGAAATCCCTTTGCCTACAGAACTAACTACGCCACCAGTAATGAAAATATACTTGCTCACTGCTTATTACAAGAGTATAGAGAAAGCCAAATCTTGTAGGTCGATTCTAAAAGGCGAAGCAAACTTGAATTTCTTTTCATTATAAAGAGTAAGATTCTAAATTGTCAAGTCTGCTTCGTTCAAACAATTTGACACACCTTGTCTTGAATTCGGGCACAGATTTTTTGTAGAAAAGGTAGCAATGCTATAATAAGCTTAGTAAAAAATGTCTAAAAAATACATTCTGGCTTTTGCAATAATAGTAGCGGTAGCGTTAGGTATCGGTGTTTGGGCTCTATCCTTTTCCCCAACATATAGCCCACCCCAGTCTTATAACTCAACCCAGCACACTGATCCCGATTGGACATTTCCCCCAGAGAGCGAGCCAGCTACTCCTTTGCCTGATTTTCCCCCGGTAGTTGCCGAGGTAATGCCCTCGGTGGTTTCCGTGACTACAGAGACGGTCATCTCTTCTTCCTTCGGTCAGAGTACGGAATACGTTGCTGGGTCCGGGATACTTACCGATGATAAAGGATATATTGCCACCAACAACCATGTAGTTGAAAATGCCCAGAACATCTACGTGGAGTTGGCCGATGGTAGAATTTTCCCCGCTAATATAGTAGGCACTGACCCCTTGTCTGACCTTGCCGTGATAAAGATAGATGCCACAGATTTGCCTTATGCCTATTGGGGCGACTCGAACTTATTATCTGTTGGTGAGTGGGTGCTAGCTATTGGCAATGCTCTGGGAGGAGGAGGTGGAGCAACCCAGGGCATAGTCAGCCGCTTAAATGTATCCGTGAACTTTGAGGGGAATACCCTTTACGGTTTAATTCAAACCACGGCGGCTATCAATCCCGGCAACAGCGGTGGCCCACTGGTGAACATGTCTGGTGAGGTGATAGGCATTACAAGCATTAAGATGGTTGCGTCCGCAGTGGAAGGTATAGGCTTTGCCATAAGCAGTGATGAGGCTAAGCCTATTATCCTGGATCTAATTCGTTATGGTCGCGTGACCTACCCTTGGCTGGGTGTGTGGTCGCGGACAGTGGACCCTTTGCTAGCTGCGGCAATGAACCTTTCTGTGGACAGGGGAGCGCTTATTGTAGAAGTAGTTGCTGGCAATCCTGCAGATACTGCGGGGTTAAGAGAAGATGACATCATCATTCGCTTTGGGGGCCAAGAAGTAAGCGATATTGCCGACCTCATCCGAGCTATCCGAGCCAGCGAAATTGGCGAAGAGGTAGAAATAGTCTTCGTTAGAGGCGAAGACATCAAAACAACCTCAGCGCGACTGGTAGAATACCCGACTTCTTAGGACAAGCTTCCTTCATTCAAATCCCGGACTCAGTAACCAAGCTCTCCCTGTTTGGGATTTGGAAATTTGAATTTTGGAATTTGTTTAGGATTTGGGATTTGCCTTTTTGATTGCCAAAGAGACCTCGCTGTTCGAGATACGGTGTTTCTCACTATAAGCCCCATCAGGAGGCAAACCATCGATAAGCTCCTGAGATAAGGTCTCCTGTTTAATATAGTCGGCAAAGGTATTTATTACTTGCTTGAGGAGTGGTTCTTTTGTCTGATAATAGGTAATGATGTGATCTGTGATATCAAACTTGGCATTGCGACGCATATTTTGAAGATGGCGCACAAGCTCTCTACTTACTCCCTCGGCAATTAGCTCAGGGGTCAATTCAGTACTTATGGCCACCCAATATCTAGCGTCGTTGGTCACGCTGTAATCTGGCATGTTTGAAGGAAATTCCTCCCGTTCCTTTGCTTCACTCAATATGACAAGTTGCTTGACATTTATCTCTTCCATTACCTCAGTAGCTAAGTTTTTTAAAGCCTTCTTTTCCCCCTCGGTCTCTACCCCGACCAGGGCTTTATCCAATGGCTGGCGCACTTTAATCCCCGCCTTAGCTCGTGCCGCCCTGCCCAAGCTGGATATTTTCATAGCTAGCTCAACATCGCCATTTAGCTTGTCATTGATTTTAGCCTCATCTGCTATGGGGAAATCAGTTAGATGAACACTCTCTCTAGCTTCGGAATTAACAGAGCGAAACAAATTTTGATAAAGCTCTTCAGCAATAAATGGCACAAAGGGAGCCAATAATTGAGATAAAGTCACCAGACATTGATGTAGCGTAGTATATGCGGCCAATTTATCGGCATCGTTTTCGCTTTTCCAGAACCGGCGGCGGTTTCTTCTCACATACCAATTAGAGAGATTATCTATAAATCCCTCAATCCTACGTGTCGCAGAAGTAGGATTATAGCTATCCATCAATTTGGAAACCTCGCTTATTAGCCGATTGAGTTCCGAACTAATCCAATTATCCAGCTCCGTGAAAGCTTTTGGCTGATCGCTGTCAGCCGTCGAGGGCTGAGGAACAAAGCGATCAATATTGGCATAAAGAGTAAAAAAGGAATACGTATTCCACAAAGTAAGAAGAAATTTACGTATAGTCTCTTCAAGCATCTTAGTGGAGAAACGATGGTTATCTTCTCCTGTAGTAGAAACCAGCATATACCACCTTAGAGCATCTGCACCATAATTATTAATCACAGCCCAGGGATCAATTACATTGCCCTTGGACTTACTCATTTTCTCACCCTGAGCATCGACAACGTGCCCTAGGCAGATGACATTCTTAAAGCAAGGACGATTGAAAAGTAGAGTAGATATGGCATGTAAGCTGTAAAACCAGCCCCTGGTCTGGTCCACAGCCTCGCAAATAAAATCGGCGGGAAAATTCTCCTTGAATTTATCTGCATTCTTGAAGGGATAATGCCACTGAGCCACGGGCATGGCTCCGGAATCAAACCAACAATCAATTACTTCGGGAACACGCTGCATCCTGCCATCACATTTAGAACAAGCGAAAGTAATTTCATCCATATAAGGGCGGTGTAAATCCAAGGGTGTGGTTAGGCCACTGAGACCTGGCTGCGCCCTTAATTTATCCACCCCACCGACACATTCACAATTACCGCAGGAGGAACAGCGCCAGATATTGAGAGGAGTCCCCCAATACCTCTCCCGGGAAAAAGCCCAATCAACGTTGTTCTCCAGCCAATCGCCAAAACGACCATGCTTAATATAATCGGGGTACCAGTTTATTTCGGCATTGCCCGAGATAAGTTCTTCTTTCACCTCTGTTGTCCTGATGTACCAGGTCTGCTTGGCATAATAAAGAAGAGGTGATTCACATCTCCAGCAAAAGGGATAGGTATGGGTAATCCTCTCACTGCGAAAGAGCAACCCACGGGACTTTAAGTTATCAAGAATATCTTTATCGGCATCTTTGACGAATTTGCCTGCACCCGGTAAATCCAGCTTCCATCGTGCTGGCCGAAGAGTCACTGGAGCTTCACTTCTCTGAATATATTCACGTGCCTTAGGTGTAAAACCTGTCACTAGATTAGTCGTTACCATCCCATTCAACTCCACAGTATGAACGAGTGGTAGCCCCTCTTTCTCGCCTACTTCAAAGTCTATCTCTCCGTAAGCCGGGGCTATATGTACAATCCCCGTCCCCTCCTCCATGGAGACAAAATCACCTTCTATGACTCGATAAGCACGCTTGTCTTCTTTACTATAAGCAATAGAAATCTTATATAGGGGCTCATAGTGTAGTCCTACCAAATTGCTACCTTTAACTACCTCTACTACCTTATATCCACCCAACCCTGCCTGCTGAAGCAGAGCATTGGCCAGCATAATATATTCATCATCTACCTCCACCACTGCATAGTCAGCATCTGATGCCACCGCCAAAGCCGTATTGCCCGGCAGCGTCCAAGGTGTGGTAGTCCACGCAAGAAGATAAGTAGGTGTGGTTGAAGAGAGAAGTGAGCGAGCAGTTTTGCTACCCCCAGGCTGTGCCAGGTCAAGCTTGAACTTTACCCAGACCGAGGGATCATCCGTCTCATCATAGCCCAAAGCTACCTCGTGAGAGCTGAGGGATGTGCCACATCTAGGACAATGCGGCGTTACTTTATAGCCCTGATAAATCAAGCCCCTGTCCCATAGCTCTTTCATTATCCACCAGCAGGATTCAATATAGCTATTGTCTAATGTTATATAAGGATGTGCCATATCTAACCAGCAGCCAAGGCGCTCGGTCATAGCTTCCCATTCTTTAATATATTTGAAAGCGCTTTGGCGACAATGGTCATTGAATCGAGCCACTCCATATTCCTCAATTTGAGCCTTACTGGTGAGGGCAAGAGAGCTTTCCACCTCCAACTCAACGGGTAAGCCGTGGGTATCCCACCCTGCCTTTCGTGGCACATGATAACC
>Ga0209979_1002649_pt1 | contig 16777 bp, 15 predicted proteins | sample AnhtaG_FD_183114 | JGI IMG/M metagenome (GOLD analysis project Ga0209979, IMG submission 183114) | Deep subsurface microbial communities from Anholt, Denmark to uncover new lineages of life (NeLLi) - Anholt_01485 metaG (SPAdes) (version 2) | ecosystem: Environmental > Aquatic > Marine > Oceanic...
CACACCCAGTCAGGTATCAATTTTTATTGGCGATAAATACCTGATTACCCTGCATAAAGGTGAACTCAAGCCACTGGTTAAGCTATTCCGGGAATGTGAGCTTGAAGAGGAAGCACGACAGGAGAATTTCAGCCAGGGCTCCAGCTATCTTCTCTACCGTATCATTGACCGACTCGTTGACTACTGCCTGCCAATCCTGAACCGGATTAGTGCCAATATCGAAGAAACTGAGGATAATGTCTTCACCAGTAAGGGGATGCCTCGGGCAATTGAGGATATTTCTATCCTCCGGCGCGATGTTATTTCTTTTCGCCGCATCATCTGGCCGATGAGGGCAGTTATCGCTAGCCTGGAACCAAAGATTCGCCGTTTTACTAAGATGGACCTGGCAGTTTACTTTGGTGATATGGTTGACCACGTGGATAAGATATGGGACGCCCTGGATGAATATAAAGAGATAATCGAAGGTCTAAATGCCACTCACGACTCGCTGGCAACGAATCGCACCAATGAGGTCATGCGCATGCTGACCGTCATTGCTACCATCCTGCTGCCAATTACTGTGGTGGCAAGTATCTTCGGAATGAACATCCCATTAGGGCCTTTTCGCGATTCCCCCTACTCCGCCCTCTATGTATTCCTTATCTGCTTGGTAATCATCAGCGGTATGCTTTACTTCTTCCGTCGAAACCGCTGGATTTGAAATGAATGTCTCACACCGATTGGTGATTATTACCGCCATCTTCATCACCTGCCTCATCACCGCCAATGTCATCGCTGTAAAGGTAATAAGCCTCGGTCCTGTTATTCTACCTGCCGCTATATTCATCTTCCCACTGAGTTATATCTTCGGTGATGTCCTCACCGAGGTCTACGGCTATCGCCAGGCAAGAAAGGTTATCTGGCTCGGCTTCATCTGTAATCTCATCTTTGTCATCTTTGCCTGGGTGGGGCAGATTCTACCCCCAGCCCCCTTTTGGGAAGGGCAAGAAGCGTATAAAAGCATTCTGGGCTACACGCCGAGGCTGCTCGCCGCTTCCTTCTGCGGCTACCTCGCCGGGGAGTTTACTAACTCTTTTATTCTGGCCAAGATGAAAATTCTGACCCGGGGACGCTGGCTATGGAGCCGGACTATCGGCTCCACGATAGTCGGACAAGGGCTGGACACCTCGATATTTATTACCTTAGCTTTCATCGGCACCCCTTCTTTTGTGCCGATAATGATTCTGTACCACTGGCTGGCCAAGACTATCATTGAAGCCATGGCTACCCCATTCACCTACACCGTGGTAAACGTCTTGAAGAAAAGAGAGGCAATTGACACCTATGATTATGAAACCAATTTTAACCCCTTCCTCATCTCAGAATAGAAATCAAATTTCCCGAGGGAAAGGAACCCCCGTATGCCAGGGCATCTAAGAGGGGTGTTAGCCCCTCTTCCCTATCCCTCCCCCTCTCCTTTGGCCGAGATGCACGAAAGGCAAAACTTTCGTGCATATTTTTTCTCTTGATTTTCCCAAAGAGACTTCGAGATCTTCCCAAAAGCTCACAGACAGGAAACGGCTGTCCCAATGAATTATTGTAGCAGTATTGGTTTTACGATCCAAAACCAATACTTATTTCTGCTTAATACCAGTGATATTACCATTGATCAGGAAGTCACGGTCAATTTGGTCAAGAGAGGTGGTCAAATAAGTTAAATGGTCAGTCAGTTAGTCAAATAGTCAAGTGTTTATCCGTTTTTTGTAAAAAATCATACTGTATAGGAGGTATAACAATGAATGAAATAACAAGAACAAAAAGGCTTGAAGTAGCTCACTACTACTTACTCGGTTATACCTATAGAGAAATAGAAGAAGAGACCGGCATCTCCCACGGTAGTATTGCCAACATCGTTAGTGAAATTGAGAACAGCGCTTTGAACATACCCGGTACCTCATTTGACCAGATAAATGACCTGCGCCAGTTATCTTCTGACCTTAAAAAGAGTGGCCTGAAACCATCACAAACCTTACTTGGCATTACATTTCTTCAGCGACTCCAATCATTTCAAATAACACCAGAGCACCTGGAAGCGTGGTCAGAACTTATAAAGAAACTTCTACCTCCTGATTTCCCGGTAAATGAATTCTTTGAGTCAGCAAGAAGACTTCATGACCTTGAAACCAGTCAAGATAAATCTTTCGAGACCATAACCGAAGAATATAAGAGCAATTGTCAGCGAATAGAGAAGCTAAAAGGAGAAGCCGATTCATTAAACGAAGCTAAATCACAACTGTCCAACGAAATCAAGCCTCTTTCATCACAACTGGAGACTCTAAAGCAGGAAAAGGTAAGGCTTGAGAACGACGTACAGATACAATCCGCCAAGGCCCAAGAACTTAAATCAAGATTGAAGGAAGCTGAAGCCAAAGGAGTAAGAGACCTCGTGAGAGAGAAGTCAATTCTTAACGGTGAGATAAAGGAATTAGAGAAAAAGAAGGGAATCCTGCTGGGCGAAATTGATAATAGTATTTCTTCGACTTCACAAAGGATTAAAGCTATCACGCAGGAAGCGACTTCACAGATTCAAGAGCAGGTAACCAGTATCAGGAATCAGTTTGATAGTTTGCTCGTGGACGCCGTTAATACAGGGGTAGCAGTAGGTGAAATGCGACAAATGGTTAAGAAAGGTGAGGACTCGGAAAAGGGCCTGGGAAACTTCATCAGGGAAGTACGAGATAGATTTGAGGTGAAGTAATGTCGAATTATACTCTGTTTAAAATCTTAGAGCACCTCAGACAGGAGCTGGCTTTGACCGAAGTTAAAGCCAGGGAAATTGGCGATCATTTTGAAGTCCTTCGCAGAGAAACAGAGTCCATTAAAGTCGATGCTCTGCAAAATTATCTGGAGAAGCAGAAAAAATCTGCTGCTCGTGATAGGGGAATCCCCTCTCTTATCAAAAACAGAAAAAGGATGCGTGATAGCTTAATTGTAGCAGCCGGCGGTTTTATTCTCGGGGGGTTATTGACCAGGGATAAATTCGGAGCCCTAACTGCAGGGATGTCAGGCTTTGATGGTATGGTTCAGGGATTTGGGGAAAGCAAATGGTGTGTGTTGCTTGGGAAGAAAATATTAGTCGTGCCGGAGGAAATGGTTTCTCCGCAGGTTACCTGCATAACCTTGGATAACTTATACAAAACAATGGAAGAATTGAAGAATAGAGCACTATCCGGAGCGAACTTGGGGAACATCGATGATGTTATATCTAAATTGAAACAAAGGCAGGACTAATATAGAAGATAATAAAATGTATGTTGGGGCAAGAAGTATTTCGGTTTCTTTTACTGCAGAGCAGCATTAATAGAGATTCTACAGTCACAAATATTGATAGGCTAAACACAAATGACTGAGTCAGAAGCGACTGAAATTTGACAAACGACTGAATCGAAGATAAGGTATCCAGAATTACTAATTAGGTGTGGTACAAAAGACCCGGTGAGGTAGGATATTGAGAGCAAGAGGTATGAAGTTTGGACAAGAAACAGTATTCAAATGCAGAGCGTGAATTTGCTTTTCAGTGGGCCGACAGGTGGTTTCAATTGGGCCGCCTGATATATGATTTAATTCGCTTTGATAGGTCGCCTCCATCGCCTCCTCCACCAACCGAGCTTGATGAAATCAACTATCAGAGCCTCCGTTTCTGGTTTATAAATCACGAAGAGCAATTTAAGCCACTATGGAGGAGTTTCTACGAGTCACAGGATTGGGATTTATATACGGATGATAACGAGTCTACGGATATTCCTAATGCTGATGAATTTTTAGAGAACCTCGTCTTCTGCTGCTATAGAGACCTGATAACTTGTACCGGCTGGTTCGAGAGCTTGATATACAGAGTGGTATAGACATCTGGGAACCCAGCGAACATCGGGCCTGGACGGCAGTAATGGAGCTACTACGGATGGACGCAGTGATAGTGAAGTTCCATAACTGGATATATGATCAAACATACGAAACCGCATGAGATTTACCTGTACTTTCTGATATAAAACTCATTTCATTACAAACTCTGGCTCAATATTACGGGGTAACAATGAGATGAAATGTATTCCCTCAAAGAGAACTATGGCTCTGGGAATAACCTTGCCCACCAATAACTGTCAGCGTACAATAGGAGCTAGAGCCAAATCTGGAGCCATTATAGAATAGAGGCGACAAATGCAAATGCCCAATAGGCAAGACCACTCCGATGAGATTCTATGGGTATATCCACCAAGGACGGAATCTGAAAACTGGTGGTGCCACCAATACGGTAATATCGAGATACCGGAAGGGTGGGAGTCCCTGCCACCCGGTGATGCTTTCGTTACTAGGCAGGTAAAATTGATGGGCCCACATTGGGTAGCAAAGAAGCCTGCAAAAGGATACACCAGAACGTTGGGCGTATGGGCCCCGAAAGAGAACATCGAAGCTGCCAAGAAGCTAGCAGAAGAGACAAGAGGTCAAAGAGAGGCTAAACGAATTATTTCACAAAGACAGCGTGAGAGACAAGAGGCCAAATATCGAGAGCGGTTCGCAGAAGCTGTCTACGAGTATCTCGGTTTTGCTTCCAAGTACGAGGAGCTAGCTCGTGACATCGCCGAGGCGGTTGCTGCGCGCGCAACCGAAGTTGGCAGTGAGCGAGTAGGACGGACAAGGAAATTGTCCCTTGAGGAAAAGGCGATGCTGGCAGCACGAGCACATATCCGACATAACTATACGCCCTATGAGGATCAACTGCTTGAGTTTGGATTCGACCTAGAGCCGGGGGACTTCCTATACCGAGATGTTAAGAGTGAGGCACAAGAGGCAGTTGACGAGTTCCTGAGCCGTCATAGAGAGGAAAGCTAACATAGATTCGGTGCACTTTTTGGCTTATTGTTGAGTTCTCAAACTAAGGCCCACCTGATTAAAACTCAGGTGCTGAAGTCTGACACACGTTTTCGGCTTTGGAACATCTTGGTCTTGCCAATAGTCACTTTTTATGCTATAAAGTGACTATTGGCATTCATTTTCCTTCTTCTGATACATTTCTGGTGAGCGCCGGTTGACGAGAGGTATAGATTTTGGCAAATGGCAGATCCACCAAGGCGTTAGGTGTTCTATTTATGCTGGCTATATTAACTTTGGTTTTTTGTGCCGGTGCCTATCTAGGTCAGTTAACCTTTGAACCCCGAGTTATTATTGAGCACGAAGTTATAGAAAGAGTCGTATACAAACCTGTTGAGAGGGTCATAGAGAGGGTTGTATATGAACCTGTTGAAAAGATTATAGAGACGGTCGTATATGAACCTGTTGAAAAAGTCATCGTCGAGCACGTTGAAACGACGAAACCATTGCGTGAATTTCAGAGCCTTGAAGAGTTAGAACAATGGCTGGTAAATATCGAGGTGCTTGATATTCACTTTGACATGGTTGACAAAGAAACCGGTCAACACATTAAAGGATTTGACTGTGAAGATTATGCCATAAGGCTACAAGAAAAGGCACTAAGGGATGGATATGTAATGTCCTTTGAGGTTATACGGCCAGTAGAATACAATGCTCTATTTAAACAAAAACGGATACCCGCTGACAAGATCCATGCCATCAATTCGGTTATCATTGGAAACGAAGTATATTACATTGAACCACAAACTCGCGAGGTTGTTTTGTCGCTCACCTCGATTAAGGTAGATTATCTAAGTCTGCTTTTCTTGTTTCCAGATTATTCAGTCAAACCCATTGTCTTAAGCCTAATCCACATTGCTAGCTTAGTGACCCGAAAGATTTCCGCCATTCGTCTCACATCTTTAACCTCTGCCCATTTTTTCTCTACCCATATCTTGGGCATCAGGATACAGCCAGCAAAGTAGTCAGCCAACATCTCATTAAAAAAACCCATCTTAATTCCCCGTTTCCTAAAAACAGGGGTGGCTTTATAATGGGCTAGGATATGGAAAACCTCATGAAATAGAGTTACTCTTTGCTTGTCAGGTGCGTCATTAGCGTTAATGTGTATTATCCAGCTGTCGTCCAATTGCCAGACGGCACCGTGATAGACTTTTAGTGGCAAAAAGCGGACTTCCACAGGTTGACTAGCATCAAGGTGCCGGATAAGCTCTGTTGATGTCGGTGGCTGGGTAACTGCGGCTCTCTCGAGGTACTTATTCGCTAGCGCTTCTACTAACTGAAATATCTGACAGGGTGCCCATCGCTCTGGGATAGAAATCTTAAGAGTACGAAGGACTGCCTCATCTTGCTCATAAAGGGAAGATTGATCGCCATACAATGAGCGGAACTTTGAGTTATGATCAGCAAAGCACCACGCGCTGCTCCGTCTGATATCGCAATCGTCATGCAACGGACAGTTCACTCCATCGCCGCTGCTTAGGTAAGACCATAGCTCCGATTCCCATTTAGGCGTCTTTCCTGTGCTCATATCTTCTACCCCTCCGCCGCTCAATGAGGTCCTCAATCATCGTAATCATGTCTTCATCCAGTTCGGCTGGGTATTTCTGGCGAGCATACTCACGAAACTCAGGCCACTCAGGGTTACCTTTTTCAGATACCCTGGGCAGGTGACCAACGATGGAGAGGACCTTCTCCAGGGGCACGCCGGCATATTCGGCCAGCCTTCGACACGACTTGGTGCTGGGAATATCCTCACCGGAAAGCCAGCGGCTAACGGTGGCATGGCTGACACCAAGTTCAGCCGCCAGTTGACTGGGTAAACGTTTGCGACGGCGCATTAGCTCTTTTAAAAATGATGCCACAGGGACTTTTTCTGTACTCATAGGTATATATTTTACCACATTTAACTCTGTTTGCCAACAGGCTAAAACATTACCCGCTCAGAACAGCTTTTACCCCTCCCCCCTGAAAGACAAGGGAATTAAGGCGGAAAATCATTTTATCATAAAAAAACTAGCAAACCTCTTGACATTCGCCATTTGGCGAACTATAATTGCTATTACCCGTCCCTTTACGGACAAGAAGTGACCGTATAAGTAAATAAAGAGTGAGGCGATGGAGGGAAACCACCTGTTTGTTGTCAGGGCAACGGGGTGGAGGATAAACAGGTCAGGCTTGATTAGCGTGCCTGAATGTACAGAGGAGTGCTGGCAAATTTGAGCACTCCTTTCGTGTTTTAGAAAGGACAGAGAAAGGAGGTGCAATCATAAGGAAAAGCTTAGTTAAAATTCAGCCTCAAAAACGAAGGAGGTTTATAACATGAAAAGCAAAATTTTTCGGGTTTTGATTGCCCTGGTGCTGGTGCTGACCTTCAGCGTGGTGACGGCAGTGCCGGCGGGGGCGGCAGAGGCGGAGTACACGCTGATAACTGGTGGCGTTGGCGTCGCTGAGTGGTCAGCCGATGAATACCTCACTGGAAGCTACTCTCTTAAGCTGTTTGCGCCTGCTGCCACCGGGGACTACGGCAAGGTGGTTATGCCTCTGGATATAGAATTTGAGGACTTTGCCGATTTCTCGGTCTGGGTAGAGGGAGGAACAACAGCAGCTCAAGCTCTGCCCCTGCACGACATCAAGGCGGTGGTCGACGACGTTGCGGGAGTTACCCTCCCAGCATCGAACAAGGGTACTGGTGAGGGTGTGGACCTCCAAAACAAGATAGTCGTGCTAGCCTCCCAGCCGGGTCAGTCCGAGGCCCTGTCTCCTACGCTTATGTCTGACGGCATCGACGGATGGGAGAAATACGGAACTCACAGTGGTGCAGACATTGACGTCGGCACGGGTGCCTATTGGTCGATATTCGTATACAGTGCCGCTTATGTTTATGAAGCTGCTTACGATTACTACACCTGGGAACAGATACACAGCGTCCTTGATGGAAAAGCCACAGTTACAGAAGTCAGAATTGAGCTCAGGTATCCGCAAGACCCAGCCGATGTAGCTTCAACCGTCTATGTTGACGACATCGTGATAAACGAAACCACCTACGCGATGGAGCAACCAGCAGCGGTTTGGGTTGCCACCACCGGTGACGACGCCAATCCTGGAACAGAAGCCGAGCCTTTCCTCACTATCCAGCATGCTATTGACATCTTAGCCGGTGATTGTATAGTCAACGTGGCGGCGGGGACTTATACCGAGAATGTAAATGTGGATGTATCTCTCACCCTACAAGGTGAGAGCAGTACTACTGTTACTGTGAACGCAGCGGATTCAAATGTCTCCATCTTTAAGGTAACTGCAAGTAACGTGAACATCTCGGGATTCACGGTGAGCGGTGCAACTGGAGGTGGACAAGCAGGGATATATCTTGATGCCGGCGTGACGCTCTGCAATATCTCCAGTAATAATCTAACAGGCAGCTTCGACGGCATCTGGCTAGGTGCTGGGAGTAACCACAACACACTGGAGAACAATACCCTGACGAACAACTATCAGGGCTTTGAGGTGTATATTTCGGACTACAACACCTTCACGGGCAATATTGCTAACTCGAATACAAACTACGGCTTCAAAATTGACTCTGGGAACTACAACGAGTTCACGAGCAACATTGCTAACTCGAACGCCAAATTCGGCTTCTATGTGGTTATAGGGGATGGGGGAGGGTGTAACAACACCACGTTCACGAGAAACACCGCTAACTTGAACACCACCTACGGTATCCGCATAAATGGTGGGAGCGGCAACACGTTAACGGGCAACACCTTTGACTCCAACGGCACATCTGGCATCAGGCTGAAAGAGACCATGACCACTCTCACGCTGGAGAATAACAACTTTACCAGCAACCCGATTGGCATCGAGATTACTGATTCAGTAGCTGATGTCTCTACTTGGACAGTGAACTATAATAATATCGTGGGGAACACCAGCTATGGTGTCTCCAATAACGCCAGTACGGGCACCCTTGATGCCGAGTACAACTGGTACGGTGGCGTCGCCGGTCCCCAGCACAGCACAAACCCTTACAACACCCAAGCAGGCACTCAGGGGAATGATTCCGTCAGCGACGATGTGGACTTCCTGCCGTGGATGATTCACACCGAGCTGGTTAGTGGCTGGAACATCTACTCCACGCCCATTGCTCCTGGTGCCTTATCCAACACCGTGGAGAAAGCGCTTGACCTCTGGGGCAGCGGCACTGATAACTACACTATCGGTTACTACTTTGACAGTGCCACCCAGAATTGGATACAGGTGTTAAGCACTACGGCTCTTGCGCCAATGCAGGCTGTCTACCTGAAAATGACGGCTGCCGCCACCGTAGATGTAGCTGTCAGCGCAGAATACACCAGCCCGCCACAGGTAGTTATGTCCGCCGGCTGGAATCTGATAGGCCCGTCTGCCCTTGAACCAATGCAGGTAGATGATGCCCTGCTATCCGCCTTGTACGGAGCCGGGGCTCCAGAACTGTGGGGTTATAGCCAGGTACACAGCCCGGCCCTGCACCAGACCTTATGGACATTTCAACGTGGGGACACTACTTTCCCAAACCTGATTCCAACCGAGGGCTACTGGGTGCATATGGTAAATGCGGGACTGTTGGCTGGCTTCACCTCTACACCAATTGAACCATAAACCGAAACGGGGGCTCTGATTAAAGCAGAGCCCCCACTCCCTGAGGAGATAAGCTATGAAAAAGGTAATAACCTTTATAGGTTTGGCTTTAGTGCTTGGCTTGTGTGCTACTCCGGTTTATGCGATACCAGCGCTGCCTCACTCCTTCTATGGCAATGTAACCATAAACAATGCCCAAGCAGCAGCAGGAACTACGGTTGAAGCAAGGGGTGAAGGAGTGCTGACTGGGATCCAGGGCAATCCCATAACAGTTACTGAGGCTGGTAAGTATGGCAGTGCCGACCCGTTACAACCCAGGCTCATTGTCCAGGGTGATATTCTAGATGGGAATACTATAACCTTCTATGTAAATGGTGTCTCCACCGGTCAAACCACAGAATGGCATAGCGGTGAGGTTGCGGAGCTTAACTTGTCAGTTACAATAGCCGCACCGCCTAGACCATCACCTGGTGCAGGCGCAGCACCAACCTATTATCTAGCGACCAACTTTTTAGGCATACAGGCACGCTATCTTATTGATAGTGATGGCAAAATACTGGAAGCGATAGAAGCCACCCCTGAGGACGGCATGCTTACCATTATCATCCCCAAGGGCACCATTGCCCTGGATAAATATGGTAAGCGACTGAAAAGTCTGGAGATAAGAATTGATGAGAGCCCACCTGACCCACCTGAGGATGCTCATATCATCGGGCTTGCTTACGACTTCAGTCCTGATGGGGCTACCTTTGACCCACCGATAACCTTTAACTGGAGGTATATAAACCCTGGTGCTCTGCCTGAAGGCGTAGCTGAAGAGGATTTGGTTGTAGCCTACTACGATGAGGAAGCTGGTGAATGGGTAGAGTGTCCATGCACATGTGACACGGAAGCTAACTGTATAACGGCTTCGGTCTGCCATTGCACTACCTTTGCCATCATTGGCACGGTGACACCATTACCTCCACCTGCACCCGCACCCGCGCCACCGGCACCACCAGCACCACCACCGCCACCAGTCGTAGCACCAGTACCAGCAGTGCCACCAGCGCCAGTGCCAGCACCAGTGCCAGCACCACCGGCACCGACACCTCCACCACCACCAGAGATAATTCCGCCACCAGCACCCAACTGGCCTCTGATTGGCGGGATTATAGGCGGGGCGGTAATAGTGGGGTTGCTCATTTACTTCTTGGTGGCTAGACGCAGAGCCTACTAAACATATAAGCAGATTGAGCCCTCTACCTATGCCAGCCGAGGGCAAATAGGCTATTGCAGCATTGCTGGAGTACAACGCTTGGCAAGACAGGATGAATAAAAAGGATTTCTTCGCTGATGCTCTAGTCATCGGCATGAGTGCTGCGTTCTTGTGGCACTTCTCCACTATCTGGCGTTATGGGCAATATTTTGCACAGGAACCTAATATCGTGATTAGGAGTCTGGAGACAATAGGGTTTCTATTCATCTTGGCTTTTGGTATCAGCAAGTTCATAGGCGACCTAAAAAGATTGAGAAGTTATAGAAAAGCTAGCCGGAATAGAGCAGGGCATGACCAAGTGAGTGAGAATTTTCAACGTGAACAAAAACAGAAGGAGGTTTCTCCAACCCTATCAGGATGATTCTTTGTCGGGAGGGCTGCTGCCCACAATCTCAAACAAACTTTGATTGCAGAGGAAGAAAGATATTAACGTAAGAGGCAAGAAACTAATTAGTTAACACAATGAGTAATGACAGCAATCATCTAGGCAAAATAATCAAGCAGCAAAGGGTAATGATACCACTGACACTAGAGGACCTGGCTACTACTACTGGTGTATCCTCATCTCATTTAGGTCGCATAGAGAGAGGGGAACGCTTTCCCTCAGCTCGTGTTCTGCGTAAAATCGCTAAGCCTTTGGGATTCAGTGAAGGTGAGCTATTTACCTTTGCCGAGTACCTGTCTCCCCAATTTTCCGGTGTGGTTAAGAGCGAGGTGCAGCCTGGGAGGCTGGACCCCAACGTAGCTAGGGCACTGTCTCAAGAGCCAGTAGAGGTACAGCGCGCTATGTTCGCTATCTTCTCAGCACTCAAGTATATAGCTAAGGGTATTGTATCGGATAGCTCCAAGAATGTTACATGAGGGAAGGCTGGAAAATCAAAGATGTTTTGCCCATTGGATAAATGCATACACTACTCAAAAGCAACGAAGTACCCGAGGGCTTGCTATTACGGCGAGCCAATGTGCTGGAAAGGCTGGATTGACCTGATGATTGAAACGATTAAGCTGTGGTGGAGTTTGAAATGGCGAACAAAATCATAGTCTGGCAATCTTGGGTTTAGAGCCTCGCTCATTAGTTGTACTTTTGGATCAGGGTTTCGCTTTGTTATTGGTCTATACATATGATCGTGTGACGCAAACAGCTTGTCTGCCCCTTAACTTGGGCCGTTAGCATGCGGAGATAAAAAGCATGAACGCACAACCATCCCGATGTTACCCTACAAGCGTTATTATTTTGTTAAAAACCTAAATACGCAGGATACGCTTGGCATTCTCCGACAAGACCATCCGCTTTTCCTCATCACTCAACGGAAGCCGCAATAACTGTTCCAACTGGGGCTGCGGGGCAATCGCCGGGAAATCAGTCCCGAACATTATCCTCTCCACACCAATCTTACGGAAGATCCGCACCGCATCTTCCTCCGCCAGACCTCGGTGGGGACTGTAAGGAATCCGGTCTGGAGCCGAAAAACCCTGGGATGTATCAAAGTACACGTTCGGGTACTTCTGGGCCAGCTCCACTCTCTCATCCCACCAGGCAGAACCGAGATGAGCTAAAATGATGGTCAAGCGTGGGAAAGCTTCAGCTACTCGGGCCCAGTTCTTCGGCTCAGCATAATCTATAGACACCTGCTCCATCTTGACACCCACCGGGGAAGGAGCCTCAGTCAAGACATGTAGCACCGGCCATGGGCCGGAATCAGCTAAGACAGGTAAGCCCGACTCCTGGCATTTCTCATACATCGGCCACATTTCCTCATCGTCCGGGAAGAAAGAAAACATACCGGGATGGAGTTTTATTCCTTTTGCCCCTTGACTGGCCCTCAAGACTACCTCTTCCACCATGGCCTTCGCATCCCCCAGTTCTTTGGACACGCAACTAAAAGGAAGTAACCTGGGAAAACGCCGGCCCACCTCGCAGCCCCACTCATTGATTTCACGCATTATTGGTGCCACCTGCTGGCTGAGCCTCTTTTCCTCTTTCCGCCGTTGCTCCTCAGGTAGCCCTGACAGTTTCGCTTTTTCGACAAGAGGTCCCCTGAACTGGCGCGGTATCAAGGTCAAAAAAGCCACCTTTGAGATACCGTTTCTGTCCATATAGGTGATTGCTCTCTCCGGTGTACCCCACCTGTCGCCCGCCCTGCGCCCGGGAAATAACCAGTAATTACTCTCCTCCTCAACCGTCCTGGCTAGGTGTATGTGTGCGTCGATAACCTCGAAGTCGCCCATAAATTCCTCCTTGCTAATCAATATCACTACTCATTATTGGACACTTTAAGTAGCTGAACCCATTTTGTCAAGAGACTCAGGCGGCATCTGTCGCTATTTGGCTATTCGCTAATGAGTGATAAGCAAGCTAGGAAGTAAAACGGTCTTGTTATGACCTGCAGTGATTGTTAAATGATTATATGCTATACTTATGTCCACGATGGGATTCGGGGTTGGGATCAGCATCTCATTAATAATATCAATATAAAGGTGAGCGTTATGAAAGGGGCTTTTTACGAAGGTAATAGGAGACTCAGTGTTGGCGAGGTCAAGCTGCAGCCTCCAGGGCCTAGACAGGTAAGGCTCAAGGTGGCCTATAGCGGTATCTGCGGAACGGACTACCATGTCTATTTGGGACACATGGACCATCGAACCAAAACACCGCAGGTCATTGGCCACGAAATGTCCGGCACCGTTGCTGAGATTGGAGCCGGTGTTGAGGGGTTCAAGGTGGGTGACAAGATTGTTGTGCGGCCACTGGACCCATGCCGGAAGTGCCCGGCGTGCCAGTTACAACACTATAATACCTGTCACAATATAAATGTCCTTGGTGTTGATAGTCCCGGTTCTTTTCAGGATACCTGGACAGTACCCGCACATACGTTGCACCATGTACCAGATAATATTGACATGATACAGGCGGCGCTGATTGAACCAGTAGCCGTTGCTGCCCACGATGTTCGCTACGGGCAGGTCACCGATAAAGACTATGTTGTCGTTCAGGGCGCTGGGCCTATCGGCATGCTGGTAGCATTACTCGCCAAAACAAAAGGGGCGCATGTCCTTATCTCCGAAATCAACGAGTTCCGAATCAACCTGGCTCGCGAGCTGGGAATGGATGCGGTAAATCCAATGGAGATTGACCTGCCAAAGTATGTTGAAGGGCAGACAGGCACGGCGGCCGCCGATGTTGTCTTTGAGGTGACCGGCTTTGCTACTGGCGCTGAAATGATGACCAAGCTTGTCAGAACCCGCGGCCGTATCGTGATTGTTGGCATCTTTGCCGAGCCGGTAATGGTGGACCTGAACCGGATTCTATGGCGGGAACTTCATGTACTGGCGGCCAGACTTTACGAACCTGAAGATTTTGAAGCCGCTATCTCTCTTGTCGCCTCAAAAGCCATTCCTCTCGACCGTCTTATTTCCGACATTCGTCCGTTGGAGCAAGTGCAGGCTACTTTTGAAGAGATTGAGAGAGGAGCTAACTTCATGAAGGTACTGTTGAAGTGCAGCGACTAAGGAAGGACGAAATAAGAGAAATAAGTGCGCTGGCTTGTCATTTAGCGCTTTGATTTAAGATGATATCGGTGTTATATCTCAACCAATAATGAACCCGGACCATTAACCGACAATATGAAGCCGGAGGCAGGAACAATCAGAAAGGAGAAAATGAAACATGTCCCGGGAAAAGTTGCTGGCAGAGGTAACTAAAAAATACGAAGACGTCTATAGAAAAAGAACGCAAAAGTCACGGGCCACTCTAGAAGCGGCCCGGAAATATATGCCCGGAGGGGATACTCGCACCTCCATCTGGTTCGAGCCCTATCCCATCTGGATCGATAAAGCCGAAGGCTGCCGATTTACCGATGTCGACGGACACGAATATATCGATTTCCACAACTGCTACACGACCATGATTCTAGGCCACGCCAATCCCAGGGTAGTGGCCGCAGTGAGGGAGCAGGCAGCCAGAGGTACCGCTCTGGGAGCACTCATCCCCACGGTGGTACGCTGGGCGGAACTTGTCTGTAACATGGTGGCATCCGTTGACAAAGTCAGGTTTGGCAACTCGGGAACAGAAGCGGTAATGATGGCCTTGCGCTTGGCCAGAGGTCTCACCGGCAAAGACTTGATTTTAAAGACGGACGGCTGCTACCACGGAAGCTATGACCCTGTGGTCTACCCCTCCGATGCTACTGGCATACCCAAGAGCACCCAGGGGGACTCCATTATCGTTCCCTATAATGACAAAGAGGCGGCGGAAAAGGCCATTGTGGAGAACAAGGACAAGCTGGCGGCAGTTATCGTCGAAGGAGCGATGGGCGCTACCGGTATGATTCCGCCCCGCGATGGCTACTTGGAGTTTCTGCGCAAGGTTACCGCTGAAAACGGCGTGCTTTTCATCTTGGATGAGGTGATAAGCCTCAGACTGGCTTGGGGTGGTGTTCAGAGCATATGCGGGGTCAAGCCTGACCTAACCACCATGGCCAAAATCATCGGCGGCGGTTACCCGGTAGGTGCTATCGGTGGGCGTGAAGACCTCATGCAGTTGTTCTCCCCTGAGGTGCGCAAGGTCTACCATGCCGGCACTTTGAACGCTAACCCGATGACCGCCACCGCCGGCGTCGCCACCATGGAGCAACTTAACGCCGAAGTGATAGACAAAATCAATAAACTTGGTGAATCTTTTGCCGATAGGGTACGCGCCGTCTTTAAGAGGTTAAACATCAAAGGACAGGTTACTGGAATAGGCTCGCTGCAAAACGTCCACTTCAGCGACAAGCCGGTAGTGGATGGAAAGTCGGCGCGGGAGGCAAACAAGGAACTTTTGCATCTTTTCTATCTTGCCATGCTGGAGAGAGGCATATTCACGCCGGCTAGAGCGCTATACGTCATGTCCACCCCGATGACACAGAGAGAAATCGATACGGCGGTAAAGGCAGTTGACGATGTCATGACGGAGCTCAAACCCACTATCGAGAACCTGTGGCCTGAGTTGATTGGACAAGCAGTCCTGGTATAATCGGCGCTAGCCGAACAATTATAACCTATTCCTAATGATACGGGTGGACGTTTGTCTGCCCAGGGTCAAGCTTCTTCACCGGTGGCCTCAGAACAAATGACTCGGATAATTCATTATAGGCCACCTGGTAGGTTGCGGAGGTTAACTTGTTAGATTTGCTTTTTTGCCTCCTCGCCCCACAACTAACCCCTACCCCGATAATCGTCTCTCACCAGAGTTGACTAACCATAGAATCTTTGGTATAAAGATAAGGCATTTCTGATATTGGCCATCAAATCTCTGATAAAAATTGGAGGAGGTTTTTAATTGGCCTAGTCTTGAAGAAACTAGTGCCAAATTTTTTACCCCTCACCTTCGTTCCACTTTTTTCATTCCCTAGTATTTTTATAATCTGAGCCATACAGTTAAAACTAAAAAGTAATAACTTATGAGCAAAACAGAAAACCCCCAGGTGAAAATTTCGTGCCAAAATGTGTGGAAAATCTTTGGCCCTGACCCGCAACACGCCCTCAGTATCATCAAGGATGACATGACCAAAGAAGAAGTACTGGAAAAGACCGGTCATGTTATCGCCGTGAGAGATGTCTCCTTCGATGTCAATGAAGGTGAAGTGTTCGTAATTATGGGATTATCTGGCAGTGGCAAGTCCACTATCGTCCGCTGCCTTAACCGACTCATCGAGCCCACCAAAGGACAAGTCCTCATCGATGGCGCTGACCTTGCCGTCATGAACGAAAAAGAACTCAGGATGGCCCGGCGCCACAAGGTATCCATGGTCTTCCAGCATTTCGCCCTATTACCCCACCGCTCCATCATCGATAATGTGGCCTATGGGCTTGAGGTGCAGGGCATGGATAAAGCTCAGCGTCGCGAACGGGCTCGCGAAGTAATCAATATGGTCGGGCTTAAGGGCTGGGAGAACAGCTATCCCCATGAGCTCAGCGGCGGTATGCAGCAGCGAGTGGGTCTGGCGCGGG
>Ga0209979_1002650_pt1 | contig 16774 bp, 15 predicted proteins | sample AnhtaG_FD_183114 | JGI IMG/M metagenome (GOLD analysis project Ga0209979, IMG submission 183114) | Deep subsurface microbial communities from Anholt, Denmark to uncover new lineages of life (NeLLi) - Anholt_01485 metaG (SPAdes) (version 2) | ecosystem: Environmental > Aquatic > Marine > Oceanic...
CCTATCTTAGAATGAAGGTCACCGATGATATGGTGCACGTCATGTAGGTCGGGCTCCAGTTCGACATACTTTTCAAGGGCGACAATGGCCTCATCGACCTTATTGAGCTTTGTCCTCGCCAGTCCCAGATTCCTGTAAACAACGGGCGGAACCGAAGGGGACTCCAGGGCTTGCAGATAGTGCTTTTCAGCCTCTTCCCAGCGGCCCGACTTGTAGTAACAGTTACCCAAATCGTTGAGGACCTCCCCGTCACATTCCTCCACTTCAAGCAGTTTTTGATATACCTCCACAGCTTTCTCAAAGCGGCCCTGTTGAAAGTATGTCTGGGCCAGACAATGCCGGGCTTTTCCGCCGGAATCAGCCGACGCAGCCGCCTTTTCCAACATTTCCACGGCCCGGTCTTCCTGACCCGTCTCCCGCAGAAAATGACCGTACTTTGTAAGTGTTACGCCGTCGGCGGGGCTGATTTCAAGAGCGCGTTGATAATACTGGTCTGCTTTGTCGAGGTGCTTCTCAAGGAAATAGAGATCAGCCAGTCCAAGCAGAGCCTGGTGAGACTTCTCATCCAATTCCAGCAGCTTCAAGAAGCATCTCTCCGCCTCCGGGTAATCATGGTCTGACAGGTACAACCGACCTAAACGAAGGCCGGAATCCATGTAACCGGGTAACAATTGGAATGTCTGGCGGTAATGCTGCCTGGCTTTTTCTTGATCTCCGGTGAGTTCAGCAGCCAGCCCAAGACCATAGTAGGCTGCTGGAAGACTGTGCGGGTGCAGAATGATGATGTTGTCGGTTTCGCAGGTTTCGTTGTATTTTGCCTGGGCCTCAATGTACTTTTGGTAATACAATTCCGCCTTATCGAAGATCTCCTGTCTCAGGTAGATATGCCCCAGAAGAAGCAGGGCATCGAGATAGTCAGGCTTGAATTGCAGGACGTCAAGGCAGTACTTTTCGGCTTTGTCGTACTCACCGAGAACAAAATGGACCCAGCCGAGCTGGTGGTGGGTCATAATGTGGATGTGGCGCTCGGAGGCGACATCAGGGTGTGTAAGCTCGAGGGCGCGCCCGGCCGCCTCCATGATCTTTGAAGCATTCTCCTGATGGTTTTCCACCCCCTCCCCGCGCAAGAGCTGGGCCAGGTTGAACAAGGCAAAGGCATTGTCGGGATTATCCGCTATCTGCTTTTCCAAAAGCGCCTTGGAGCGAGCTATCTTGGCCTTCATTTTCTCCGGCGACAATCCGTAGCCGTAATGTTTCAGGCGGATGCCCACCCGCATAATCGGTTGGTCGGCCGGCGGAAGGATGAGATTGTGCACAATACCTTCATATTTCAAGCCGAGTTCCCGCCTGAAGAACCTGATGGAGGGCAGAAAGGTGACATGCTCTTCGTGCTCGCCGGTGACGTTGAAGACATTGATAGAGATGATCTTATAATCATCCTGATTGAGGACTTTCTTGATGAGAGAAATGTCTTCCTGATAAAGGCGCTCATCGGCATCGATAATGAAAATCCAGTCACCGGTGGCCTGGGCAATGGAGAAATTACGATGCTTGGAAAAATTCCCCTCCCAGGGTTGGTGAAAAATCCGGGCGCCGTACGATTCGGCAATCTCAACCGTGCGATCGGTTGAACCAGTATCCACGACGATAATCTCATCAACCCAGTCGCGTATTGACTGAAGACAGTCGGGAAGCAGCTCTTCTTCGTTTTTGACTATCATGCAGGCCGAAACAGTCGCCTGTTGCTCGTGTGACCGGACCAGCAGGTGCAGTTCATCAACCTGTCGGCATTTTGCTAAACCGCGCTGCACGACTTCTTCGGCTCGATCAAGTTCGCCATATTGCCTGAGCAGGTTGGCAAGATTGACATAGGGCATGTGATTGCCGGGATCGGCTTCGATTGACTTTTCGTAATATTGACTAGCCTCCGACATCTTACCCTTATCGCGGTAGGCGGTGGCGAGGATATTATACAACTGCGTGATGTGCCGGCCAGTAAAGGAAAAATCCGGCGGCGGCAATTGACCCTGCTTAATCCGGTTCCATATTGAAACAAAGCGCTCGGCTTCGGTTATGGTCTGATCAAGTTCTTTTAACGACATATGGACGTAGCTGAGCACGAAATAAAAATCCAGCGAATCGGGGTACTCTTCGACGCCCCGCCGGGCCGCCTTTTCGGCTTCGATAAACTGCCTGCGATGGGCATAGCCAAACGCCACAAGCCGGTTGTAGTACCCGCGCGTGAATTTGTCGGGGAAGGGGTAGCACTCCTCAAGGTTTGCTATCGTATCGAGGATTTTATCTTCGAGATCATTCCTCAGATAGTATTCGCCCAACTCAAGCCGGGCCAAAATATCGTCCGGATTGATCCGGACAGCTTCCAAAAGGACGTCCAGTGACTCGGGAGGGAACTCCTGGCGAAGCTTTTGTTTCCATTCACTGCTTTTTCTACGAGGTTTTCTTTTGGAGCCTTTAGATTTTGATCTGGTCATACAGATTCCTCTTTTGCTGTCAATGGCATAACCGGACTGTATTTGGCATTAAAGTCGTCCGGTGCTGTGTTTCAGGAGCAGCGGTTGGTTCCTCTTTGCTGAGCACCGGCTATCCATGCCTGTCCGGGACGGCTTACACACCGACCAGCTCTTCTTCCGCCTTGGCCGCTGGCACGTCGGCCCCTTCAAGGGCGTCGAAGATACTGTGCTTGACCTGATAGTCCGAGTTGACCAGCACCAGTTGTTTGGCGCGATTGTTCTCGGTATTGATCAGAATCGGGCCTTGCAGGTTGGCCGACATCCGGGTCGCATCTTCCGGCATCGTAACGATAACATAGGTTTCCACACGGTCCGGGCGGGAAATCATCAACTCCGCAAGCTCGTTGGAATGCACTTCAATCCGATAATCCGGGAAAAATACCAGCGGATTGACCACAATGAAGGCAACCGCCGGATCTTCAACGGACTGCAACCAGAGAAACGGACGGAATTCCTCTTTCTCGACCAGGCAGTAGACATTCAGACGCTCAAAACCCAGTATTGGTTTTTGCATCTTGATCAGCTTTTCATCCGGAACTTTAAGCTGCCCGAATCGCACCGTCTGTATAAGCATACCTTCCACCTCTATTCTCGCTTACCTGAGAAAGTCCAACAGTGTTGGTTGTATGAGCCTGGCACTCGCTATCAGCGAGGCCCTATAATTATTTTCATAGGTAGCGAGGTCAGTTATCAACCGGCTGATATCAGCATCCTCCACCTCGCTGAGCAGTTTTGTAAAACTCATGTCAAGATCGATCAGACGGGAGTGTGTCCCCTCCAGACGGATTGCTCTGGCGCCGACAGAAGCCCGGTGGTTCAACAGGTGCTGCATGGCGTCATCCAGATTCTGCAAGAGCATGCCGGTGCCTTCCTGATCATCGTCATGCAGAGCGTTCATCAGAACCAGTATCGACCCCATCATGTCGCTGGAGCCATAGATTCCCAAATCCTTGGCCGTTCTGCCGCCGGACTCTTCTTCAATCGTTAGCGACCGCGTGGGGTCGTTGTTGACAATCTGAATACCCCGTCCATCGGCATTGATGGAAGCGGTTATGTCCAGACCGCAGCCATTAAACGCATCCAGCATATTCTGAACGGTGACAATCACCGGGCTGCCCAGGTCGATAGCGCGACTGGTATCCCCCTGCCATATCACAACCCTTCCCAGGTTGAAGCCGTTGCTGGCATTGAGATCCGCTACGTTTGCAGTGGTTAGCAGGAGCGGGTCAAGGTCGGAACCGACAAAGTCTCCGGAGAATTCGCCCAAGACGCCCAGATCCGAGGCGGTGGCGCCGGTGGTTTCCTCCACCTTGAAGCTGACCAGCGGGTCAAGGTCGCGCCCCATCAGGGTGGGGTCGATGTCGCCCAGGATACCCAGAGTGGAAGCGGTGTTCTCAGAGGCGCTGGTCTCCATTATACTCAGGCCAAGCGGCACGCCGTTGGAGTCAATGATTTCCAGGGCGGTGCCGGCGGCGTTTATCTGCATGGTGACATTGGCTATACCTTGAGCCGCTATCTGGGTATTAAAAGCTGTGATGATATCCCCGATCGTAGCCGCACTCGAAAAATCCACCGTAGCATTAATGGCGCCGCCATCGGTCACGAGTATTTCCCCGGGATGAAGATCAACACCGTTACCATCGTTGAGCTTGTCAAGAGTGGTCACATTTGATATAAGACCGTTTTGGGTCGTATCCAGCAGGATGTTGTTTTTCTCCAGCCCGATTGTGGCCTGCAAGTTGGTGATGCCGTCGGCGGCCAGTTGGGCGTTGATGATCGTCAGGACATCGTTGATGTCGGTAGCGGCGCTCACGTCAATGGTCGAGACGATGCCCAGATTTTGATCGGTGATGGTAAAAGTACCGGGGCTCAAATCAACTCCCTGTCCGTTGTGGAGATCTGACAGCAAGGTAGAGCTGACAATGCCCACGTTCAGATCAGCTTCTTCCCCCAAGACGGACAAGGCTCCAAGAAAAACCTCCTGACCCGTCAGGTTAATAACCATACGTGAGGAAGAGTCAATCTGAAACTCAATCCGACCCTGATCGCCCTCATACACCACACCATTGGCGGAAGCCACCAGGGCTTGCGCGTTGGTCCTGAAACCGGAAAACATAAACTTCTCTTCAAGCTCACTGTTGGCCAACTGCATCAGGCGTTCAAAAATAGACTCCACCTCATTGGCTGAACCTTCACGCGCCACCTCGTCGTAGACGCCGTTGGACATGGCAATGGCAATCTCTTTGGTGCTGGAAATCAGATTCTTGAGATCACCGAGGATGCTGTCATACGACTGCATCCAGTTTTGACCCTGGCCGATGTTTTTGCGGTACTGCTCGTTTTTTTTCAGCTCCGTGCGGTAGATGAGATCGCGCTGGGTTCCCAGAGGGTCATCCGAAGGTTTGTTAATCCTTCGACCCGAAGAAAGTTGTGTCTGCATGTCCATGTAACGCCTGATAGAGCGTTGCATGTTGAAGACTACCCGGTCGGTTAACATGCTGGTGGTAATGCGCATCTGTAAATCCTCGCCGTGCCTTATCGGTAACTGCTAGCGAGCCGTGCCCTCACTTCCCCTCTGAGAACGTCCGCCTTTCGGCGGCCTTTCCTTGTAGTCAATTTTGGCCGAGCCGGTCTGGTCGGTGTTCTTCCCCTTGATCTTTTTCTTAATCAAATTGACCATGTTGGCCAGGTCTTTTTTGATTGACTTCGAGGCTTTGCGGTTTTCCTCCTGGATTTTGACATAAATCTCTTCTCGATGGACAATCACTTCCGGCGGCGCCTCGATTCCCAGCCTTACCTGCCGTCCATGAATCCCAAGTACGGAGACTTTTATGTTGTCTCCGATGGTGATTGATTCACCTAACCTCCTTGTTAGTATGAGCACACCACCCTCCGTGGTAATTGTGTTTTCAACGTTTCAGGCCTCGATTATCGACCCACTATCCCCATCCTGAGGATCACCGTATCAAGCGCCTCATCCATTACGGTAATAACTCTGGCCGCCGCATCATAGGCATGCTGATATTTCACCAGGTTAGTCATTTCCTCATCGAGCGAAACCCCCTGAACCGATTGCCGAGCATTCAATACCTGATGAACCAGCAGCTCATGGTTCTCAGAAAACGACTGGGCTTCGTGCGTCTCCACCCCGAGCTTGCCGATGATGGCGTTATAATAGTTGTTCATCGTGGTGGTATTGTTTTCCATAATCCTCTGGTTGCGCAGATCCTGAATGGCAAGGGCAATGGCGTTATCGCCCACCTCGCCGGTGGCGGAGGCAGCAATTTTGGCCGGGTCCTGGGCCAATTCCATGTTCAATCTGATGTTGGCAGCATCGGTGAAGGTAGTATCAAAAAAGTCCAGGCCCGTGGAGCCGTCCAGACCGTACCCGGTATTATGCAGAGCGTTTACCTGCTGGATAACCTCCTGCGCCAGCCTGTTGAGTTCTGCGAGGTACCGCGGTACAATATCATCGCGGGCGTCAAGCAGCCCCTTGAGCTGGCCGTTGGTGTTCTTTATGGTCGTACCGCTGTTTTCCCAAACGAGCCGATGCTTGACAACGCCGCCATCGTTGTAGACCTCCGTGTTGATATTCACCGAATAGACACCGTCCACCACCGCCATGGCTCCGATGAAAACGATCACCTGACCGTTCTCCTGCTCAATGGTGTTGACGTCGACAAACTCCGACATTTCATCCAGCAGCCGGTCGCGGGTGTCGCGGAGGTCATTGGCATGATCGCCGCCCAGTTCTTGCACCTTGATGTGCTGATTGAGCCGGGCTATCTCGGCCGTGAGACGGTTGATGTCATCGGTCATGGCGACTATGTCGCGGTCAATGGCATCCCGAAGATTGTTTAGCTGTCGGGCCAGTTCATGGAAACGGTTGGTCAGCAGGTTGGTGTATTCGACAACGGCCACTCGGTGGCTGGTGGAGCTTGGACTGGTGGAAAGGTCGGACCAGGCGTCCCAGAAATCGTTCAACAAATCCGAGAGGGTGTTGTCGTTGGGTTCGTTAAAGAGAGCCTCCACCTGCGACATGATCTTTTCCTTGTACGACCACTGTCCGAGCGACTTGGTCTCGTCGCGAAGCTGGGCGCCCAGAAATAGATCGCGGACATGTCTAATGTCGGTCACCTTCACGCCGGTGCCGATCGCCCCCATGACATTGTATTCCGGCGTCGTAGCCGTGATGCTTACTCGCTGGCGGCTGTAGCCGGGGGTATTGACGTTGGCGATATTGTGACCGATAGTCTGCAGGTAAAGCTGGTGCGACAACAGCGCCCGTTTACCGACTTCAATCGCCTGAAATAGTCCCGGCATCAGGCTCTCCTATCCACGGCGACGGTTGCCGTCTGGCCCTGTTCCGCCCCGGTGGCGGCATAGGTTGTGCCGGGGCTGTGTATGCGCGAGAGCATTTCCATGGTCTTGGCGATATACTCGCGCGACCGGTTCAACAGTATCGCGTTCTGGTTGCGGGTGTGAGTTATCTTCTCGGTGAGATTCAAAATGAGATTCCTCAGTTTAGCCAACTGGTCGGCATGGTCCCGGTCAACGATTTCCAGGAGGCGCGTCACATTCAAATCACCTTCTACCTCATTGGCCACTTTGATCTGCTCGATCACTTCTTCGCGCTGCCGATTCAAAATCTGGCTTTCGACCAGCTTCTCCCGTTGCAGGTCGGTAATCCTGTTCAGCCCGTCAACGTCGTTTTCGACCAGCATCCTTTGCTGCTGTTCCAGCAGGTCGAGAAACGATTCAAAGAGCGTCGCTTCTTTTCCGAGGATGTCAATTAAACGGTCAACCATGCCTTTGTGATTCTTAACAACTTATATATCAGTTCTATCGGATATTTTCAGTCGGCACTTTAGCCTCACGCGAGGGTGGCGTGCGATGAAGCGATGTTAATCGATCCATCACTTTGTCGATATAGGCTCTCGTTTCCTCAAACGGCGGCACGCCGTTGTGACGCTCCACATTTCGTGGGCCGGCATTGTATGCCGCCAGGGCCAGCTTCAAATCGCCAAAGCGATCCAGCAGGTGCTTGAGATACTTGCTGCCGGCAAGGATGTTTTCCCTGGGGTCAAAGGCCCGCGAAACGCGGTAGTCTCGCAGCGTCGAATCGACCAGTTGCATCAGCCCCTTGGCGCCGGCCGGGGAGACGGCTCGTGGGTCGCCATCGGACTCAGTCTTGATGACGGCGTAAATCAGAGACGAATCGAGCGAGGTCTGCCGCGCCGCTTCGTCGATATACCGACCAAACCGTGACAAGATCGGATCCGCTGCCCGTTCTGCTACGGAGGACCTGATCGGGAGATATCCAGGCGCCCGGCGACGAATTGAAATCGGCCGTGACGGCGGCAAGGAGATGCTCTTTTGCCGCCGAATAAGCGCCGCCGACCTTTGCGGTGATCCCTTCAAGGGTTTAAGCGTGATTGGCAAAGGCTCCAACCCATTTTGTACCTTGATGACATTTTCCAGAGAATTGTAGAGCAAGTCGGAAATCGATCCCTGCCCGCCGTCGGCCATCTTCCTGGCCAGTTCCATGTCAAACATCTGCATGAAGGTCTCTTTGCCCAGATCACCCGAGAAGCCAGCCTTCTCAGACGAATCGTCTTTGGGGATTGTTTTGCGCATCGTCTTGAGCATTTCATACATGAAAAGCGATTCAAACTCTTTGGTCGCCTTTCTCAGGCGTTGTTTTTCCGCCTCAAGATCGCCCCCTCCGGAACGTTTCAGCTTCTCGATCCCGGCCTGTGGATAAATCCCGGCCGCAGCTTTTGTAACCGGATACGCCATTAGAGTATGATCAGCTCCGCCCTGAGGGCGCCCGCCTGCTTGAGCGCCTGAAAGATAGCGATAATGTCTCGGGGCGTGGCGCCGATCTTGTTCAAGGCCCTGGCTACGTCGGACAGGTAGACTGAGCGTTTCAAATGCACCACCCGCGCCTGTTCGTCCCTCACGCTGATACGCGTCTCCTGAGTGACGACCGTTTCACCGCCGCTGAACGGCTGCGGCTGAGAGATAATCGGAGTTGCCTCAATATTGACGGTTATTGTCCCGTGCGCGATAGCCACCGGTTCGATAGTGACGTGTTGGCCGGCTACAATGGTACCGGTTTTTTCATTGATGACCACTCGGGCGGTGTTGTCGGGCACCACCTGAAGCAGGCCGATATCAGAGATAAATTTCATCCTGGTTGTAGGATAGGATAACGAATCCGGCACCAGCACCCGGATCGTGCCGCCGTCAACGGGAAAGGCCAGCAGCCCATACTTGATGTTGATCCTCTCGGCGATACGATGGACGGTGGTGAAATCAGGGTCAAACAATGAAAGGTAAATCTCCGAAGCAAACTCCTCCGGCGTTTCAAGCGGATTGGTAATTTTCCCCCCTCCCGGTACTCTGCCCACAAGGGTGTAATTTTTTACTATCTTATTGTCGTCGACCTGAACGTTGAAACCTCCGATAGAAACCGGCCCCTGAGCCATCCCCCGGACCTTTCCCCCAGGCCCGGCCAGCGGCGTCAGCAACAGAGTTCCCCCCTGAAGTGACGAAGCGTCGCCGACCGACGAGACCGTGACGTCGAAATAGGAACCTTCGGTCTGATGACTGGAAATGCGAGCCGTCACAATGACAGCCGCGACGTTTTTCACCTTTACCTTGCTGACCTCCACGGTCAGTCCCATCCGTTCCATCATATTGACAAGAGACTGCACGGTGAACTGCGTGCCGGTTCCATCTCCGGTGCCGTCAAGGCCGATCACCAGCCCGTAGCCAACCAAATCAATTTCCTGCTTGTTCTGAAATGAGCAGATGTCCTTCACTCTCACCTTCCCCGCCGCCACAGAAGCGGCGAGCACTGCCAGCAGCGATAACATGAGAATAAAAGATCTAAACTCTACAACTCTATAAGAGTGACTTGTCACCATCAGATACTCCTAAAACAGCCAGTTGAGAAAGCGCATGAGCGGCCCGGGACGAGAGCCGGTGGTGGCATTGCCCTTGCCGGTATAATGAATCTCAGCATCGGCTATCAGGTATGAATCAATGGTATTCGAGGGCGTAACGTCCTTCTGGCGGACAACGCCGTTCAGAGTCAGTGTCTCCCGGTCGCCGGAAATACCGATGATGCGGGAGCCCTCGACGACCAGATCACCATTGGGTTTGACGTCGACAACGGTGACCGACATCCTGGCGCGCAGGCTGCCGTTTCGGATATTTTCTCCTTTCCCGTCATGAGTCCCCTTACTGCTGCCGTCAACGCCAAACAGGGGAAGAAAGTCCAGGGTGCCGATTCCCGGCCCGCCTTTGGTTGAAAACTTGGTCGTTTTTTCAGTCTTGGTCTCCACCTTCTGAGAGGCGCGGTTTTGCTCGTAGATCAGGACCGTAAGAATATCGCCGACCTTGTGGGCCTTGATATCGGTAAAGAGCGATTGATTCTGGCCAAACTCCTCACCCCGCAGTTTGAGGGTGAACGGCAGCAGCAACAAGACCAGCAGAATGAGAAAGGCTTTTTTACATCTCATTTTTGCACCTTAAGCTTCAATAATTTCTCAGGGGTCAACCGCCACAGCGGTACCGTCAACAACGCGGGCAAGGATTATTTTCCCCGACCCCTTATTTTTGACTTTGACATAGTCCCCGGTCATGCCCGATTGAAGGGCCACTCCGGCGGCAGTAATCCGGCACAGGCCGTCGATATAGACGATAGAGAGCTCCCGCCCGACCTCAATATCCGGTATTGGTTCAATAGCGGCAGTAGTGAGGATTGTCCCCCGGCTGAGGTTTCGTTTGGCCCGATAACCATCAATCTGCTCCATTGACCGCAGCGGCTTTTCGTGCAGGGAGGTAATATCCATCCGCCTGATGGTCAGCCGATCTTCAGGCAGCTTTTCGCGGCTTCCGATTTTGTCGGACAACACAAGGACGTCGGTAAACTGCCTGATCTTCATCCGCACCTGGCCGCTTTCGATAATCTTGCCGCCCTCGAGAACCTTAACCATGACGGTAAACAATCCCAACGGCTCTTTTGTCGTCAGAGGACGGATGGCAATGTTATCTGCGCTCAGAGCATCCGATCTGAGTCGATTGGACAGGATTTCAATCTTGTATGAACTTGTGTCCAGGCTGTACATGGCCATCATTTTGTCTACAATTGCCTGGTCACAGGTAGCGGCACATGCCGGCGCCGCGAACGCCAGAGTAAATACAACCGCAAGAAGAAACACGGCTTTACAGCCTCGTAGGTCGGGTTCCGAGTCCGCCAGGGGCGGACGAGAAACCCGACATTTGTGACCAAAGTTGTTGTCGGGTTTCTCATTCGTCCGCCTAAGGCGGACTCCATTCGGAACCCGACCTACTGTTCTCAGTCGTGAGTTCATTGTTTAGAAGCCTTCAGTCCTACCTCTTCAGGTTGTTGGCGATTCCAGCCATGTCATCGGCGGTCTGGATCGCCTTGGAATTCATTTCGTACGAGCGCTGGGCAATGATCATGTTGACCATTTCATCGATGACCTTCACGTTGGACATCTCAAGGTAGCCCTGGTCAATCCGGCCAAGTCCGTTTTGCGTCGGCACATCCATCATGGGATCACCCGAGGCGCCGGTTGGAACCAGAAGGTTGCGTCCGATGGCCATCAGTCCGGCCGGATTGATGAACCGGGCCAGTTCAATTTGACCGATCTGGATCGGCTCCTCCTGACCGGCTAAAAGTACTTCCACCACGCCATCGGACCCCACTGAGACAGCCGTGGCATCCTCCGGTATGCTAAGCTCCGGCAGCATAAAGAAGCCGTCACTGGTGACGATCCTGCCGTCGGCGGACAGCTTGAAAGTACCATCGCGGGTGTAGGCGGTGGTGCCGTCCGGGTACTGAACTTGAAAGAATCCGTCACCGCTGATAGCCATGTCAAGGGGATTGCCGGTGGACATCAGAGTCCCGCCATCGAAATGCCGGACTGTCGCGGCCGCTCTTGTTCCGTAGCCTATAGCCAGGCCGGTAGGTACTTCCGCTCCGACTGCGGAAGCGCTCCCCGCGCGCTTGTAATTCTGGTAAAGGACATCTTGAAACTCCACCTTGCTTCTCTTGAAGCCGGTCGTGTTGACATTGGCCAGGTTATTGGCAATGTTATCCACGTTCATCTGCTGCGCCACCATACCGGACGCCGCCGTTCGCATCGCTTTTAGCATCTTTCCTCCTGTTTCATTTCACTTCCCTCTAACTTTGCCTGCCGACACGATTAAAAAGGTGTGCCAGTGATTGATCCTGTGTCTGCAGAGCCTGCGCATTAGCCTCATAGGTGCGGAAGGAGACAATCATGTCAATCATCTCCCCCACGATATCGACATTGGCCGCCTCCAGGTATCCCTGCCTGATAGTTGCGGTTGTCACCGGTATCAGCTCAACTCCTTCCGGCACGGCGAAAAGAGAACTTCCCATCTTTGTCAGGCGGTCAATATTGTCGACCGCCATAGGGACAAGGCGGCCAACGACGGAACTGTCAACGTCGACTTCTCCAGACTGGGAGACAGTCACCTTGCCGTTGCCCACCTCGATTGGCCCCCCTTCCCCAATCACCAGGGGACCGCCGGGGAAAGCCAAAAACCCTTCATTGTTGACGGTGAAGGAGCCGGCCCTGGTCAGAACTCTGGTACCGTCGGCCAGCTCAAGGGTGAAAAATCCGTCGCCGTCTATGGCCAGGTCTAAGGGATTCCCGGTCTTGTCAAAAATCCCCGAGGTGTAGTCCGTGTAGACCTCATTGACCATTGGCTTCTGCCAGTCTGACTGTGTCCGTACCAGTCTTTGTTCCGCTTGGGTCAATTCTTTCGTGAAGAGCATATCCCTCTTATAGCCCGGGGTGCTAACGTTGGCGATGTTGTGAGCTGTCAGTTCCTGCTTTTTGATCCTGGGAAGCATCCCTGACGCCGATGTGTACATTCCCTTAATCATAGTATCCTCCGCTGCTCGTTTTTAGCATAGTCTGTGCCAAAAGCAGCGGGGTGCGCGTAACTGACAGTCTTTCAGGGTATTACAGTGACGAGCGGGTTCCGCGAAGGGCCGCTCTCTCAGCTTGAGAGGAAGTAATTTCTTCCGGTCGGGGGAATATTTTTTCGGGTATCTGAAGCAATCTTATTCGAGCCGACCTTTTGCTTACTGGGAGATATTCGCGTGTTTGGCCTTGGTTTTGTTGATTAATTTGTCAACCGCAGCGTTAAAGCGCTCTTCGTTGTAGTATTCACCATTTGACTTCTGGTACAACGGGCAATCTGCTTTGTAGCCAAAGCACTTGAGTTCTTCAGCCAGATAGCAGGCTTTGATATAGGCACATCTTTCAGCCTTTTTCGGGGTTTTGTTACTGTTCATGTTTAGTTCTATCGGCAGGCGCGGTCGAGAATATGAGCTTTTAGCCGGCAATATGTAGATTAAGCCCCGGCTACCGTCACCTTTGTCGGGATACTGAATATGGTTGCACACCATTGTAGGGAACAAAAAAATAGGTTGCGTTCGGGCGGGCGGAGTGTTATATTGTCGTGGTTTGAAGAAGTGTGCTACCAAGTACTTACAGCGCGGTTTCAAATCTATAGCTGAGATTTTGGGCATTACATCTATTCTTGTCAGGGTAGCACTGTTTTTGCTTTGCCAAGTCTTAAGTAAAGGATAGTGATATGCGTGTTAGGACGTTGCTCACAATATGTGCCGTCGTAGTTCTCGCCGCCGCGACCTCAAACGGCCAGGTGCTGCGGGACGATCCCGGCCTTCCCGACTTGGTTCTGGTGGACTCTGCGATCGCCTATCTCACCGACTCGGACTCGGGAATTGTGCCAATTAATTTCATCAACGATGAACCGCTGGTTGGGATTGAAGTCACCCTGATTTATGACTCGCCCGACGTGACCTTGGACTCGTTTTCGTTCGTAGGTTCTCGAGTGGAGTATGCCACGTTTAAGGGAATATTGACAAGCGACAGCACTGTCATCATTTACAGCTTTCCTGTCGGAGAGGAACCCCTGATAGCTCCGGGAAGTGGGTTGTTTGGCCGCCTGCACTACTCCTATCTGCCGACCATCGATACCCAGATCGTTACTATCGACAGCATTACAATAATCGACGACGACATAGAGTACTCAACCACTTTTTCAGACTCAGCTTCCAACGCCTTTAAGCCGCAGTTCCAGAAAGGCTACCTCGATATTCAGGAGAGTGCCTCCTGCTGTATTGGCGACCGGGGGAACGTTGACGGGAGCATCGACGAACCCGTGAACGTAGGCGACGTCATCTACCTCGTTGACTTCATCTTCTTTGGCGGCCCTGAGCCTCCCTGTATCGAGGAGGGCAACGTCGATGGCATTGGAGAAATTAATGTTGGTGACTTGATCTATCTGGTTAATTTCATTTTCCACCAGGGGCCCCCACCTCCTTCCTGCCCCTGATGCTGAGTTGAATTCAAAGAGATACTAACGACTTTGGTGGTATTGGGCGACACTGCCTGATACCTCCACTGTCGCATGGGGTGAGGTTTGTCAGATATTTCTTGCCTTTACCGAAAAATATGGTATAAATCTAACTTGACAAAAGAAGGTTACTAATAAGGAATCGAGACCCGATATGGCAAAAGCATGTGAGATTTGCGGCAAGAAACCGACCTTTGGACATAATGTTTCCCACGCCCATAACCTGACTAAACGGCGGTGGAACCCGAACCTGCAAACTGTCCGAGCGCTGGTAAACGGAGTCCCGAAACGGATAAAGGTCTGCACCTCGTGCCTGAAGGCCGGGAAGGTAATAAAGCCCCCTCGCACCAAGAAAGCCAGGCCGGCAACGGCGTAGCGAGATACAACTTGTCGTCCCAGCGCACCTTGTAGGTGCATCATAAGTGTGACCTGACCGCTTCCAAAAGCGGTTTTTTTCTTGCCAATCACATTAAAAAAGTAGCCGCCGGGCGATCAGGCTCCGGCGGCCACTCACGGAAGCTATCCTATAGCAACGGGAGGAGGAGAAATTACAAATTCATTTGCCCAGCAGATTGAGCACCGTGTTGGCGCCGATGTGTGAATGGGCAAATAACGCTGCGCTGGCCTGGAACTTTATCATCTCTCCCATGAAGGTAGAGTACTCTTGCGCGTAGTCGGTGTCGCGCAGCACAGACTCGGCTGCCTCAAGATTCTGAACGGTGACCTGAAGCGTGGCACGGTGGGCCTCTAACTCATTCTTCTGAGTCGCACCGAGGTCAACCTGCACGGCATCAAGTTCATTAATAGTAGCATCGATGACGGCAATAGACTCCTCGGCTGACTCGGCGGACGATAGGTCAATCCCCTCAAGCTCGCTTACCTCGGCCAGAGCACCGTCCGAACCGTCCAGCAGATTCATGCCGTTGTATTCGGCTGTTTCGAGAATGAAGTTGTATGACGAAACAATGTAGTCGGCGGTAGCTGCGTATGCCGCCTGGGCACTTTCACTGTTGCCCCCTTCGTTGGCAGCGCCGATCGCCAGGGTACGAAGTTCGGTTAGCTTCGAACGCATCTCACTGACGAACGAAGAGGCTGTCTGGTACTTGCCGATCATGGCCGACGTGTTTTCAATCTCCTGATTGAGTGAGGCGATTTGTGTGCGGAGCTGTTCGGAGATAACCAGTGCTGCCGGTTCATCCGAAGCCCGGTTGATGCTCAGCCCTGAGGCCAGCTTTTCCAGCGGCTTCGTCAGACTCAGGTAGTTAGAGCTAAGGTTGTATGAGATCAGGGAGCTGCCTAAATCAAAGCGAATACTTATGCCCATAATACTGCTCTCCTTGCCGGGATTGTCTGACAATCAAGGAAAGCACTCTCCGTGCCATTAACGAGAAAAGTTAAGCTGTTGGGTTGTAGTCACTTACGAGCCGCTCAGGGAGTGGCGTTTGGGCAACCCGGCTTTTTGTGTGGGGAGATTCCAACAGGGTATGGATCGCCTTAATCGAGCGACCAATTCGTGGGCGGCAGATGTCCACATCTGCCCCGTCCGTACTGCTTTCGTAGAGCAGGAGTCGAGGGAGGCTGTGCCAAAAGTATGATTCTTGACACCATAAGCCCCAGAAATCGTCACTGCGAGGAGCAAAGCGACGTGGCAATCTCTTGCAGTGCAAACAGCTACGCAATTGAGATCGCCACACTCCCTCCGGTCGCTCGCGATGACGCTGGACTTATGGCACAGCCTCACAGGGGTTTTGACCTACAGGGACATGTATGTTTACTACAGGGCTAACTTGCCTTTCTCCTTTCTTCCATTCTGGGCACCCAGAAGTTGACGATATAAAGCAACAACCCGAGTGAGAAGAGCCAATTAGCCCATCGAGCGAAATCGTGTTTTTTGAGCATTTCAACTTCCTTCCGCAACGGATCGAGATCCCAAGTAAGTTCCTGACCGTTTGACATATCAAACATCAATGGTAGTTTGCTAACGGCCCCAAGTTTTGTTGCGTAGGTCCCTTGGCTGCCCTCATAACTTATGCGTTCGACGGTATGCTTCTCTACTAACTCTGGTGAGTTTTCTGTTTTCAGTAGATCGAGCCACATCTTGGAGATCTGCGTGAAGCCCTTATTGCCCGGTTCTAGAGACTCAAGGTTCTCCAATTTTTCTACACCTTCTTTCGCTTCCACGTAGTCTGGCGATAGCAGATTGAGAATCCACGGGACGTCATCCGTTTTTGACAATAGAAATCCTGTCACAAGGGATAGACCGCCAACGATGAACAATCCAAGTTTGATTTTCTTCATCAAGTCACACCTGTTAGGCGGGGTACCAATTTAATGGCAGAAGCACAAGGGCTTCTGCCCTACAAACTACTTATCGTCAAGCCTCCTGATGTAGGCTGGGATGGTGCGGTCATCCTCCGAGAAAAGCGGTACCCGGCTTCTGGCACCGGTGCCGTTGCCGTTTCCGTCGTCAAGCTCCGCGTTCGGTGCTGGTTGCGCCATGCTTCCCACGGCAGCCTCGACCGGTTCTGCGGCCACCGGCGTCTGTTTGGGGGCAGGGAAACTGTGCTCAGGGAAAAGCGAAATCGGTTTGGCCACAGTGGTCACTGGAACTTTCTCCTCTTCCATGCGGATATGCTTTTCGTGCCTGGAAAAGCCAGTGGCGATCACGGTCACGCGCATCTGGTCATCCATGTCAGGATCGATAACGGCGCCGAAAATAATGTTGGCATTGTTGCCGGCTGCTTCGTAAACGAGCGAGGTGGCAGCGTTGACATCAAAAAGCGTCATGT
>Ga0209979_1002651_pt1 | contig 16773 bp, 10 predicted proteins | sample AnhtaG_FD_183114 | JGI IMG/M metagenome (GOLD analysis project Ga0209979, IMG submission 183114) | Deep subsurface microbial communities from Anholt, Denmark to uncover new lineages of life (NeLLi) - Anholt_01485 metaG (SPAdes) (version 2) | ecosystem: Environmental > Aquatic > Marine > Oceanic...
ACCGGCTGTACTCTCTCACGATATCCTCAACCTTCATATCAGGGTCCCATCCAAGGCAGCTCCACAGCATCTTGTTGAAGTCATCGTTGCAGCCTTCGCTGTAGCTGACAAAGCCTATCGCATAATCCGCAGTGGCCCTGAATATCTGGGCATAAGCAACCGGGCGCGGGTTGATGGCCTCACGGCCAAGAGTGTCATTTAAGGCTTTATCCCAATCCTGCACCGCGTACGGAGCGCTTCGGGTATGAGTAATATCCGGGTATCGTCTTATGAGATACTGCGCAGGCATGTCTTTTCTAAGATCAGGCAGGCTGACGGGGACGGCCGGCCCGAATACCACACCATCGAGCCATTTGGGTTGTTCGTTCTGCATGATATCGGTAAACGCTTTATACCAGCCGTCACGGTTTCTGCCCTTGCGGTCAAAGTTCTGTGGCGACACCCATATCCGGGCATTTGGATGATATTTATTGAGAACCTTTTTCTGCTTTTCCATCAAAGGCAGCAGTATGGCCGGATGAATATTGCCCGGGTCCCCGCCCGGAACAAAAACGTTGTCAATCTTGGGCAGTTCGCGGAAAACCTCGGCCCATTCTTCAAGGGGAGCGTCAACGATCTTTGCGTCGGTATAGTCTAACTTAGCGTGACGAAGTGAACGGGGTAAAGGCGACCATATCCAGACATCCAGCCCGTAATCGGCCGCCACCTGCGACATCAAAACCATCATCTCCAGTTTGGGCTTCGGAAAATGAGGACTGTCCTCAGCATCGTCGCTGGTGGGGGGGATCAGCTCTATGGCGTTGGTACCGAAAACAATCAGGTCGCGGTAATATTGTTCCCACATTTTGATATCCCAGCCGTCGTATGAATGGGTCTTGGGCCTGTAACCAAGCTGATGTCCCCGGAGCGGATACTTGGGTGCCGTCGATATCCTAATATCGGTATCCAGCTTTAAGCTGTCCCTGTCCATATCAAGAACCCGAAGCAGCCTGCCTACAGCGAACAATGTCCCCCTGTCGTCGTAACCGGCTGTACAAATCGTCGCAGCTTTGCGCTTCGTGGTATCGCTCCAGAGGATGAAGCCATCGGCTTTTTGCGGAACTTCAAATCCAGCCACAGGCTTATACGACCTCTTCGCTAAATCCTTAGCTGTACCTATTACAATCGCAATCTCATCTTTAGCCGGCATCTTCGAAACAACCTCAAGCCCTATCCTCGTCCGCTTGTCTATCTCATCGGCGAGCATATCCGCTGCGTTAGCCATTATTTTCTTTTTGGGATTCAAAACGACGATTTTGGCGTTTGAAAGATTAATCTGCTCGGCTGAGACAGCGCTCGATATTATTGTGAGCAATACTAATGACCACATCGCTCTGGTTCGCATAATTGTTCTCCTTATTAAACTGAGTTTCCTATAAGATCGGTCCACATGCTTCATTTTTCAGTCAATATTAACTCTCAGAGCATCGTTTCTTCTTTCACCCATTGGCTTTTCACATTGATGGTGACAAAAACTTAATTAAATCCATTCGACAGGCCCTGTACCACCAAATTTATAACGTTTTGCATGGGTTCGTAGATGATGCTGAATGCACTACTTTATTTGCCAGGGCTGACCGCTACGCGCTCAAGCCTGTCGCAATGCGAAATTTGCTTGCCGTTCGCGTACACCCGCAGACCCGCCCCCTTGCCGTATTTTGTACCGTTCTTGTCCCATACAATTGTTATAATTCGCCCGTGATAAAGAACGTTATCAAGACAGAACCACCGCCACGTATCTTCCGGAACCAGCGGATTCACTTCCACAATATCATCAGACCGCGGACGCAGGCCGACCAGCCCCGAAATAATCAAATCGCAGTAGCTCGAATGATTATAATCCTTCCCACGGTACCGTTTTTCCACATTGGCGCTATCGAGCTTGCGCAGCCGGGCCAGCCATTGCCCGGTGTACGGGTCCAGGTCCTCGTCAATCCACGGAACCACACGCCCGTCGCCGAGCCTCAGCCGGTGGCTCTTCGTATAAATCTTTAGTGTCTCGAGGTAGTCGTCTTTAGTAACAAACTCCTGCTCGTAGTTATTCAGCAGATTCGCCATCGCCGTCAGAACCTGCGAGCTCGAGTACGGCCAGCTTGGCCCGTTCCACTGGCAATCGTCTCCTGTGTAGGAGATAACAAACCCAGGGTGACGCTGCTCCGCCGTCGTCGGCCCGAACGGTGCATAAAAGCCTTCTCGGTCCATCAACTGCTTCCACGCCTCTTCGTAGCCGCCGTCCGGCAGATTGAAATACCACGGCACATATCCAATCGCCTCACGTGCATCCGAGAGCCTGCCGTTCTCATGACGCACCTTAAAAAACTTCGCCTCCTCATCCCAGAGCGACTCCTCAACCAGTCTCTTCAGCTTCGCCGCCCTGTCAGCATATTCCCTGGCCACATCATCTCGACCCGATAACTCCGCGATTCTCGAAATGGCTATGGCATCTCCATACATATAGCTGTTGATAGTCGGTCGCGCATTTTTGTGCCGCCGAGACCCGCTCACCGATTCCTCCATCCCATCCAGCACGTCGTACTGCCAGAACAGCCCATCATCGAGGCTTCGCTCCTTTTCCCAGCTCCGGTAGTTGCCAATCAATTCATCCAACAGTTCCGTAATAAGCCTCTTGTCCCCCTGCACCATATAACGCGCATAATAGGCATCTGCCGCCCAGAAGCTGTACCTACGAGGCATCGCCCCTTCATTACGAAGCCAGAAAACCTCATAGTCGTCCATATACTTCGCCTCGTGCAGCCATCGCCCGTCGTAAATATGATGGCCCGCTGCGCAGCTTATCGTATTATACCTGGCCCCCCAGCCAACCTTCGGCCGAAACTCATCTATCACAAAGCCATCCGGCGTATCCTTAATATGTTTGCGATAACTCCACCACCGAAAATAATAAATCTCTTCGATATCTTTATCCGGACATTCCAGCAGCGGAATATTCGCCTTAAGAAACTCCCACGCCTTGGCATTTGGAATCGAAGGCCGGAAGTGCTCAACATCGTTTTCATTGAACTTGTCAACATAGTGCTTGAACGAATCCGGCTTCAATGTGACAGTACCTGTTGGCTTTACTTCCGACCCCTCCCGCGGCAGCCACGCATAATAAGGTATGCCTGTGAGCTTCAACTCTTCACTGCTTATCACGTTTATCCCCCCAGGCATGTCTTTGCGGTATTCAGCCTTAAATTCAGCGTCGTCCGAAACTCTTAAATGGCTCACCTTCCCCCCGTTATCTACTCCTTCCACGATTTGCTTGAAAGCGTAAGGTATCGATACCTTACGGTTCGTCTCCAGCCTCGGCACCCAGAACTCATCCTCAATCCGAACATCCGTAAACGCCACCGGCCTAATCGGATAATCCTTCTGGCTTTCAACACCCGCCGCCACAAAACTCGAAAACAACGTCAGCAATGTCACCGCCAGAAAAACCTTCTTCTCCATTGACTTACCCTTTCTCCTGTCCGGAAATGAACGTTGATTTGGGCAGCGCCCTTTCACTCAAGTGTGCCGACCAATTCCTTGATACTTGCTATTTTCTTACGAACGCAATATTTCTTTATGCCTTCGATAATCTTCACGGTGCATCCCGGCTCAATAAAATTCGCCGTCCCCACCGCCACCGCCGACGCCCCGGCAATAATAAACTCAACAGCATCTGAAGCCGTTCGTATTCCCCCCATCCCTAAAATCGGTATCCCCCGACCCTTCGCAACTTCTTTATATACTTTATTTACCAGATATACCGCCATAGGTCTTATCGCTGGCCCGCTCAAGCCCCCCGTCCGGTTCGTCAACACCGGCCTGTGACTCTCAATATCAATCACCATCGCCGTAAACGTATTTATCAAACTAAGCGCATCCGCCCCCCCATCAACCACCGCACGCGCAATCACACTGATGTCCGTCACGCAGGGCGACAGCTTAACCATCAAGACCTTCTCGCCCGCAGCTCCCTTGACCGCCGACGTTATCTCCGCCGCCTGCCCCGGCTCCGTCCCGAAACTTATCCCACCCTTGGCCACATTAGGACAGCTAATATTCATCTCAAATCCCGCTATCGCCTTTTCGCCTGCTAATCGCTCAACCACCCCCACATAATCTTCAATGGTCTCGCCGGCAACGTTAACAAAAACCGCGCACGACAATTGCTTCAGAATTGGAATCTTTTCTTCCATGAATTTTTCCAGCCCGACGTTTGCCAGCCCAATCGCATTCAGCATCCCAGAATCGGTCTCAACAATCCTCGGCGTAGGATTACCTTTCCTCGGTTTCAAAGTGATACTCTTGGTAATAAACCCACCGAGCGCACCCACATCCATAAAATCAGCCAGCTCATCCCCATACCCACACGTCCCCGACGCTGTAAAAACCGGATTCGCCAGCCTCACCCCGCCAAACTCAACCGATATATCAACTTCATCTGCCATAAGTGTCTCGCCTCTGTCATTGCCACGGCCTGCCTTGCAGGCCGTGGCAATCTCAACATAGTATGCCATCCCTGCAACCAACTTGTCATCCCTGCGAAACCAGGAATCCAGGCCTCAGAAAAACATTTTTATAGTAACTCAGGATAAAATACAGTTGTTCCAAAATAGTCCTTGCTGCAGAAGTAATCGATTTCGGGGTAAGAGCCTTTCAAAAATTCTAGTTCCTCAATGTATGCTGTTGGTGACATCAGCGTAGAAGGACCTAACCGCCGTGTAGAAAGAACCAGCATTATGGAATGGCATCCATAATGAGTTGCGGTGCTTTGAAGCTGGGCAAGAACTCTCCTATCCTTATCTTCGATTTTCGTAATCGCATTATTGCGAAACATCTTTCTCCACCATGATGGTATGGGACCACCGATGACTTTCCCATCTTCTGCCCAACTCTCAGTTCGTATTGTCTTCAGCTCGATAGCAAATTTGTCGCTCTTAAGTGTTGCAATAAAATCAGCCACCGGCATCAAGTTGTTTTGTACCTTGAATGAGCGAGGTATTTTCTGTATGTGAGAAAACCCGTATTTATCGAGATCGACTACCAAAAGTGGCTCTTCCAAGACATCGTGAACCTTCTCAGGGTCAGCAACGAGCAGGTCATCTCTAAAACCAAACATCTGTGAGAAATCGCTCTCGCTGACACCTAATATGCATCGAGATTTTTCGAGCAGATTCTCAAGTCGCTGAATTTTTTGGAAGTCTTTTTCATTTAGGATGCTAATAAGATCATAGTTTTTGAGGTCTCTCTGCTTGACATTGTCACAAATCCAAATGATATATTCTGAAAAACACTTTCCTATCAATGGATAAGGCTGAATGGTGCCAAGTAAATCTTGTTTCTGCAGGTTCATTTCGCAATCCCAGACAGATTCGAATTATCTATGTTAGGCCGTCAGCTAACAATTACTACATTCGATTACATAATTCTAAATAACTGCAGCGTATTGCACAGTTGGACTAAAGTTTCTTCGCAAAGCTTTTCCATGTGATCTATGATATCCGTTCATTTTGAATTTTGATTTGTAATTTTGCTTTTTGCATTTTGATTTTTTATTTTCTCCGTACAATCTGTGAAATCTGTGGTTAAAAAACTACTTCTCTGCTATCAAACACGGGCCCATCCGTGCAGCACATCTTATAAACCGTCTCGCCCCGCCTGTCCGTCCTGCATTCCACCGCACAACTCTGGCAAAGCCCAATCCCGCACGACATCATTCGCTCCATACTCACCTGGCAATCTATCTTTCGCTTCTCCGCAATCTCAGCCACCTTCGCCAGCATCGCTTCAGGCCCACAGCCATAAATAATCATATCTTCAAACCCCGAAGTGTACCGCGAAAGCCATTCCACCATACAATCCGTCACCAGCCCATCATACCCGGCCGAGCCGTCATCCGTCGCCATCAGTGACTCTATCCCGAACTGCGCAAACTCCGCCAGTGAGAATCCCAGGTTTTGCGAGACCTCATCCAGCTTCCGCTCGAAAGGCAGCTCGCTTGCTGTTCTCGCGCCGGCAAACGCAGTCACTTTCATATCCGGGTAATCTGCCGTCAGGACCTTCGCCAGATGCTCTAAAGGCCCCGCTCCCATACCGCCCGCCGCCAGCAGGGCCGTTTTCTTACCTTCGGGCACCCAAAAACCCTTTCCCAAAGGTCCAATCACGCTAATCGAATCGCCCGCCGTCAACGTCGTCATTCGCAGACTCCCAGGCCCCACCACGTAATAAAGAATCTCACAAAATGTCTTGTCACCTTTAACAGTGACATCCGCAAAACTAAAAGGCCTCCGCAGAAAAATCTTTCGCCCGGCCTTATCAACCAAATCCTCCGGTATCGCTTCCGCCGCCGGCAGAGCACTCCCGCCCAGGTCCAGTTCCACAAACTGCCCCGCCTTACACGCACCAATAGCCTTTGCGCCGGACCCTACAAACTCTAAGCTTATCCGATAGAATCGCTCCCCAATCTGTTTGTTAGCACGGACCACGGCCGAGAAGATGCCTTTCTTTACAGATGAACAATTCTTTGTCATACTATGTATCTCTTATATTTAGCCGCTATCCAGGCAAACCATCATAAACCTTCACGCCGTCAACAACCTTACAGATATGAACAGCATACTTTTCCCGATATTCCGGATGACTCGCCGGATAATCCGCATCAACCGCCTCTTTGAGAGCATCAACACCTTCGGCCCTCACCAAAGCGCCTGATGCCCCCTTGTCACCACCTCCCAACATCCTTTCTCCCAATACCCCCGGCACACTCCGTCCAATATCACACATCGTTTCCAGCTCAGGCCCGGAGATTTTATAATCGTCTCGCAAGCCGATGCCGTCCTCGCGGAATATACGCCCGACAGTCTCAATGTCCCCCGCCTTCCACGCCTCTAACATCTCATAGAATCGCTTCTGCGCCCCGTAAATATATTTCAGCCGGTCACACAAATCCGCCTCTTGTTGTCCGAACTCCCGCACAATCTTCTCGTACATGCCCTCGTCCTTAATGTCAGCCAGACAACTAACATCATACCCGGCTTTCTGCAATATGGACACCAGCTTTTCGCATTCAGCCCTGCGTATTTTATACGTCGATTTCTCTAATCCCGGCCGAACCGTACCCGTATCCAGCACCACTATCCGAAAATCAATGGCCCCTTCCCCCAGCGCCACGTAATCTACGCTTCTGCTCTTCGGGTTGTAATATGTCCCCATATTCTCCCGGGCGAATAGTATCATAATCTGGTCAAGCTGACCACACGGCGAGCCAATATAGTCATTCTCCACCGCCTGCGCCATATCCACAATCTTGAACCTGTCTTCAATCTCTATATCATTGGCATCAAGCAGCGACAGAATCAAATTCAGCGTCAGCGAAGCCGAACGCGACATCCCCCCGCCCGGTATGTCCCCATAAATGACCCCATCGATACCTTGCTTCAAGTTTATACCTTCCCGCCGTAAGATGTATTCTACCCCGTACGGAAACCGCGCCCAAGTATCCGTGATAGCTGCCGACTTCGCCTCCGGCACATCGCCAAGACCGAATTCGATTACCCCGTCGCCCGGAAAATTCCCGCTAAACAGCTTCATCCTGTCGGTTCCGTTGGCCCTGTAGCCCAGCCAGATAAACCGGTCCGTACCCACTCCGAACAGCTCCGTCCCGTTATAATCACCGTGCTCCACCCCCAGGCAAAACCGGGACGAAGTCCTCCTTATCCTGCCGCCTTCAATGTTCATACCCGTATCGCGCGAGAGTTGCACGATTTTATCAACCGCTGCCGCGTCCTGTGGGGTCAGTTTCATTAAGCCTCCGAAGATTACCAGAAGATAACATAAAGAGCCAATGTCACCACTATCACCAGAGCCCCCAGCCACACCACCGACGGCGCCGGCCGCATGTCAAACTCCTCTCTCACCGGGAGCACCTTCGGCGCCGCCAGAGGCTTGACAAGTGTAATAATCAGCATCACCAGAAGCACTACTCCAAACGTAATTGCCATCCTGTTCAAAAATGCTATCCCACCGAATTGCCAGTGCAAAAAACCGTAAACCGGAACCGTAAGAACCAAGCCTGTCACCCCGGCCGCCGCTGGCGCCTTCTTGAATATCATACCGAACACAAACACCGCCAGAATACCCGGTGATATATACCCCTGAAATTCCTGGATATAGGTAAATATCCCCATAAATCTGGGATCTCCCAGCCTTGGAGCTATAAACATCCCTATCACTACGAATACCGCCGTAGCAATCCGCCCCGTCCATATAAGGCTCTTCTGCGATGCGTCCTTTTTCCAGTGACGTTTGAACAAATCCATCGTAAAAATCGTCGACGCAGAGTTCAGCATGGAAGCCAATGAGCTTATCACCGCACCGCTGATGGCCGCAAATATAAATGCCCTGAACCCCGGACCGACCAGGTTCCGGATTAGCAGCGGATACGCCGCATCCGTCCCGCTTCCGCCCGTCATTTCATTTCTGTAAAGCTGAAGTGACATTATTCCCGGAAAGATGATAATAAACGGGATAAGCAGCTTCAAAGCCGCCGCAAATATAACACCTAATTGACCCTGTCTCAGTGTCTTCGCCGCCAGCGTCCTTTGAGTGATATATTGGTTCAGACCCCAATAGTAAAAGTTCGGTATCCACAGACCAATAACCAGTGCCGTCCACGGCAGCACCGAGTGCTCTTTCGGAAGTATCATATGAAGCTTGTCGGCGTTCGCCTCGAAAAACTCACTCACACCGATTTCCTTGAAACCAAGCACCATCGTAATCGCTCCCCCGATTATCAGAGCCGAGCCTTGGAAAAGGTCTGCCCACGCCACCGCTTTCAATCCGCCCCAAATTGTGTATAGTCCTGCTATGCCTCCTATAACCAGCACCCCGTACCACAGATGTCGCGGATTTTCCAGGTCGCCAAATATCGTCTGTAACGTCAGACCGCCGGAATAAATCACCGCCGCAATCGTAACGCCGATGTATATCACCATCGTATAAAAGGCCATAATCGCCCGTGCCGCTGGATTGTAACGGTATTCCAGGTATTCCGGGATGGTGAAGATGCCGCTTCGCAGAAACTTTGGCAAAAAGAAAATAGCGACGAACACAAGAGCAATTGCCGCTATCCACTCATAGCTCGCCACCGCCAGACCCGCGATACCCGCTCCCTGCCCCGCCATCCCCACAAAATGCTCCGTCGATATATTCGCCGCTATCAGGGAAAGCCCTATCATAGGCCAAAACAGCCCACGACTCGCCAAAAAGAAATCCTCGCTGGTCTTTTCTTTTCGGCTCTTGTACATGCTCACGCCAACTACGACACCGAAAAATGACAGGAACACACTGATGTCAAGAATGCTTAGTTTCATACTGAATCTCTTCCTTTTCTCAACTCTTCCTTTTCTTCTTGCTTACTCTCGCCAAATTCCCCGCCATTATAGCTTTTGCCATCCCAGCCGCAACAATATTTGTCTCTCCCCCCGAACACTACTTTGGTAGGGTGTGCTCCGCACACCACAATTCTAATTTGACCGGCTTGCAAAAAAATTATCAGTTGACAAACCAATGGTTTTGTAGAACATTATTGATTTGTTAATATACATTGTTTACGAACTTTTTGGGAGGTTACTAAATTATGAAATGTCCAGCGTGCTCGAATGTGTTACTGGAAATGACAGTCGGCGATGTTACGGTTGATGTCTGTAAGGGTGGCTGCGGAGGAATTTGGTTCCATAATTTTGAGCTGAAAAAATTTGATGAGCCCCACGAAGCTGCCGGCCAGCAACTATTGGACATCGAACGCGACGATAGCATAACTATCGACCGTACGAAGAGATTGAACTGCCCTAAATGTGATGACATCGTAATGATGAGGCACTTCTTTAGTATTAAAAAGCAAGTCGAGGTCGATGAGTGCCCCAATTGTGCCGGCTTTTGGCTCGACGCCGGCGAACTCAGAAAAATACGCACCTTATTTGATACCGAAGAGCAGAGACACCAGGCCGCAGACGAATATTTTTCTGAAGTCTTTGGTGACGAGTTCGCCGCAATGCAGGCCGAGAGTGAAGAAAAGCTTGACAAAACCCGGAAGATTTCGAATATGTTCCGATTCATTTGTCCGACCTATTACATTCCGGGAAAACAGCATTGGGGAGCATTTTAGTCTTCTTCGCTGACACCCCTGGCCGGATATATTGAATTCGTTATTGTCTGCTGCTAAAAAGGAGAACGCAGCATGGGCTCACTTAAATGCAAACGGAAAAACGCTCTCACCCTAATGGTCTTCACGCCCGTTCTGCTTCTGTCCGCATCTGCTTGCAGCACACAGCTCACCGCCGCTGCCCGGAAAATCGACTTCGCCGCCATCAAGTCTCCCATCATCCTCAAAGGCGATGAAACCACCGCTTACCGGGACCCCACCTGCATCTATCACGATGGCATTTTCCGCCTGTTCTATACCTACAACCTCACCGAGGACGGCAAAGCCTACTGGTTTACCGCCTTTAGCAAAAGCCGCGACCTTGTTCACTGGACCGAGCCAAAGATTATCACCCCCAAAGACCGAAACCTTAACTTCGCCAGTCCCGGCAACATCATCCGCTATGGTGACGAGTGGATTCTTTGCCTTCAGACCTACCCCACGCCGAAAGGTGAAAAATACGGCAATGAAAACTGCCGTGTCTGGATTATGAGAAGCAAGGATTTGGAAAACTGGGGACCCGCCGAGATGCTCATGGTAAAAGGCCCCAACGTCCCCGTCGAAAAAATGGGTCGGCTAATAGACGCCTACCTTATCGAGGACAAGGACGAACCCGGCAAATGGTGGTGCTTCTTCGACGATAACGCCGCGAATATGTCCTGGTCCTACGACCTCAAAACCTGGACATACTTTAACCGAATCGAGGCGGGTGAAAATGTCTGCATCCTTGTTGACGGTGACGAATACCTGATGTTCCACTCGCCTAAAAACGGCATCGGAATGAAACGCTCAAAAGACTTGAAAAGCTGGCGCGATGTCGGCGGCAAAACGACCAAAGACGACACCGGCCCTATCACCCTCGGACAGAAAAACTGGCCTTGGGCGAGCCAGCGACTCACCGCCGCCTTCGTCCTTGACCTGAAAGACGACCCCCGCATCGGAAAGTATATTATGTTCTTCCACGCCGAGCCGCCCGGCGGATTCAAAAAACTCGCCTGCATCGCCCTCGCATGGAGCGACGACCTCAAAACCTGGGATTGGCCCGCAAAATGAATCCATTCGTTATGCCAGAGCTTATTGCTGTTCACGTCGTACCTGACACCATTGCCGTCAGCAGCATTTTTTTGCCTTTGAAATTGGGTTTGATTGGGTTTGTTTTTCATAATTAGTTCATAGTTCGTGGTTCGTAGTTCATTGATATAATTCACTGTTGTTGCTGAGGTTATGTTCATTTTGGGTGTCTTGGAAACTGCCGGGAAATTGGGTTTGATTGGGTTTGTTTTCACCGCATCTGCAAAGTCGTTTATTTTCATAATACTTTGTTAAAGCTGAGCTTACGTTCATTTGAGTATCCAGCAAATTGGGTTTGTTTTGCATAATAATTAGTATTTAGTAGCTCGTATTTCGTAGCTCGTATATCGCGAAACTTGTTTCGTAGTTGGTGGTACGTTCCCCTAAGGGGTTTCCTCTTCGCTCCAAGACTATTCACCATCGACCATTCACTATTCACTATTCACTAACGACTAAATTTGACTGGGCCTTCTGGCCCCTAAGGGACAGGCCCCTAAGGGGCAGGCAAAACAGGCGGGTATTTTAACATAGTTTCAAACAAAAGTCAACAAAAAAAACGGCCAAAAAAACGCTTTTTTTGGCCATCCTGAGCATCCGTCGAAGGATTTATTGCGCGGGTCAAGTAAAAAACGAATCCTAACAAAGCCAGGATTTTCCTTTTCGGTTAGCCCCTAGCTCCGCTGGGGGGCACTTGTTCACCAACCGTCACGAGCGATGAGACACGATTTACGTCCTGCGTTTTGTTAGCAAAGCCACGCCGCCGAGGGCGAACAGCAAGACGGGAGCCGGTTCGGCCATTAAACGGTCATTACTATTTGGGTATGCATGCTGGATCTCCCGGGGTCAGGTTGCAATCAATAAGCCAGTTTTCTGCCATCAAGGCGAAGTCAAGCCAGTCAACCTTGCAATCGTCATTTAGATCACCAACAAGTGCATATAGGCATAGGCAGGGAATTGTTGCTGGAATCTTAAGAAAGCTAATATTGTAAGTTCCCTCATCGTCGTACCCATTATCTAGGACTACTATAGTGTACAGTCCGGACTGCTCAAGCCCATGTTCCAGCTCGTCATCGTAAGGGGGAGAGGTATAGGCCTCTACCGGACCACCATCCGGAGGATAAAGACGTATCACTGTATCGAGGGTGCCGGATGTCTCTACAGCCGTGATGATAACCCAGTCATTGACACAGCCGTAGAGTTGAAAGGCATCCATATCCGAGGCAACAATGGTTCCGGACAGGGTCTCACCGGAGGCAATAGGACCACCATCAGGATCATTCGCAGAAGAGACCGGCCCATCCGGCAAATCGAGAAACGTAATATTATAAGCTCCCTCATCATTGTACCCATTATCTAGGACTACTATAGTGTACAGCCCGGAGTGCTCAAGCGGATGTTCCAGCTTGTCATCGTAAGGGGGAGAGGTATAGGCCTCTACCGGACCACCATCAGGAGGATAAAGACGTATCACTGTATCGAGGGTGCCGGATGTCTCTACAGCCGTGATGATAACCCAATCGTTAACATCCCCGTAAAATTGAAAGGCATCCATATCCGAGGCAACAATGGTTCCGGACAGGGTCTCACCGGAGGCAATAGGACCGCCGTTGGGGTCATTCGGGGAATAAACTGGCCCATCCGGCAAATCGAGAAACGTAATATTATAAGCTCCCTCATCATTGTACCCATTATCTAGGACTACTATAGTGTACAGCCCGAACTGCTCAAGCCGATGTTCCAGCTTGTCATCGTAAGGGGGAGAGGTATAGGCCTCTACCGGACCACCATCCGGAGGATAAAGACTTATCACTGTATCGAGGGTGCCGGATGTCTCTACAGCCGTGATGATAACCCAATCGTTAACATCCCCATAAAATTGAAAGGCATCCATATCCGAGGCAACAATGGTTCCGGACAGGGTCTCACCGGAGGCAATAAGACCACCATCAGGATCACCCGGAGAAGAGACTGGTCCATCCGGCAAATCGAGAAACGTAATATTATAAGCTCCCTCATCATTGTACCCATAATCTCGGACTACTATAGTGTACAGTCCGGACTGCTGAAGCTGATGATCCAGCTTGTCATCGTAAGGGGGGGAGGTACAGGCCTCTGCCGGACCACCGGCCGGGGGATACAGACATATCACTGTATCGAGGGTGCCAGATGTTTCTACAGCCGTGATGATAACCCGGTCATTGACAGCGCCCTGAAAGGTCCAGCAATCCATGTAGGAGGGGCTGACAATCTCAGCCCCGATTTTCGTCTCTCCTGAAATTATCTCAGGGCAGTCTGCACTACATATCGCAGGTGTGAGGCCAAAAGCTACAATTGTGGCAAGAACCACAGCTTTAAATGTATTTGCAAATCTCTTCATGGCTTTTCTCCTTTAAATTATTCGTTCTTTCGCAACCAAATGCGCCTTTTTGTGGGAGAAAACTTAATACGAAACAAAACCATAGTTTCTCAACCACTTTTTCAAAATCTACCGTGCCAAGCGAAAGATGTCAAAGAAAAAGTCCGATAAAAACAAAATTTTTCGCGGGAATCATGAAGAAGCCCCGAAAAGTGGCAAAAACCGTGAAATATCGAATATCGAATTTCGAATGTCCAAGGAGAGATTGCTTCCCCTTCGCTTCGCTCAGCGCTTCGGCTCATGCGCTCGCAATGATAATACCTACAGGTTATATTCCTTGATTTTGCGATATAGCGTTCTTTCACCGATGCCGAGGATTTTTGCGGCTTTTTCACGCCGGTCTTGAGGTCCTACTCGGTCATCCATTCGATTGCAGGCCGGCCGTTGTGGAAGCGGACGGGCAGCCAGATGTATCGGCCGTCAATTGCATTTTGTGGCCGCCACATATCGAACATTGCAATGAACGCATCAGGTTTACCGGGAACGGCCAGCGTCAAGTCTTTTTTCACGCACCCGGGGCCAATCTCCCCCAATAATCAATACAAAAAAACCGGGGCCTATACCGAACAACTCAGTATAGGCCCCGAATCTGCTGCAAATTCACAACTAACAACCAACCCAGGCTACTCTTGGGGTGGCCACAGCTTCACATCAAGCCATTCATCAAGAAGCACATCGAGGTCACGGAAGTTGATCACCTTGGAGCCAGACGGCTCTTTATTGTAGAGATTACCCTCAGACACCAGGGGCGAGTAACCGGAACCCTCGGTACCAATGTATGCAACCTCCGCGTCCGTCAGAGCGCGGTTGTACACCCGGACATCGTCCACACCGCCCTCAAACTGACGAGTATTGGCGTCCGCACGGTTGCCTATTGCCAGGTCATTAGTATCCTGCAGCAACGCAACCACGTTCGCATCATCCTTGCTGCTGTCAAGCTGACCGTAGAAGTAGCATTTCAGAACCGCACCGTCATACGTGCCCGCCAAATGTATCCATTCATTATGAACAATCTTACTGGTACCGTCCACACTATGAAGACCGTGGTTAGCGTCACGCACGAACCAACTTATGGTGTCGTCGTCATCAACCTGAAGCGCGTAAGATTCGCTGTCGCCTGTGTCGGCTCCTTTGGCCACAACGCGTGCGCTATAGCCCGGAGTCTCGGAATAATTCACCCAGGCACAAGCGCTCACAGTAGTAAGCGGCCTAAGCTCTGCAGCATCCGCTACCAGAACCTTCCCGTCTGTAAACTCCAGAGCGTATGGGCCAATCTTGCCGGCAATCCACGAAGCACCACCGGTTATCGTACCATCATGAGTGCCCGATGCGCTTGAGTCGTTGGCAGTGTTGCCGGAGCCCTCATCAAGCTTCCACCAGCCAACAGGACCAGGCGTGGGAGGATCTGTGGGCAGACACGCATCGGTCTTGAGCCATTCATCGGCCATTTGCCCAACGTCGGCAAGGTCAACTCGGCAATCGTCCGTGAGATCGGCCACAGGTTTCAGACGCCACGGTATGCATTTGCGCAGATACAGCCGAACGCTGTCAAAGTACATGGTGCCCGAACCTCCTGGTACGCCGTCGGGATACGGATTGCCCCGGATCCCAAAGCCAATATAGATCTTCTTGATATAGTTCGCGCTCACACCACTAAAGTCCGATACCGCCATGTCCCACTGATGCCATTCTTTCTTCTTGATGTCGTTCATATTTTCGCCGTAGAACCCGTAGTTGATTTGCGCATAGCTGCCGGCCCCGCTGCTGTCCTCAAGACCGACATACATCTGCTCAGTAGCATCCGCATCATTGTTCGGATCACCGTAGAAAAACAGCGTCAATATCTTCACGTCGGCCTCGGTCCAGTCACAGGGGTCGGCAAATTCACGTTCGGCCTCAGAGTAGTAATCCAGCCCGATGGTGTACGTGTCCGCGTTATCGTACACGTACTCCATCGACTGCTTGCCCCCGTGCACCGGCTCAATGGGGTCAATCCCAAGCACAACTTCCGAGCCCGTGTTGTTGTTCTCCGCGTACCCGTCCAGCCACGTATCATATATCTCGTTGGTGCAGCCAAAGCCCGTGCAGTACGACTCCATATCATCCACGATCAGGAAGTTTGCCACCGTAAACGTCCAGACATTGCCTTTCCACGGACTGTTCGCATCTGCCTCATTCACCTCATCAATCCGCCAATAGTAGGTAGTGTCTAATTCAAGATTGCCCGGCGGGTCGTACTCGTTGGGTTCCCTGTTGTCCATGAACACGCTCGACGACGTATTGGCATCGTTCACATCGTCCCATTCGGTCCCCAAATACACGTCGTGTGATACTACATAATCTCCCGGCTGCCACTTGAGTACAACATCCCGAGGAACGTCTTTCGCAAAGTCGCCCGGAGACGGGGCCCACGCAAGTGCCAGGTTGCCCCCTCTGAACAGCGATGCAACCTCCTTGTCCGACAAGGCCTTGTCAAAGACCCTGACATCATCCATCTTTCCTACGAAGTCGTTTCCATGGCCGGCCCCAACACCCAACCTGAACCGCTGACCGCGGACTGTAATCAACGTGTTGTTGACAACGTCGTTGGACTCCACCACGAAACCGTCGAAGTATATGCTTATCTCAGGAGGATTCTCACACTTGACAAACGCCCAGTGGTGCCAGCCTTCCAGGGCCTCGGCGTCTGCGCCGTCAAGGTCCCACGTCAGCACATCATTGGTATCATTGCCCGCCTGCCACAGCACTTCATCGTTGTCTTCTTCCACAACGGCTGCCTGTACCCACAAGCCACTGCTGCCGGGCAAATCAAATACCCAGTTATCCGAACCCGACCTGTACGCATCCTTCAACCACAGCGAAACAGTTATTCCATTGCTAATCTTGCTCATCGCTGCCTTTGGACACAGGACAGTGGTGTCGTCGTCAAAGGCCAGCGAACCACCATAGTGACCGTCGTTAGGATCCCAGTTTACTCCCGCCGACGGACCAGCAACGTCTGCGTGATGCTCATAACCGGAGGAATCATGCGCGGTGTCACCCTCACCCTCATCCAGGG
>Ga0209979_1002652_pt1 | contig 16773 bp, 12 predicted proteins | sample AnhtaG_FD_183114 | JGI IMG/M metagenome (GOLD analysis project Ga0209979, IMG submission 183114) | Deep subsurface microbial communities from Anholt, Denmark to uncover new lineages of life (NeLLi) - Anholt_01485 metaG (SPAdes) (version 2) | ecosystem: Environmental > Aquatic > Marine > Oceanic...
CGTCGCTGTGCACACTGGAAGGGAATCCACCAAGCTCTCCAGCTTTCGGTCAGTTAGTTCACTAAGCACCCTAGCCACGACTGGTTTGCGATCGGCCAGAGGTATGACCACCTCTAAGGTTTCCTGTGTCCCTCTGAGATATGAAAAAATTTGCCCAACGATGTCGGTGACTCGTGCCTGATACCACTCCAGCGGCAACACTTCCTTCACTGCCGAAAGGACTTCATCATCGGTCAGTGCCACGCCTATGGGAAGCTGCGTAATTTCTTGGGTATTTTGCTTTATGGCTGGTGCCATTATATCTTCAAAGAGATAATCGTAGGTCTCCGGCCTCTTGAGGATATCAGCCATGACAACCTCTAGCGCATCCAGCCGCGCCGATATGTCTATCTGTATCGTGAATTGCTCTTCATCTTTAGTTAAGTAGGGCACCACTTCATCGATGGCACTTTCTATCTGCATCAGGACCCACTCCGCAGGCAACACCGTGCGCAATATCGACGCCAGCTCGTCTCTGGTCAGGGTGAAGGGTGGGGGTAGCTCCTCCACGTTAGATGTAATCTCATCGAGAATAAGGTCGATGGCTTGGTCATACGGGATAGGAAAAACGTCTTCCTTATGCAGAGTCTCCTTGGCCGCCTGAGCGACAGCTTCCACCCGATCCTTCAAAGGAATACTGATATTGAAATCTTCGGTGTCCCCCCAGACATAAGGCACCACTGCGTTGATAGTCTGTTCCACCTGGGCCTGAAGCCACTCCGGAGGCAACGTTTGCCGCGTCATGGTGATGATATGGGGTTTGATCCGGGAGATACTGGCTCTAGCTTCTGGGGTATCTCCACCAATCCCGGCTTCTTCCAGAGCGGCGGGCAGGGCCTCGTCATAGATGAAGCTGTAGGTGTCCGCCTGGCGCAGTTGATCGGTGTAGAAGTCAGGATTACCCAAGGTATCGTTAACACGGAAGATGACCAACATGAAGACGGACAGGATGATGAAGGTCGATGCCAGGAGCAGTGCAATGATTCTACGTAACCAGATCATAGGACGTCTAAATCACTTTGAATGATGAGATAGTTTAACTATTAACCGCCCCGGAGGTCAAATCAAGGTGAATCTCTCGAAGATTTAATTCCTGCCACTGTAGACAAATTGCATTAAGAGCCCCTTGATTATAATGGATTTCAGTGATACTATTACGTTGGTGAGAAAAACGCTGCTAAAAAGCTGGCCAGGGTTGTTTTTGGTCATTTAATTTACGGCTGCCATTAATCAAGGAGGAAACTGTGGATTTTACACTTAGTGAAGAACACAAGATGTTACAAACAACGGTAAAGGATTTTGCCAATGATAAGCTGGCTCCGGTAGCAGACGAATTAGACCGAAAGCAAGAATTTGCCTGGGATAACTTCAAAATGATGGCCGAGATGGGGTTGCTTGGACTGGGTATTCCCGCTGATTATGGTGGCAGTGGTGGCGATGAACTTTCTATCGCCATTGCGATGGAAGAGATTGCCCGGGCCTGTGCCTCGACGGCAGATATTCTGGATGCTCATCTGTGTTTATGCGCGGCCCCAATCTACCGTTTTGGCACCGAGGAGCAAAGGCAAAAGTTCTTGCCAGCTTTGGTGAAGGGTGAGAAGATAGGTGCCATGGCGATAACTGAATCTGAGGCGGGCAGTGATATAAGTAATGTGCAGATGACGGCGGCAAAGGATGGGGATGATTATATCCTCAATGGCGCCAAGATATTTATCACCAATGGTGATGTTTGCGATATCTTACTGGTCTTTGCTAATGTTCCAGAATTAGGGGAACGGGGCATGACTGCATTTATAGTCGAGAAGGGAACTCCGGGTTATAGCAAGGGGAAGAAATATGATAAGCTGGGCATGCGTGCTGCCACTAATGCTGATCAGGTATTTGAGGACTGTCGTGTACCTGCCGCCAATCGTATTGGTGATGAGGGGCGCGGTATGCGCCTATTTCTGGAAACCATCGATCACGGACGGATAGGGATTGCGGCCCAGGCCCTAGGCATCACCAAAGCTGTTCTAGATAGAGCCGTTGACTATGCCAAGCAGCGGCAGCAGTTCGGTGCTCCTATCGCTTCGTATCAAGCTATTGGCTGGCGGCTGGCAGACATATCCACTGAGCTTGAAGCCGCCAGGTTACTCCTTTACCAGGCTGCCTGGCTTGCTGACAATGGGCAACCCTTCCGTACGCAAGCCGCCATGGCAAAGATTTATGCTACGGAACTGGCAATGAAGGCAACAACACTGGGGATTCAGGTCTTCGGTGGTTATGGGTATATGATGGACTCACCCATGCAGCGCTACTTCCGCGATGCCAAACTAACCGAGATATATGAGGGAACATCAGAAGTACAGCGTATGGTAATCTCTGGAGCTCTATTTCGATAAGATTAAATAAATGGAACAGGGTAAAACAATCGACCAACTTAATATCGGGGAAAAGGCCAGCTTAACGAAACAGATTACTGAGTCGGATGTCCTTCGCTTTGCTGAGGTAACCGGGGACAGGAACCCGATACACATCGACCCGGAGTATGCCAGTCAGACAAGGTTCAAGGAACGCATTGCCCACGGCATGCTTACCGCCAGTCTCATCTCGGCAGTGATAGGCACTCGTCTTCCCGGTCCGGGGAATATCTACGTGTCGCAAAATTTGGAATTTAAGGCGCCGGTCAAGCTGGGCGATGTCATACAGGCAGAGGTGGAAATAATCGAGAAGATACCCGAGAGGAATCGCATCCGCTTAAGAACGGTATGCCGCAATCAGGACGGGACGGTCGTCATTGATGGTGAGGCGGTAGTCTTACCTCGGCGCGGTTAAGATGCCTATTATATGAAAATGAGGATTATGTCCGAGAATGGGAGGAGCTAATGGTGACTAAAGAGTATCTGATGGGTAACGAGGCGATGGGCAGGGGGGCGGTTGAGGCGGGAGTAAAGGTTGTTGCTGGATATCCTGGCACACCTGCTTCTGAAGTTCTTGAGTACGTTTCAACATATCCAGATGTCAAAGCGGAGTGGTGTATAAATGAAAAGGTGGCATTGGAAATAACCACAGGTGCTTCTCTTTGCCGTACGCGCGCTATGGCGGTTATGAAACACAACGGGACAAATGTTGTTCTGGATTTCCTCATGCACCTGAATTATACCGGCGTCCGCGGTGGGCTGGTGCTCATTTCCGGAGACGACCCTAGCGGAATCTCTTCGCAGAATGAAGAGGATAGCCGGATTATCACTCATCTTGATGCCCATCTGCCCGTATTTGACCCGTGGTGCCCCCAGGAAGCCAAAGACATGGTGAAGACCGCTTTCGAACTCTCCGAAGAAACGGAACTGTGCTTCGTGGTGCGCCCGGTCACGCGCGTCTGCCATGCCCGCAACCAAGTCACATTGGAAGAGGTGACTGCTGCTACCGGTAAAGAGCCCTTTTTCGAAGACGACCGTTCTCGTTTCATCATGAGCGCATTACAAGAGCCTAAAGCTGGCGGAGCTCTACGACCGGTTGTAAGGCACAAATGGCTCAACGAAAAGCAGCCAGAACTGTCACAAATCATGGAAAAGAGTCCCTTCAACCACGTAGAGGAAGGCGAGGGGAATATCGGTATAGTTGCCTGCGGCATCGGTTATGCCTTCGTAAAAGAAGCGGAAAAGATACTGGGAAAGAAATTCCCGATTCTCAAACTAGGAACATTACCCCTCCCCAGAGATAAAGTGCTCAAATTCGCCCGCCAGATGACGAAGCTTGTGGTCTACGAGGATAGTGAAGCCGTAGTTGAGGGCATGCTCAAGCAGTTATTGTACGATGAGGGTCTTCAAGTAAAAATTGTTGGCCGAAGCGGTTTTCTTCCCCGGGAAGGAGAGCTATCAACCACCGTCGTGCTTAAGTCTCTGGCGACGCTTTACCCGGAACTTGAAAAGCGTATCCCGGAAACAAAACCTCTGGAGATGAAAGTGCCGATACGAACCCGCACTCAGTGTGTCGGCTGCCAGTACCGTGGCTTGCTGCACGCATTGAAGCTAATGGCGCGTAAGACCCACGGCATCGTCGCCGGCGATATTGGCTGCTATGACGCTGGCTCTTTCCCTCCCTTGGAATTGCAATCAACTATCTACTGTATGGGCTCATCCATTCCAATGGCAACCGGCATCCAGTACAGCGGTACCAAGCAACCGGTTTTCGCTATCATCGGCGATTCAACTTTCTTCCACAACGGTGTTCTCGGGCTGTTCAATGCTATTCACAACAGGGTGGATATGGTGGCAGTCGTCTGTGACAACCGGACTACGGCGATGACTGGTTTTCAACCCCACCCGGGCAGCAACACTGATGTGCATGGCAAGCCGGCGATAGCCATAGACGTTGCCAGACTGGCCATCGCCGCTGGAGCCACCAGCGCGCAGGTAGTCAACCCTTATGATATCCCCGCAGTAACCAAGGCACTGAAAAAGGCGGTCAGCGAGAAAGGCGTCTCGGTCATCGTGGCTTCGATGCCCTGCTACCTACTGGCGAGGCGAACCGGCGACATCGGGTTTACGCCACGAAAGGTCAGCTTAGAACCTGACCTTTGCAATGGTTGCAAGATTTGCGTGACCTACTTTGGCTGCCCGGCAATACACTTTAGCGATGGAAAAGCTACCATTGACCAGGCTACTTGTGTCGAGTGCGGAATGTGTGTATATGTATGCAAGAGAGGAGCCATAACATGAATCTAAATATACTGATTGCCGGTGTCGGCGGACAGGGTAACCTGTTTGCCTCAAGCATCTTATCTGAATATTTCATCAACAAAGGATTTGAAGTCCTCGCTGTTGAGACCATCGGTGCCGCTCAGCGGGGAGGTTCGGTGGTATCACACTTGAGAGTAAGTGATTCAGAAATATACTCGCCGCTGATTCCGGCTGGACAAGTTGACATACTTTTGGGTTTTGAGATTATAGAAATGTTGCGGAACTTTGAATTGCTACGCGCTGATGGCAGCTACCTGCTCAACAATTATAAGGAGCCGACGGTACTGTGCAATATGGAGCTAGATACCTATCCATCTGATGAAAGCATTATGGCAGCTCTCCAGAAATCAGGTAAGAAGGGTTACACTATAAAAGCTACCGAGTGTGCCCGGCAGATCGGAGGCAGCCTTTTGACCAATGTTGTCATGGTGGGTGCTTTATGCCAATTATCACCGCTCTTTGATAGTCAAGAGGTTAGGCAGGTTCTTGCCCGTAAGTCACCATCGAAGGTTCGAGAGCAAAATCTAAAAGCATTCGAGACTGGTGGTTCACTAATTTCGAAAGCAACCGGCCAATCGTAAAAGGGGCACTAGTCGTTAGTTTGGGTCTTTAGCTTTTGTCACTGAATTTTAGCGGCTCATGTATGTGACGACTCAAAAAGATGGCTCATATTTTTTCTTGTCTGTTTTACAGCATCAACAATTATCTCAGGCTCTTCCCATAGTGGGCAGTCAGCTGTCTATTTCGCACCTCAGGATCAGTGTAGTCTGGTAGGAGCAGGGGAGCAACCCTATCGGTGACTATACCGGCTTCCTCCAGCTCCTTGTGGTAAGCCTGGACATGTTCCAGGGTCATCTTTCCGTCCCGAGCCTTATCCCGGGCATAGATGGCGGCATTCTCTCCTGCAATCCGGCCAAAAACCATAACATCAAGCAGGGAATTGCCCATAAGTCTGTTCGCGCCGTGAACCCCGCCACTGACCTCGCCGGCAATGAAAAGTCCGGGGATAGCGGTCTCACCGCGGGCATTGTATTCCAGTCCCCCGTTCTGGTAATGGAGGGTAGGATAAACCAGTATGGGCTCCTTGGAGATGTCGATGCCAAACCGATTGCATATGATAACCTTGCCTGGGAATTCTCTCTCGACCGTGCCCTCGCCCGATAATATATCGATCATGGGCGAATCCAGCCATACCCCCAGTTTGCCGGCAGGTGTGGGAACCCCTTTGCCCCTTTCCAGACATTCCCTGATGAAAGCAGTGGACTCCACATCCCTGGGTTCACGCTCATTAACAAATTGCTCTCCGTCAATGTTCACTATATTAGCCCCTGCCCCTCTGAACTTCTCTGTAATCAGTAGACCCTCAACTTGCTCGGGGAATATAGCGCCGGTAGGATGGTACTGGACGGTATGCAGGAACTTAAGCTTCAATCCCGCTCTATAACCCAAGACCAACCCATCAGCAGTGGCTCCATAGTGATTGGTCGTCATATAACCCTGAATATGGAGTCGGCCACAGCCACCGGTGGCAATAATGGTTGCTTTAGCCTTGACCACGATATACTCCTCGGTCTCCAGATTATAAAGCAAGGCACCGCCACAGTGGCCATGCTCATTTAGAACCAGTTCGACAGCGGGAGAAAACTCCAGCACGGTTATATTTTCCCGATTGCGCGACTCGTCTCGAATGGTGCGCATAATCTCGGTGCCAGTTATATCGCCGCAGAAGTGCAATCGCTTCCTACTGGTCCCACCCCCATGCATGGAATGCAGTCTTCCGTCAGGAAGTTTGGAAAACATCACCCCCAGGCTTTCCAACCACATAAGTACCTCGGGGCTTCTAGTGACCAGGGTATATACCAGCTCGGGCTCATTTTGAAAATGCCCTCCTCCTATGGTATCCAGGTAATGGATGCAAGGCGAGTCCTTTTCCAGTTTGGTGGCACCCTGAATTCCTCCTTCAGCCATCATAGTATTGGCATCGCCGTGACGAAGTTTAGTGGTCAGAATAACTCTCGCCCCCTGTTCCTCGGCAAGAATGGCAGCAGCAGTTCCGGCTCCTCCTCCCCCGATTATCAGCACATCGGTCTCCATAGCCACCCGAGAGAGGTCAACCAAGTCTGGAGCAACCCGACTGCGAGCTTCAAGCAGGTCGGCAAACTCATGAGCAATCCTATAGCCTTTGCTGGGCCCTACTTTCAGCTCCCTCCGTCCTTCCGCTCTGTAATCCGGATGGAACCTCTTTAGTATCTCACCAGCCTCCTCCAGAGACATCAAGGGGAACTCCTCCCCCTTCCTTTTCCTGGTGACTCTCTCAGGCCTAGTTCTCTCCACCACGCTGATCAGATTTTTGAGTTCCTCGGTATATGGCATCCGTTCCTCCTAGAGATAATCACGCCTGGCGGGTGTCCAATCCTCGCCAGCCATTTCCGGTTCTATCTCACGCGCTTTATATATATCGGTGAGCTGCTTGACATCACTTTTCATCAGCACCTCAAGCATCTCCTGGTATTTGCTATTTTTCACTGCCTCAACTGCCTCTACCAGGTGCCCTGCTCTGGGAGTGATCTTGCTTCCGTAGATTCTCCTGGCCAACTGAGCAATATGATATTGAGGTAGTTCCCCCATGCACCGGCTGACACAAAGCCCGCACTGAATGCAACTGAATGAAAGAGTGGCAGCTTTAGCTATATCTCCCTGCTTTATAGCTGAGATGACATCCATCACTTGAACATCCATCGGGCAGGCCTTGGTGCAGCTATTACAAGCGATGCAGCGAAATACCTCAGGATATAATTTAAAAATCTCTTCGGGATTACAGGTGAGTTGTTCAAAGTTATAGCTGGAGCGGTTAGCTGGATAGAAGGGCATTTGGGTCAAATACATATTTGGCTCCACTACTGTTTGGCAAGCCAGCCCCACATAGAGATGATAGTCCCCAGGCTTGCGATAAACTGTAGCACAAGCCCCACAAATACCACCTCGACATCCACAACCCCTGATATATCTGTAGCCAGCATATTCCAGCGCCTTCATAATGGTAAGCGTTTCGGGAACCTCGTACCGCTTGCCCATAACATACACTGGAATGAGTTTTGCCTTCCCTACTTCAGTTCTTTCTGCCAAACCAGTCTCCTTGCTTTCCTTTGCACTCATTGTAACCTCCACCTGATTATAAGCCATGAGAGGCTAACAGACTCAAGGGGGAGACCATGTGTTTTTTCAGCCAAGACCTAGTCCCGGCTATCCCAATGGCTAGCCCTATCAGCTCAGTAAAGTAGAAGATAGGGAGCCTATTTTGCCCTCTGGCAGCCTGCCTTGTCTCCAGATTTGAATGGCACAGAGGACAGGCGGTAACTATAGCCTGGGCTCCAGCCTTCCGTGCCATCTCGATTATCTCGGCGACTAGTTGGCTGGCTATCTCCCTTTTGCTCAACGACAAACTACTCCCGCAGCAATCTACCTTACCTGACCAATCCTTCACCTCCGCTCCCAGGGCATCTAGCAATATATCCATAGATTTCGGGTTTTCCGGATCATCGAAGGCCACCAACTGTGGCGGTCTAACCAGGTAGCATCCATAGTAGCAAGCCAATTTGAGCCCGCCAAGAGGCTTGGCCAATCTCTCCTTCAAGCTTTCCCGGTCGATATCATTGCCTATTATATCCAAAACATGCCTAGGGTTATATCTTGCCTCATAAGGCATGCCGATCAAATTCACCAGCTCCTCTCGCTGTTCGGGGTCATCCTTCATCTCCCCATATGTGGTTCTGAGCCTGATATAACAAGCCGGGCAGGCGACAGCTATATCCAGACCTGTCCTCTCGGCGAGGGCAAGATTTCTCCCTGCCAGAGCATGAGCCAGCCAGTAACTTGTGCTATGCCCCGAGGAAGCTCCGCAACAACTCCAATCGGGAAGCTCAGTCAGCTCTATCCCCAGATTGAAACAAACCGCCCTCACTGATAAGTCATACTCCTTGGCTGTCGATTCAAGAGAACAGCCTGGATAATATGCATATTTCAAATCCGTTCTCCTCCAGCAAGTCGCCGGTCAATTCTCTGGAAAATAGCTCTCACCCCTCTTATATCCTTGAAGCGTGGCGGGAGCAGCTTTAGCTTGCCCTTCATCAGCATCTTTATACCTAAATCTAAGTCGCTGAAGAAATCCATCGTCCTGAGTTTGAATTGTAAAAGCATGGACAGCTCATGCTGCCGCCCCCACCGCTTTATGTTCCCCAAAAAGGTATGATGAAAGGCAACAACCGCGCTCTCCTTCCCTCTTACTCTCTCCTGCAGAGCCATTTCCCTCAGGGCATCCATTAACCTCAACACTTCCACATCGTTGGGGCAGCGGGTGACACAGACCTCACAGTCGGTACAAACCCATATAGTAGAACTGGTTAGCGTCGGCTGTTTGAGGCCCAACTGAACCATCCTGACTATCTGGTTGGGGAGATAGTCCATGGCGAAGGCTGCTGGACAACCCAGGCTACAGGTGAGACACTGGTAACAGCGGTCGATATTGGTCCTGCTTGCCTCCTTTACCTTTTGGGAGAAATTGGCATCATGTATTGCCTGGCCGCTTTTGTCAAAGTACTGCATTGCGCTAAATTCCAACCTCGGTTAGTTCTGCCTCCTTGAAGGTGGTCAGGGGTAGTTCTTCATCTAGACTCCTGCCCGGGACATAATCGAAAACCTTTTGCACCTGATATCCCACCAGGCGAAAGATATCGAACACAGGTATATTATTGGGGCAGGACTCAGTGCACAGTCCACAGCCCACGCAGGAGATAACCATGTGATTCAGTCTGGTTAAGTGGAAAAGAAGCGTATCAGTCGGCATCCTGAGGGCCCCTCTCCTTTGTGCCCAACCCAGGTACTTTTCGGCTTCGAATTCAAACACGGGGGAGTCAAAAAAACATTCCTTGCAATAGCACAGAGGGCAGGCCGTCTTACAATTATGGCAGTTGATACAGAGGGCAAGGGTAGCCATCAGGTTCTGCAGACCACGAACATCGTCTTGGACTTGGCCAAGGAGCTGTTCTCTTCTCTCAACCCTCTGAGAAACCAGCCCGGAGATGGCAGCCTCCCTCCCCTCCGCAGTGCCTTCCTCCAGTTCCAATTCCTCTATTATCCTCCCCCCTTCCGCGGTATTAGCCTTAAGGAGGATACCAGCATTAAAATCCATCCCCACCAACCCGATAACCAAATCTGCATTCATGGGAATGGGAAATTCACATACCTGACAGGCCTTCCTGAGAAGGGGGTCTTCTTTTCCTTCCCTGAACTTGTTCAGGAAATCAGTGACTGGGGATGCAGTTTCCTGGACAAACTTGCCATAATCGCTTACGGAGTAAGTACCCAGACAGTCAACTCCGATTAGGAGTAGGTTCTCCAGCGAGGCTTGCTTTAGTTTCACTAACTCGATGAGTGCCCTCAATTCACAGGGTCGCAGGACCACCCCCAACTTGTTGGGACTTGGGGAGATAGCGGTGATGACGGAGACCAAATGGGCTGAATTAAATGGCATCACCGGGGCCAGAGGATTAGCAGCTTGAAGCCTGTCCGGATCGCTCACTATAGTTGGCACCACGTTGTCCCTTGTGGGAAGCTCCAAAGGGACAAGCAGAGCATCAACCAGTTTCCTTTGCAAGAGACTGGTTAAAAAATTTCTAATGGCCTCCAGCACTCCTCCATCCCCAACCGACAAAATAGCATTCCTCTCCATCTTCATTCCCTAAATAGACCAATCCTTTTTTATCGGATTCGGCCCCAGTTTTTTAATTGCCTGGGTAACCTCATTCATCGTCCTGGCAAATTTTGCCCCTTCGGCAGCACTAATCCACTTGACCCAAACTCGGTCATCCTCAAGTCCTAAGGTAGCAAGAATTGTCTTCAGAATAGCGACTCTCCTTCTGGCTTTGTAGTTGCCGGAGACATAATGGCAATCACCAGGAGGGCACCCCCCCACTATCACTCCATCGGCGCCACCGAGCAGAGCTCTCAGAACATATACCGGGTCCACCGAGCCGCTGCACATGACTCGTATGGGGCGGACATTGGGTGGATACTGCATTCGGGTGGTGCCAGCCAGGTCAGCAGCGGTAGCCGTACACCAATTGCAGAAAAACCCCACGATAACAGGCTCAAACTGACCTTCTTCAGCCAACAGTTTACCTCCTCATAGTTAAAAAGAAGCATCTATCAAGGAAAAAATCTGCCTCTCCTTAAATCCTCTTAATTTTGCGGCACCACTGGGACAGGCGACGACACATGCCCCACAGCCCTGACATAAAGCCTCCCTTACCACCACCTCATTTCTTTCCTCATCCTTTACCCTGGCACTATAAGGGCAGACCTTGACACAAAGTTCACACTGGCTGCACTGCCTCTGGATAATCTCAGACACAACCCTTCCTGATACCAATCGCTCTCTGGCAAGCAGGGATACCGCTCTCTGTGCCGCTGCCTGAGCTTGGGCTATGCTCTCCGCCATTCCTCGTGGAGAGTGAGCTAACCCGCAAACAAAGAGCCCCTCGGTAAGAAAATCCACCGGGCGGAATTTAACCTCTGCCTCTTGGAAGAAGCCATCTTCATTTAAATCCACCCCCAGGATTCGGGCGAGTGAAGTGTTATCAGCAGGGACAATCGCCGGGCTTAACACTACAAGGTCGGGCTCCAGCACCAGCTTTCCACCCAAAACGGGCTCCGCCACCTCAACCAACAGCCCTTTCCCTTCCTGCCTTACCTCAGGTTTATCGCTCAGTTCGTAGTTAATGAAAGTTATCCCTTCTTCCCTGGCCTGGGTATAATACTCTTCCTTGAAGCCGTAGCTCATCATATCCCGGTGCAGGACAGTCACCTCAATCCCAGAGTTTTCCTGCTTTAATCTCAAGGCGTTCTTCAGGGCTTGGGAGCAGCAAATACGACTGCAATAGGGTCTCTCCTTTTCCTTGGAGCCCACGCATTGAATCATCACCACCGACCTTAAACCCTGGGGGTCAAGTTCGGCAGAGAATAGCTTTCTTTCCAGTTCCCTCTGCGTTATTACTTGCCTGTTTTGACCGTAGAGATACTCTGCGGGGTGGTATTCATCACCACCGCTGGCAACAATGATGGCTCCCACCTCTAAGGAGTGAAGGAGAGAGTCCTTATCCCTTAATTTCACCTCAAAGTTCCCTGTATAACCTCTAGCTTCTATCACCTCTGTCTCCATATAGAGGTGGGCAAGGTTATTGGTTTTTACCTGCGTGGTCATACTCTCTAGTAAAGCCTGGGTTTCGCCTCCCTCCAGCGTATAGTATACGTGTTTCAAGTTACCCCCCAGCTCGGATGACCTCTCCACCAGGTGAACCTCTAGTCCCTGGTGAGCAATGGACAGAGCCGCCGTCAGACCGGAAAGCCCACCACCGATGACCAGAACCCTGGGTTTAACTGTCTGCGGTGAGAGGGGCAGAGACTCTTGCGACCTGGCTACCTCAACGGCCATTGCCAGCAGGCTTTTTGCTTTTGCGGTGGCTGCGTTTGGGCTATCCCGGTGCACCCAGGCTACATGCTCCCTCAAGTTCACTGTTTGGACAAGGGAAGGGCTGAGGCCAATTTCCTCCACAGACTCTTTAGATAAAAGAGCATCAACATAAGGGGTGCAGGCGCCTATTACCAAGCGATTAACTTTATGTTCCCTCACCCCTTTCTTTATCCTTTCCCAAGCATCACTGTAGCACAGGTAAGGCACCTGTTCAACATAGGCTACGCTGGGCAGTTGCTTGCTGAACCTTGCTATCTGCTCAAGGTCAAGCACTGAGGTGATCACCTCCCCACAGCCACAGAGGCAAACACCCAGTCGTGGCTCCTCCTCCACAGCCAATTCCTCAGGCTCCTTTGCTGATATAGGCCGCGGGCGCTGGTGCGAAAGCAATTTGGAAGCCTGGCAGGCAGCAGCACCCGCCTCAATCAGGGTGTCAGTGATGTCCTTAGGTGCCGAAGCACAACCACACACATATACCCCTTCTCTGGTAGTATCAACCGGAGAGAAAGGTTTAGTCTGGCAAAAACCCCACTTGTTCCGTTCTACCCCCAAAAGCTGACATAGCTCCTGAAACCCGGGAGCGGGGGTTTGGCCAACAGACAGCACTACTAATTCAAACTGGAGTTTAACCAGCGCTCCGTTCTCTGCTATCGCATTTAGGATGAGGTCTTTACTTTGAGAGTCCTCTTTAATTACCGGGATGCGACAGCGGGTAAATTTTACCCCTAGTTCGTCCCGGGCCTGTTCATAGTAGCGATAGTAGCCCTTGCCGAAAGCCCTGAGGTCCATAAAGAAGATGTGGACATCAACCTGGGGCTTGGTCTGCTTGATCAGCGTAGCTTCTTTAAGAGCAAACATGCAGCAGGCCGAGGAGCAGTAGTTTCTTTGGCTATCTCTAGAGCCTACGCACTGGAGGAAGGCGACTGACCCAGGAGTTCGCCCATCGGAGGGGCGAAGCAGCTCTCCCTCAAAGGGGCCACTGGGGCTGAGTATTCTTTCCAGCTCGATGCTGGTTATCACGTTAGGGTAGCGCTTGTAGCCATACTGGCTAGCAAGACGAGGGTCAAATTCCTCAAAGCCCGCAGATAAGATAACCGCCCCCACCTGTAGCTGCCTTATCTTTTCTGCTTCACTAAGCTGGATAGCTTGTGTAGGGCACTTAGCCACACAGGCTCCACACTTCGTGCAAATATTCCAATCAATAGTGTAAACGTAAGGGATGGTGTAAGGATGAGGAATATAAATCGCCTTCCGTAGTTCAAGCCCCTCGTTAAATTTGCTGGCTGTCTCCACAGGACAAACCTCGGCGCAGAGTCCGCAGCCAATGCATAACTCAGGATTCACGCCCGCTGCCTTGGAGTTCACCGTGACCCGGAAATCCCCCGCCTCCCCCTTCACCTCCTTTATTTCGGTAAGGGGCAGAAGCTCCATGTTGGGGTGTATCAGACCACGGCGCAGACAGAACTGGGAAGAACTATCTCGGGAGAAGGTGGGGAGCATCTGGCACATCCCGCAATGGTTATCAGGAAACCACTTATCCTGTTGGATAATGGTACCCCCGATGCCGGGGCTCCGGTCACAGAGGTAGACCTTGAACCCTGCCTCAGCCAAATCCAGAGAGGCTCTTATCCCTCCCACTCCAGCACCTATAACCAGAACTGCGCCGAACTTGTCCATAGTCTTAGCCTATACGTACTCTGCCGCGACAACGTCGATCATCTCGAAGAACTGTCTGGGAGTCCAGTTCTTGTGCTTCATTGCTTTGGAAGGACAGGCAACAGCACAGGCGCCGCAGCCCTCGCATACTGCCTCATTGATCTTAGCCACCCTCTTCTTGGGGTCAAGCTCAATTGCCTGGTAAGAACAGATAGAAACACACTGCCCGCAGCCACTGCATACCTCTGGGTCAACAACGACTACAGTGGGATCGTGGAGAAGTTCCTTTCGGGAGAAGAGAGAGAGGATTTTGCTGGCGGCGCCACTGGCTGAGGCAATGGTATCGGGCAAATCTCTCGGCCATTGAGCAGTGCCTGCCAGATAAATCCCGGCGGTTAGAGTCTCCACCGGTCTGAGTTTTATGTGCGCCTCGGTGATAAAGCCGTACTCATCAAAGATGATGTTCAGCCTTCTGGCTAGCTCTTTAACCTCCGGGCTGGGCACCATGGCGGTGGCCAAGACCACCAGATCAGCAGAGACCTCAATGCTCTTCCCGGTCAGGGTATCTACTCCCCAGACCTTGATGTGTCCTCCATCCTTGAATACCTTAGACACCCTTCCCCTGAGGTAAAGCACCTTTTCCTCATCCACTACTTTTTGAACGAACTCCTCATAGCCTTTGGCATCGGAGCGAATATCCGTATAGAAAATATAGGCCTGCCCACTGGGAATAGCCTGTTTGTAAAGCATTGCCTGTTTAGCTACATACATACAACATACTCTAGAGCAATAGGACACGCCGTGCTCGGGGTCACGGGAGCCAACGCATTGAATAAATACTACCTGCTGGGGCACCTTCCCGTCAGATGGCCTTCTGACCTCACCGGCAGTGGGGCCAGATGGGGAGAGAAGCCTCTCGAATTGAAGCCCATCAATCACATCCGGGTCGGTGGCATATTCACCGATACCGTCACAGGGGTACAGGTCATAGCCAGTGGCCACGATTATGGCGCCCACCTTTTCTTCCATGAAAGTATCCTGCTGTTGGAAATCGATGGCCTGTCTGGGGCAAATTTGCTCACAGGCTTTGCAGTGGCCTCCACTTAAATGTAGACAGGTCTGGCCATCGATTACCGGCCTCGGTGGAACTGCCTGAGGGAAGGGAATATATATCGCTCCTCGTTGGGAGAGACCCCGGTCAAATTCAGAGGGAATGGTGACGGGACAACTTCCCAGGCAAAGCCCACAATGGTTGCACTTCTCCTCATCCACAAAAGAGGCCTTCCGCCTGATGGTTACTTGAAAATTACCCACATATCCGGCAACTTCCTCTACTTCAGAGTAGACGCAGAGTCTTATATTGGGGTGGGAGGCCACCTTTGCCATGATAGGCGCTACCAGACACGGGACGCGGTCTAGGGTAGGGAAGGTCCCTGACAGCTGGGTAGCATGCCCGCCGATGCTGGGGTCTCTTTCTACCAGAACCACCTCATAGCCACCATCGGCGATGTCTAGGGCTGCCTGCATCCCGGCTATTCCTGCCCCTATGACAAGGACTCTTTTAGTGAGAGGTACCACCATAGGAGTGAGGGATATATTGCGACGCAGCTTCTCAATAACAACCTTGGTAATGGTTATAGCCTTTTTAGTGGCTGTCTCCCTATCGGAAAGATGGGGCCAGCTACACTGCTCCCTGATATTGGCTATCTCACAATGATATAGGTTTATACCTTCGGAAGCTACCAGGTTGCGGAAGGTGCGCTCATGTAAGGACGGGGAACAACTGCTCATTACGATGCCATTGAGACCCTTGTCTCTTATAGCCTTTCTCACCAACTCCTGTCCCGGGTCGGAGCACATATAGATATAGTGCTCAGCATGAGCCACCCCCGGGTAATCTTTTATCTGCTCCACAACCTTTTCTACATCTACCGAGCTGGCAATATTTAGCCCGCAGTGACAAACGAAAACACCGATTCTTTTCCCTTTCATCTTTCGGTCACCTTTTCCAGTACCAGCTCACTTGATGAGAATAAGACAAGAACCTTGCTGGCTGCCCCACTTGCCTGGGCGACTGAGTCAGGAATGTCTTTAGGGCCTTGAGCGGTGCCAGCCACGTAGATGCCCGGCACCGAGGTCTCCAGGGGACGAAGCTTAGAGTGAACTTCGGTTATGAACCCGTATTCATCGCTGGATATGCCAAGTTTTTGGGCTAGCTCCTTACCGGCTGGGTTAGGCACCATGGCCATACCAAGAACCACCAGGTCGCAGGAAATCTCAACCCTCTTCCCGGAAAGAGTGTCTACTCCCCAGACCTTAAGCTTTTCCCCGTCCCTGAACACCTTGGACACCCTTCCCCTCAGGTACAGGACTCCATCTTCTTCCACTGCTCTCTGCACGAACTCCTCATAGCCCTTTCCGGTAGTGCGAGTGTCGATATAGAAAATATAGGCCTGCCCATCAGGGACAGCGTGCTTGTAGAGCATAGCCATTTTGGCTAAATACATGCAGCATACCCTAGAACAATAGGGGACACCGTGCTCAGGGTCGCGGGAACCCACACAGGAAATAAATACCGCCTCTTTGGGTGTTTTCCCATCGGATGGTCTCAATACTATCCCGGCAGTAGGACCTCCGGGACAGAGAATCCTTTCAAATTGAATCCCTTCCAGGATGTCCTGGTCCTGTTCAAACTCAGTGATTTCCTTCTTGGGGACGAGTTCAAACCCGGTAGCAACAATGATTGCCCCCACATTTATTTCCATGAAGGTATCCTGCTGCTGAAAATCGATAGCCTTGGTAGGACAGACGAGCAGACATAATTGGCAC
>Ga0209979_1002653_pt1 | contig 16771 bp, 15 predicted proteins | sample AnhtaG_FD_183114 | JGI IMG/M metagenome (GOLD analysis project Ga0209979, IMG submission 183114) | Deep subsurface microbial communities from Anholt, Denmark to uncover new lineages of life (NeLLi) - Anholt_01485 metaG (SPAdes) (version 2) | ecosystem: Environmental > Aquatic > Marine > Oceanic...
CGTCATTGATGTCAATGGAACCCCAATGATTAAAATTTCAATATCCTTTAGAAATTCATCGAGCTGAGAAAAGTCATATTTATTTGCTTCCGTAGGTAAAGGGGATAGTTGCTTCTTCCAGTGTTTTCTTAATATTGAAAATACAATGTCAAATCCACTTAAAAATCGATGAATTTTCTGATTAATTGCTCCATATCCAAGAAATCCTACTCTTTTGAATCGCAATGGAATAGATATTGCATCATTATCTCCAGTTCTCCATTTTCCCTCACACATCCATTCATGGTGAGGGATAGTTTTATTCATTAAAGTTAATAAAAGAGCCACAGCATGTTGAGCAACAAAATAGGAATTTCCATGTCCATTGATAAGCAAAATTTCTCTTTCTTCATTTACTTCTCTAAACAAGTCTAATAAATGTTGAACTCCTGCTCCTGGGTTTATAAATAATTTCGCTTTAACAGCATTAGACAATATTTCTTTTGATGGGCGCCACCCTATTAAGATATCAGCATTTGAGATTAGATCTGATAGATTTTTATCTGAGGTTTTAGTTCGAAACACAAGATTTACATTCTTAAAATCTTGTAATTTTTCTGAGATGTATATTCTTGCTGGATCGGGTATGGATGATATAAAGCAAACAGAAATATTCTTTACTTGCTGATTTAAAAGATTATTTGATTTCTTCATAATTTTATGCCTAATTAATTAAGTTTTTAGGAGAGAAAAATAATTTTTTCTTAACTTTCGATAAATAAGGGATTCAAATAAATTTTTATATGCATTCCGTTGCTATATTTATAAATACCTATTATACAAAATTATAAAGATAATAAAGGTAAAAGAAGTGTCAGAACAGAAACTTTTTCAAGTGTTCCAAAATAAGCTGGAATTTGATCCCGCGGATTACTTAGTATCTAGTGAAGAACATGAACTTACAGATTTTCAGAAAAAAGTTATTGAAAATGCAACTGCGATAATGCAAGACAATATTATTGGCGAAATTAAATCATTCGGGGGTAACTTAAAGGTCAATGAGGAAAAATTTAAAGAACTTGAAAATAGAGCAAATAAAGAATTAGAGAACGAGCAATACGATGATTTAAAGAAGGAATTGAAGAGTTACGTTAAAAAGTTACGGGAACTAATTGAAAAGACATGTGTCGCGATAATACCTGTAAAAGAAATGCCTTGGGTAGATATTTTGTTTCGAACAGTCCCTCGTATAGTTTTTGATAAGAAAGTAGAGTTTTTAGATAATGCTATTGCATATTACGGGGAAATTAAGTGTGTTATCTCACGTTCTACTGTCTTTGGTAAAATGAAGGATGAAAAACCCTTATTTGCTCCAATAATGGGGACTGTTGATTTAGGAGGTTATAAACTCGATGAGGCTCAAAAAGGTCCTAAGTCTCAAATTTATTCTTATGTAGGTGCTATAATTGATTCCTTTGATTCCACATTAACAAGAAATCATCTTGCGAAATATCATGAAGCTTATCAAAGACACGGGGATCCTATTTGTGATTTTTTAATGAAGGATAATGAACTAATGAATTCAATGGAAAGAATCACTTCCGGTATTGAGTCAAATCGACTTTCTTCGGATATTGCAGTCTTTAGTATAGCAATACCTCAAAATGCTGATAAAACTACTTTATTAGTAGTTGTTGACGAAGGGAAAGATTCAAACCAACTTTCAAGATGTTTTGAAGCTTTATTACGATTTTCTGCTGAAGGTTGTAATGTCCCTTCTACTAGCACACCTACTCAACAACCACAAGCACCAGGACAACCTCAACCCCAACAACCTGGCACTGTGAGAACTCCAGGTGGTCAGGAACTTAAAGTGTGGTCTGCTGAAGAACTTGCATCAGAGGCTCAAAAGAGGATGGAATCTCAACCAGATGTACCTGAATGGACAGAAGAGGAATTAAATAAATTTTCTAGCGAACGTGGAACCGGTTTACCTGAGGGTATGGAAGTTTGGACTGAGGAAGATTTACAAGAATTAGCTCGTAAAAGGCAGGGTGGTTTAGATATTCCTGAATGGGAACCTGATAAAGATATGAAAGAATGTGTAAAATGCGGATATGCATTAAGACCTGGATGGAGTAAATGTCCTCATTGTGAAACACCTGTGGGTGCCAAAATTGAACCTGAACCAAGTGAGAAGCCGAGTTCAGACCAAAGTGAAGAATCAGAGGATGAACCTGACGAGATCAAAGAAGAAATACCTGAAGAAGAACCTGAAGAAAAAAAGGAAGAGTAATCACTATTATTTTTTTCTCGAATTTTTATAATTTTGTTCATTTATAAATAACAAAAGAGTTATTATCTTTTATAAGTTAAACCGAAAACTTTAAAAGTGTACAAAGTCTGCAAGATTCCAAACTTTTTTTAAATAGCTTTTATTTTCAACCTTATAGGAATTAAGAATTTCGGAAATTTAATTGCTACACAATATCTTTTTATTTAAGGGTAAGAAAGATTTGGAGGATCTTAATATTTATTGTTACCCTAAAGAAATTATTAATGTAAACAATAAACTACTTGTTAATAATATCATAAAAGGGCATGATCAAGGAAAAATAAATGATAGAAAAGAATCACTTTATAGCTGTAAAAATTTAAATCATTATAAAATTGATAAACCAGTTGCCCTATATATTAATGATTACAATATCTACACTTCTTGTATTGATGAGGATATTATCATAGGATTAATCTTTGAAGATGATGATAACCCTTACGATTATAAAGAAATTTTTGAAGAATTATTGTGTGAATTGCTGAACAACGGCAATGGATATTCGTTCGAGGAAGAGATGGAAATAGATAATTTATTAATCTCAATGTTCATTGATCTTCGAAGATATGGAGATGAAGTTGTAGAAAGAACTCCAGAAATAGAATTCTATTACCAGAGAGAGGTATTCTTTAAGGTATTCCTCTTTGGAATTGATAATTCCGGAAAATCAAGTCTTGTACGGCGATTAAAAACTGGAGAATTCAATGATAATTATTTCACCCCAACAAGAAAATTTAATATAGAATACATTCAAGCCGAGGATAAAGGATTACTGGCTGTTTGGGATATGCCTGGCCAAAAAATTTTTAGATCAAAATGGCTTAAAGGGTTACAAGATTCTAATATTATTGTATATATGATAGATATCGCAAATCAGAGAAGATTTGAAGAATCAAAAGAAGAATTATGGAAAATCTTGAATAATAATGAATTGAATGGCATTCCATTATTGATCTTGGGAAATAAAAGTGATATAGTCAAATATTCAGATGAAAATTATGAGATCCAACTTCAGAATTTAAAGGAAGAAGTTTTTGATTATTTTGACTTTGAAAAAGTGGAGAATAGGAATTGGAAATTCATTTTTACCTCAGTAAAAACCAATCACAACATTGAGAAAACAGTTCAAACGATCTTCGATTTGATATCAAATTATGAGCATATACAAAAATAAAGAGCTCTATTCTGGTAAATTTTGAACAAAAATGATTTAATCATTAAATTTAAATATCTATGCATTTAAATTTCTATTATAAGAAATAACAACTTTATAAAGAATTATTAAACCTCCGTGAATATCAATTTAGGGGATTGTTATGTCGAAAAGACTGAAAAAAGAGCTCCAAATAATGATAGATGAAAAAGAGGGGCACTTGTTTTTTGGAGATAAAAAGAAGGATTTAAAATTATTAATGCTACGACCTATTGATTTAATCGAATTCTCTGAATTTGCTGGCACAAATGCTGATGATATACTTATCTGGGTTGGTAAGTCATTAGGAAGAAGTTTTATGGAAAAGTTTTTCTACAGTAAAGACTGGGGGAGTGAGGCTATGGCAACTAGAAAAGAAGTACTTCTAGGATCACTTGAAGCCTTAGAACTTATGGGGTATGGACAAATAATAGGCAAATTTAGAAAAGATCATATCTTAATCGAAGTGGAAGATTCGATTGCATGTGAAGAATCTAAAAATGTCATGGCTAAAAATCTGTGCCGATTATACCAAGGAATCTTCAGTGGATTATTTGATATTTTACAAATGGATGTTGATGGAGAAGAAATCGGATGCGCTTTATTAGAAGAAGAAAAATGTACCTTTAAATTTGATTTTATCGGTGGAGAACTGGAAGCTGGTTTAATTGATGACGAATCTGAAGAAAATGTTTCTGAGTTTTTATCGACTCTTTAAATCACGATATTCTGATTCTCATATTTTTGTACAAAGGATTTTCAGTTCCTTTGTTTATAAACTTGTGTGAAGTTTCACACTTTTTTCAATTAATACATAATAGGTTTTGAGTTTTGGAATATAATAATTAATATAAAATCTAACATAACTCTAATTATAATCAAATATCAAACTCAAAAATTATTAATGATTGAAAATGAGTAGAAAAGCCGCAAAAATTAAAATTGATGAATATAAAGGACCACTTGGTACAATTAAGGGATTCGAACTGACGACTGGGAAAATTTCATATGGAGACGAGACGGAATGGGAACCTATGGGTCCAACTCCGAGACCACATATACCTACGCTAAGATCATGGTTCTTTAAGCTTATGGAAAGATACAAGCCGTTTTACATGCCGATATATATGCATAATTGATTTGTGCATGTACGGTAAATGCGACATGTGCTGTCTATGTACATACGGTAAGTGTAATCTTTCCAAGGGTAGAACTGGTGCGTGTGGAATAAACATGGAAACTCAGCAATCTAGAATAGTAGAGATTGCATGCTGTATAGGCGCTGCATGTCATTCGGCGCATGGTGATCATTTACTACATTGGCTAAAAGAGAAATATGGAAATATACCGATTAATTTTGGTAATAATATCGCTGTAGAAATGCCACATACGCGTTTAGTTGTAGGCATGAAGCCCGAAACATTAGAGGATTTAGAAACCGCAATGGAATGGGTTCAATATACAATAACTCACTTACTTGCTGCAGGTCATACTGGTCAAGAGTCTAATTTCTTAGATTACGAAGCAAAGAGCTTTTTAGCAGGCTTAGCAGATTCAGTTGGTATGGAAATTTCTGATGCTGTTCAAATTGCAGCGTACGGATTTCCTATGGGAGACCCTGATGTCCCTATTGTAGAACTTGGTATGGGAACACTAGATACAAGTAAGGCAGTAATATTGATGATTGGACATAACGTTGCCCCAGGAGTTGAATTAGTTGACTATATAAGAGAAAAAGGTGTTGATGAAAAAGTTGATGTTGGCGCAATTTGCTGTACAGCTCACGATTTAACTAGATATTATGATGGTGCTAAGATTGTAGGCTCAATGTCAAGACAGCTTCATGTAATACGATCAGGAATACCAGATGTTGTTATGGTTGACGAACAATGCGTAAATCTTAGATCATTTGAACAAGCTCAATTAATTGGTGCCCCATTTATTGCTACAAATGAAAAGAATATGAGTGGGCTACCTGATAGAACTTCCGATCCTATTGATGAGATTGTTGATGATTTAGTGAGCGGAAAGGAACCCGGAGTTCTCATCTTAGATCCTATTAAAGCAGGAGCAGTAGCTGCAGAAACAGCTATAAAAGTAAAGCCAATTAGAAACGCAAAAAGTGGAGTTCCTGATGAACAAGGTTGCATTGATATGGCAATGAATTGTAATGGATGTGGAAATTGTCAGCGAAATTGCCCAAACGATTTACCACTTGTTGAAGGAGTAAATTTGGCAAAAGATGGAGATTTTTCATTGTTAGCAGATGTATTTGATGAGTGTTTAGGTTGTGGTCGATGTGAAGGAGATTGTATGAAAAGTGTATCCCCTCTAACTCTACTTCAATATGCTGCAAGAGAAAAAATTAGGAATGAGAAATTTAACTGTCGAGTAGGCCGTGGACCAATAATGGATACTGAAATAAGAAATGTAGGTGCTCCTATTGTTCTTGGAGAAATTCCAGGAATTGTTGCTATTATCGGATGTGCGAGTTATGCTAAAGAAATTCAGGAATTATTTAAGATGGCAGAAGAATTCTTAATTAGAAATTATATTGTGGTCGTATCTGGTTGTGGAGCAATGGATATTGGTCTTGTAAAAGATGAGGAGGGTAAGACGTTATATGACAGATTTCCTGGAGATTTTGACCGTGGAGGCTTAGTAAACGTTGGTTCGTGTGTTTCGAATCCACACATAACTGGAGCAGCACTAAAAGTTGCTAATATCTTTGCGAGACGCCCTCTAAGGGGTAATTTTGAAGAGATTGCCGATTATGTTCTTAATCGTGTAGGTGCTGTCGGTGTTGCGTGGGGTGCTATGTCTCAGAAGGCAGCAAGCATCGCTAGCATGGCAAATGGGGTAGGTGTTCCTGCAGTATGTGGACCACATGCAGCAGAATATAGAAGAATGTATATTGGGCGCTCTGATGATGAAGACACTTGGAAGGTCTTTAACGCTCGAGATGGAACAGAAGGTCATCTAGTTGGACCTGGTCCAGAACACTTATTAACAACTGCAGAAAGTATTGAACAAGCCATCTGTTTAGTCGCTAAACTTTGTTTGAGACCAGCAGACAATTCAAAGGGAAGGATGATAAAACTTTCTCACTGGATTGATTTAGAACGGAAATACAAAGGTGTTCAATTTCCTAATGACTTAGAGAGATTTATACGTGTTGAAGCAGACATTCCCATTAATATGAAAGATGAAATTCAGCAATACCTCAAAGAGAAAAGTTGGGAACCAAAAGAAATCATCGATCCAACCCTATTAAAAAGATTATGTCGAACATAATTTAATTTTCTTTATAATTTTTCTTTTTTATTTTTTAGATTTTATTTTTTATGAACTAGATAATTCTATCGACTATTCTTATGCTTCTTCCATTTAGGAATCTATTCATAAGGAAAAAGTAAAATTAAAGGATAATACAAAATCATTCTATTTAATGTTCCTTAAACTTTAATGAGTGAGAAATATTGGATAAAAATGATAAGGATTTATTAAAATTGTCGAAATATTGTAAACACTGGGCAGATCATAACAATTCACATAAAGAGAGTTACTTAAGATGGCTAAATATTGCCAAAGAAAAAGGATTAACTTCTATTGTTGAAAACTTAAATAAAGCAATGGAAATGTTAGATAAATGCAATGGGTATTTGTTAGCAGCTCATAATGCTCTATAGCTTTTTTTAAGAAATGATAAATTATGAATTTTGAAAAATATAAACAGATCTTTCATGAATTTGCTGATGATGTTGAATTCATAGATGAGAATATTAAAAAACTTGAATTAAATAAAGACTGTAAGATATTAGACATCGGTACTGGTATTGGTGCTATGTCGACATTACTTGCATTAAACGGATTCAGTGTTATAACGGGTGAACCTGAAGTGGACCCTGAAACAGAAAGTTTGAACCATCATAATCACCATAACGAAACTCACGATGGTCATCAATGTGAACAGCATAAAGAACATAATTGGGGTAATTGGAATGATTGGAGAGATTCTGCAAAAAAACTTGGTGTAGAAGGCAAGATTAAATATCAATATTTTGATGCTCAAGATTTGCCTTTTGAAGGCAGTTCTTTTGATGGAATTTTTTTATATGATTCACTGCAACATATCCCGAATAGAGTGCTTGCTCTCAATGAATGCTTAAGGGTTCTCAATGATAATGGAGTAATCGTTGTAATCGAATGGTCTAAAAAACAAATCGAAAGAGAGTATAAAACATATGGATATAAAATTGAATTTATTGACCCACAAGATTATCTTAAACAAAAGGATATTTCAACTGAAGTTTTAAAAGGGGAAATCATTAATTTCTATATATTGCGGAAAAATTAGATATGGACATCTAAAAGCATTAATAATCTAAATCGACGGGAGTCTTACAAAGTTTACATTTTTGGGCTCCACGAAATAATGAATTTCCACATTTGGGGCACTTATACCTTTTCTCCTCCTCTTCAACCCATTTTTCAGTTCCAAGTTCACGCCATCTAGGAATTGTTCGAAGCATAACTTTTTTACCACCTGGACTTGGCCAATTCATTATGATAGAACAAGGAAAATCCTCACATTGGCGACATCCTTCAATTTCTTTATCCATAATACATTTTTTAATCGAACAAGTTTGACAGAAAGGAAATACAATCCCCTCAGATAAACATCCTGTACAGGCAATGTCATCTATAGTTTTTGCACCCCAAGCTTGGAAAAAAGGTAATAATTCTTGTTTAAATTTTTGATTATCATCTCGATGAGCAATATACACTATACAAACACCACAATACAAACCACATGGTGCTAGAAGTTCCTTTTTGATATCTGCCATTTTAAAATTATTTAGAGGAAAAGATTAATTAAAGGTAATAATTGTTCTTTAAAATACCCAATTTTACTCTCCAATTTGTCAGGTTCTTCAGAAAGAGCCCAAAGATATACAGGAATTTGAAGATCTGAGTATTCAAATAGTTTTTCTCCTCGGATTGTAAACCCATTAAGAGGTAAATCAAGTCTTATTGATTTCTCACGAATCAAACCAATAGAGTTATAGAAGTTGGAAAGGGTCTGTAGAAGTAGCGCGGTATTATTTATTAACATCTCATCTGTATCTGTACTGGTATAACTACCAAAAATCAACCCATCCATAGATACTAAACTTGAGGCTTTTGCATTTACTTGAGAGCAGAAATCTTCAAGGATATTTTCGATTATTTCTGAAGTATCAGAAACTTTCTTTAACGCAATACTAAACATTTGCATTATTGTGTTCCTATCAAATACAGTTGTATCACAGAAATCAACTGAAAACTGCTCAAACTCATCTGAGACTTTATTAAATTTATTTTTTATTGTAGTTACATTTTGTTGCCATTGAAGTGTTTTTCGAATATCCTGATCACTTTTGCTTAGAATAATGAGAAGAGCAGGTTTTTCCTTTAATTCTGATAAAACCTTCAGAACCTCTCTGAAATAGTTTGCGGCTTCAGGAAATCGATCAGGGTCCTGACTGTCAATAACATAAAGTATGATATCTGCTTCAGTGAAAAATAATTCCGGTCTATTAAAGTAAAGCTTCTCTCGATACATAATTTGCCCTCCTAAGTCCCACGAAATTATAGGATAACCAAAAAAGTCTAATTTTTCTCTTTTTACACCCCTTGTTGGAAGTAGAGATTTAATTATTGAAAATTTATCTTGAACTACTGCTAAAATGGAAGTTTTACCGCCGTTGTCGAGTCCGATCATAAGTAATTTCTTATGTCTCCTTAATTGTTCTTGAACATTTTTCTTGATAACTTGAGCTATTTTAACCCATTTTTGGAACATCGATGGTAATACATCTTTTATTTCAGGAAGATTAGCAACAGATACGTTTGCTAAATCTCCAATAGATTTTATACCATTTGCAAGTAATTGATCAGAGCTAACTTTATCGACACCTATTAATGTTTCTGGTTTAAATCTCAAAATGTCTTCAAGTTCACTGATCAAAACATTTCGTTTAAAGAAATCCTTTAATATAACATTTTTACTGGGTTGATCTGACATTCTACATCAGAATATTTTACATTTATCTTTATACTTTATACTTAATAAGATATTATTAAATTTTAGTAATTTTACTAATTATTTAATAATTAATTACTATTTAAAAAATAGATTAATTGGAAAAGCACTGTAGTTGAATTCTTATAAATATGTCATAAAGATAGTAATAATAAAATGACTGAGCAAAGAATACCTGAAAATATTGTAGTGTGCTTGGATACTTCAAGATCGATGTATAAGAAGGATTTTCCTCCTAATCGATTAACATGTTGCACAAATGCCATTAAAATACTCATAAGTAAAAGATTTGATTTAGATAGTTTAAGTACGTTTGCTATAATCAAATTTTCTAACAAAGCAGAAAAAGTAATTGATTTTACCACCTCAACATATATCAATAACCTTAACAAGGCGTTAGATTTTCTTACATGTGGAGGATATTCTGCATTAGGTGATGGATTAGCTTTAGCAATCAAAACTGTTATTGCAGAATTGCGGAAAATTGGTGCTAAACCTCCAAGAATCCTCTTAATCTCTGACGGAAAAATTATGAATACTGTTGTTGATCCTTTAAAAATGGCACGGTTGGCACAGGGATTAAATATTAAAATTGATACATTTTTAGTAGGAGAGATTGGACAAGTAAATATGTTAAAAAGATTAAGTGATATCACAAAAGGCAGGTATTTTTATAATAGTGATTCTGAGAGTCTAATAAGATCGGCTCAAGAAATTGCTGATGATAATTATAAAAGGTATGGATCTAACAAGGAGATAATAAGTGAAAATCCTGCTTTTCTGAGAAAAATTGCCGCAGATTTATTGAGAGTTCAAGATTTAACTAAAGATCAAGAACAACGTGCAAAACAAATAAGGGGAGAAGGTGATTTTAAGAAATGTTCAATCTGCTTTTCTGATAAAAATCCCTATACTAAGGGATCTTTTTATGTTACAGGTCGTTATTGTCCTAATTGTACTACTCCATTTCATATACATTGTTTAGCGGGTTGGGCAGATTCTCAAAAAGATCTTATAGTGAAAAGATCAGGAACAGCAAGATGTCCACATTGCTTCTATTTATTAAGAATTCCAACTGAGGTTACTCAAATACAAAAATTACGTATTCTTTCTCGTGGCAATAAGGAAGAACCCGCAAAAAGACCTGAAATCCTCCCTGCAAAATACATCGAAGATGTTGCCTTACTTGGAGAGGATGCTCTGTTTAGTGCATGTCCTGTATGTCATTTAATATTTGAGAAAGGACAGCGAGCAGTTCAATGTGGTAATCTTGAATGTAATGCACTTTATCATGAGGATTGCTTTAAAAAACTAAAAGATGGTCATTGTAGAAATTGTGATGTTAAACTCCATCTATATTAATTAAAATTTGTATTTGATCAATATGAATGATATGAATAATAATTTACGGAATCAGGTAGGTGTTGCTGCCTATTATCTTGCTCAAAGGAATTATTCTTATGATGTAATCTGTTGGATGCTTGCCGAGAGACAATTAATTGCTCAGAGAGATCCGAGATATGCAGAAAAGCAAAGAATTAGAGAAAAAGCGGCAGAAATCTTTTTTTCAAAACAACCCTATGATATTATCTGTTGGTATATTGCGGAACTTGATATTTTATTAAAGATTAAGAAGTCGGGGAAGCCTCGAGATAGAATTTTATAGGTTAATTTATTAATTTTAATACCTTTTAGCTGTTAAGTCTTATTCTAAAATAATTTAGACAAAATGCTTGTACGAAAGAACTATGAGTGAACCCAAATTCTACAGTTATGGAGATATTAGAGTAGGGAGAGGAGACTTCGAACTACCTCCCTTATTAATAGGAACTCTTTTTTATCAAGGTCAGTCTTTTGTTAATAGAAAAAATAGTGAAATATTCGATGAGAGGAAGGCACTTAAGCGAATAAACACACAATTATCCTTATCAAAACAATATAAAATTCCTAATCTAATTGAAATTTCAGCAACTACACCCAAAGCTATGGTTAAATACTTAGAATTTTATTTAGGTAATTTTGATCCTCCTTTTATTTTAGGAGGGAATTTTGAATCTAGAGTTGCTGGGATCGAATACTTATCCGAACATGGGGTTAAACCGGATCAATACATATATAATACTATTTCAAATCTCAAAAATAAACAAGAATTAGAGATTCTGCAAAAATATAAAATTCAATCTACTGTTGTTTTGATACTTGGCTCAGAAAATATGACATCTACTCAGAGATATGAATACATAACTGGAAAAAACCAACCTAATAATGTAAGCATATTAGATGGATTAAAAAGTTTAGGAATTGAAAAAATTTGGATTGATGGCGGTGTAATTAATTTAGAAAGCTTAACTCATGTATTAGAAACGCAGCAATTAGTTAGTACAGCATTACAGCTTCCGGTAGGCACAGCTCCGAATCTTTTTCTTTTTCAGTATTCCTCACCACGTTTGAATATTAAATTCCATACACGTTATAGACGGGCTAGTATTATGTTTATTGCCATATGGTACTCCAATTTTATTTTTTATGGAGCAATTGAAGATGCAGAAGAATCATTCTCTTCAGCGTATCAATCACTAGAATTTAAAAAAATTGTTAGATGTCGAAATATGAAATTTTTTACTTAATATATTACTCTTTTCTTGCCGGATTTATCAGTAATGAAGGAAAAAATGTGAAAAATATAATAAAAAGCTATTAATACTAAGGTTTTAATATTTTAATTAAGTCTATACAATTTGGATCTTAAAATTCTTTTATACTTTATTTGGAGAGAAATTATGATTAGAGAAGATAGAGAAGGTAAAGAAATTGAAGCGATACAATTAATAGATATGGCTGAAAACTTAGTTGATAAAAATAAAGGAGAAGAAGCTATTAATTTTTATGAAAAAGCGGCTCAAATTTATATAGATCTTGGGAGTTATATAAAAATAGATGAACTATATGTAAGAATTACCCAAATAATCGCACAATTTAAAAGTAATATTCAAGCTACCTATAGATTGAAATCTATTATTAGAAAGACTGAAGAATTAAAACTATATGAAGTTTCAGCAAAATTATTAATCCAATTGGGAAATATATCCTATAAAATGCGAGATTGGGAGACTGCTGGAGAATGTTGGGAGAAAACCTCAGAATATTTATATGAAGTTGATCCTGAAGAATTCAACAGTTTAAGCTCAATCTTCTTATTAAAAGCTGGTCAAGCTTTTGAACGTTCAAGGATAAAAAAGGACGTGGGTAAAAATTTAATCTTAAAAGCAGTAATGAAAATAAATAAATTTGATGAACTATACGAACAGGAGGAAAAAGAAGCATTAAATCTCTTATCAAGAAAAGATTTTGAATCTTCTGCCACAAAATTCAACGACATAGCTAATTATTTTAAAAAAGCATTGGAAAATTTAGGAGATTTTATAGATGAGGAAAAATCGAAGGATACAATGCTTAAAGCAAAAGCTCGAGTTATCCATTTTGTTGCTGAATATCAAACTATTGCTGCCTTATGTTTAAGGGCATCTGAAAACCGTAATTATAATGAAAAAATTAAAGAACTTGGAACGGATTCTCTTCAACGGTTCAAAGAATCTATTTCTCTTCTTAAATCTTATCTACATCCTCAAGTTTCGGATTTTGATCATGAAATAATATTAAGAATAACATTTGATACAATGTTGATGGCAATTATCCAAGGAATGTTAGGAGCCTATCAAGTAATTCCAACTGAATTTTTATTGGAAAACATTGAAGAGAACAAAAAATTAGCTAAAGAACTAAAGAATTCCCCTTATTTTGAAATTACTAAACGAATTGAAAAAGTGGGTATTATAGAAGTTTTTGATGACCTCTTAAAGCTCAATTTAGGGCATTTTGAAAATATAAAAAACACATTAATTACGTATTTTAAATAATATGATATTTTTTTAAATTATCATGTAATTACTCAGCCTCTCATCCTCTAAAGAAATCTTTTTCAATAATATGCAAATCCTCTTTCTTTGCTGAGCTTGTGGATTTTTGCTAGCGTCTTAAGATTGTTATTGAGATATTTTTTAAGTAAGAGATTTACCATAAGTTCATTTGATAGTGAACTTATATAAAAGAAAAAAAGTAGGCAAAAATTGGAACTAATTCGGCATGGTTATTCGAAGAGTAAAATCGCAGATTATCTAAGTTTGCCTACATTTGAAGAAGACCATTATTACGCTCTAGATAATTTAATAAATACTGCTACAAATGGTAAGACTTGGACCACTGCTAGAGATGAGTTTATGTTTAAGGAAGCCTTAAACCTCATAGATTCTGGTATTCGGACCATAAATGAGCTTGCTTCATACTTTAAGGGTATGAACAAAGATGATATCTTCACGTTTCTTGCTAGAAAAGATTATACTTTAGGAAATCTATATCTCAAGGGTTTAATAAGTTCTATATTACTAGGATTTAGCGATGATTCTTATATTACCTATGGCAGGATAATGAAAAAATTAGGAATATCTAGTTGGAATGACTTATCTTTGACACGTTTTATGAGAAGAGAGATGAAGGGAATACGGGGTATCACTATATATGATTTAGTCAAATGGGTAAGACCATATGCCTCGATGATTATTAAACATTTTGATACACCTATGGAGTTACTTAAATATTTGAACTTGGATGACAGATTACATCACAATTCTGTTAATCAAATGATGTTTCAACTCTTTGGGATGACATTTGAGAAGGCTAAGAAAACATATTCAACTGGTTATCTAGGATTCATTACATAGTTATATAATTTTTTTAATTTTTTTTCTCTATAAAAAATCATTTTCACATTAGACGCATGAAATTTAAATTATAGTATTTCCATATTACTAATAATGACCAGAGCTGGCGTAGAAATATTACAAGATGATGAAGAGGCAGATATCGCAAGCTTTATGCTTAACGCTTGTGGTTTAGAATCTCATGATTTCTTTTTTCACGAGAGGAACCTTACAAGGGAAAACTTCGAGAAAAACTACGACATTCTCGTTAATATGGTTCATAATCGCAGTTTTAGGAGAGCGCCATATTTTGTATTTGGTTATTTCACGCTTTTAACCGGAGCGAAAATCTCAGAAAAGATTCGAAGGGAGATTTTAGAGGCAGCCGACTGGAAACATGAAGAGGGATACTGGCACGATGAAGAATTTGCTGCTAAGAGAAGGGCTTATCTTGAGGATTTTAGGGAAAAGATTCGTATTCACAAACCTGGTCAGAAGTTACACCCTGCTAGATTTAGCTATTCTTTTAAAGATTTCAAGAATTCTCAAGTAGTTATTGGGATTAATCAGTTTCAAGATTTTTGCGATTATGGAAAAATTCACAGTGTAAAATATATAAATTTAGACGGGTGGAATCTAAAATCAATTCCAGTAGAAATCTTCGAACTAACAAATTTAAAGTCTTTAAGTTTAGAGTTTAAACAGTTAGAAAGAATTCCTGATGAAATTTCTAACTTAAAGTCACTTAAATATTTGGTTTTAGATTATAATGACTTGCGCGCGCTTCCCGAGGGGATGGGAGACTTGTTTTCTTTAAAAGAGTTAAGTATAGCCCATAATGACATCAATCATTTACCTAAGTCTTTAAAAGATTTAAAAAATCTAAATTATATATGTGTAAGAGGAACAGGAATAATTCAAGCCCCAGTTTTTCTTAAAGGTTTTAAATATGATGGACTTGCGCAGACTCTCACCCTCTAAATAAATTTTTTTCAGCTATGTAGAAACAACAAATTTATAAATCTTCATTTATATGATCCCTTAATTAATTAGAAAGAGAATTGAATAAAAAATTCTCAAAGCTTTTTCTGTTCTATTAGTTATATTTAGTTTTAATATCAGATAGAGGAGATTATGCTAACAATGAATTTAATAAAATACGACTATGTTTAGAGGATATAGGCTATGAATATTCTGTATGTAAATCCCGCAAGACTTAGTTCTGGACTTGATGCAATAATTAAAGGGCCTCCTATGAGTCTTATATCGATTGCAGCAATGGTTCCAGAACATGATGCAAAATTATTTGATTTTAAGGTTCATAAATATAAAGAAAATAGATTTCGTGCATTATTGAATCGATCTGATTTAGTTGCTATAACATCTATGACGCCACAAATCTCTCATGCTTTTGAAGTTGCTGAGATGGCTAAAGAACAAGGATGTACCACGATTTTGGGAGGATATCATCCAACTTTAGCACCTGATTATGTAGCAAAACATCCTGCGGTTGATTATACAATACGGGGTGAAGGGGAACATTCATTTCAAGAGTTAGTACAATACCTTGAAAGAAATGAAAATCCAAATTTACTGAAAAATATCGATGGAGTTTCTTACAAAAATAAAGAAGGAAAAGTAATGCATAATAAAGATCGAAGGCTAGAACTCAATTTAGATAACTTTCCTATGCCTCGTAGGGATCTTTTAGATGATAAAAAATATATTTATTTAGGTGCTCGTGTAGCTCAACTTGAAACCTCGCGTGGGTGTCCTCATAATTGTAAGTTCTGTTGTATCATAAAAATGTGGAGGAATCCAGGTCGTCCTATTACTTATCGAACAAAATCAACAAAAAGAATTATGAGAGAAATCTATGATATCGATTGGAAAAATGATTTTATCTTTTTCTGTGAAGATAATTTTACCATTAAAGCTAAACGGACAAAAGAAATTCTTGAAACAATGATTCGCTCGGGAGTTCCAAACAAGATGTATTTTACTTGCCAATCTCGAGTTGATTCGTTATACCGAAACCCATGGTTAGTTGATTTAATGCATAAAGCAGGGATGAGACAAGTTTTCCTTGGTATTGAATCAGTTCATCAAAAAAGCCTTGATGCGATGAACAAGCAAAATACTACACCAGAAATGGCACGAAAAGTGGTATCTATGCTACAAGATCGTGGAATCTCGATTTTTGGAGGGGTAATCATTGGTTTTCCAGGAGAAACTAAAAGAATGGTAAGACAAAACATTCAATTTGCAAAATCGCTTAATATGACATTTGTGCAATTCACACCTATAACAGCATTTCCTGGAACCGAGTTTTATAATGAAATGAAAGAAAAAAATATGGTTACCAGTAATAATTATAAACACTATGATTTATTTCATCCAATGATGAGGACTGAGCAACTATC
>Ga0209979_1002655_pt1 | contig 16769 bp, 17 predicted proteins | sample AnhtaG_FD_183114 | JGI IMG/M metagenome (GOLD analysis project Ga0209979, IMG submission 183114) | Deep subsurface microbial communities from Anholt, Denmark to uncover new lineages of life (NeLLi) - Anholt_01485 metaG (SPAdes) (version 2) | ecosystem: Environmental > Aquatic > Marine > Oceanic...
CTTATGGGTTTATGGCCTTGCCTCTATCTGTTATCCCGTCTATAATAGCCACTTTTTATAGGCATCTTCCCATTGGACTAGACAAGAGGCAGAGGAACATCCGGCAGTTCAGGTCGAGTCACAAAGAACTAGTCTTTTGACAGACCCCGGAAGCCACAAATGCTCCTCTGGCCATATAGTTTATTCTGGCATAAAGAAAGTTATTTGACTATCCTCACCTTTCAGATTATTCTATAACTACAGAATGTTTTTTTAATTATAGACCCCTCAATAGACCCCTTATTCTTCACGGAGATATATTTAATCTTCCCCAGATTATGAAAGAATGCGAAAAGCATAACAAGCTGGTTTTTTTACATATAGATCTAATCAAAGGAATTGGTCGAGATAGTGAAGGAATAATATATTTAGCCAGTAAAGAATTTTGTGATGGGATCGTTACCACCAAAAGTAATCTGATCAATATAGCTAAAAAAGAAGGGCTTATCGCTATTCAGCGTCTTTTTTTGCTCGACTCTGCTGCCTTAAAGACCGGGGAACAGCTGTTAAAAAATAACCAGCCTGATGCAGTGGAAATTTTACCCGGGATAGCTGCTCCTTATTTTATAGAACACCTATACAAAAAGTTGCTCTGTCCGGTTATTGCCGGCGGTTTAATTTCTGATAAAAGTGAAATAGAGAAATTATTGCAAAGAGGAGTTCTAGCCGTATCTACCAGTAAAAAAGAATTATGGTAGTTTTAATTAAATAATGTTTTCTTTAAATAAAGCAGAGACAAGTATAATCAGCTTGGAATAGAGATGGCAGAAAAGATCAATTTGGAAGCAGAAAGACTGGAGGAATCGGAAAGATTTTCATTATTGGTTAATTGGGCTATTGCCAGTAATCATCTTGATTTTCGGACAGTAGGAACCGGTTATGGTTTCCAGATGGCTGAAATAATAGAGGAGCTTCGGGCTTGTGTTTCGGAGGGATTAAAAATTGACCAGAGAACTGAAATTCTTCAGATAGCTAAAAGCTCGCCCAAAATACTATATATCCATGATAACGTCGGCGAAATTGCTTTTGATAAACTGTTGATTAAAGAACTTATAAGATATGGTGCGTCAGTAACCTCTGCAGACTACTGATTTGGTAATTGCCAAAGGCCAGGCAAATTATTATGCCTTGACCGAATACAGGTCGTAAGTGCTCGAGGAGATTGCCTGTCTTTTTAGAACCGAATGCGAGATTGTCTCAAATGAGTTAGGAGAAATAGGAAAAATAAATGTAGCCATTTTACTCTAAGTAAGACACAATACAAAGTTAGTGTAAACTTTAGTGGGGTAGTTAGAAGAAAAAATATTATATATTATTAATACTAAAATTAAATTTGACACCTCATTTTTTTTATGATAAATTAAAAATAGAATATTAAGCTAATTAGAAAGTAGTTCTAATAATTATGATTAAAGAACAAAATAGACCTAAATACCCCATAAAAGTACTTTTAAATGCTTTTTCGATTTTTGATATTTTAATTAAGAAAAACCAACCGGTAACCATTCATGAACTCAGCGAAACCCTTAATATATACCCCAGTACTATCCATAGAATTTTAGATACTCTGCATTATCTGGGATATATAGAAAAAAGAGTGGATTCAGATGAATATCAAATAGGGCTGAAAGCGATCGAATTGGGTTTGCTTAAATTAAACCAAATCAGCTTGATACAAGAAGCGAAACCCTATCTTGAAGCATTATCAAAAGAAATGAACGAAAATATCTATCTCGGAGTGCTCTTTGAAGGGGAAGTGATGTACGAAGCAAAAAAAGAAGCCCTCCGAAAAATCAGTTTGGTTACTCATATTGGAACTCGGGCTCCTGTACACTGTACATCATTAGGTAAAGTATTGATTGCCAATTTACCGCCAAAAGAGAGAGAAAAAATACTTGAAAATACACCCCTTCAACGCCTTACGAAAAATACTATTGTTGATAGGAAGGCTTTAGAAAAGGAAATAGAACAGGTTCAAAAGTTAGGTTACGCTTTAGATAACGAAGAATATGAAAATGAAATTCGATGTATTGCTGCTCCCGTTAAAAATCATCAAGGGAAGGTAATAGCAGCTATTAGCATCAGTGGTCCATCCTACAGATTTACACCTGATAGAGAAGAATCCATGATAAAAGCTATCATGGAAACTGCAAAAAAAATATCAGTAAGATTAGGTTTGCGGGAAATAAGCTAATTAGTGTTTTATTTTGGTACCTTTTAAGCAACAAAAATTTATTTAGTTCCTTTAAAATAATAATGAATGTGGAAAACTTTATTTAGGTCAGCTTTAAATTTGAATAATCTATTTCGGTGCGCTGCTTGTTTGTTAATCTAGTTAAGAAATAGAGTTCTCTTTACTAGTTACAGAGTAATTCTAGTAAACCTGATCTAATAATTTTTTTACTCAATATAATAGAATAATTTTCTACAAAGAACGGTATTCTATTATTTAATTATGAAAGGGAAATTATGCAAATATTACTTTTACTTTTAATATTTTAATGCAGATAAAAATAAAAATCAGTCAACAGATATGATATCACGATACATAATAGAAATTTAGACGTATGCCATCATCTGGGAAATACAAAAAAATAGTACCAAGGAATAACAAGTACAAACTAACCAAAGGAGAAATATAAAATGCCATATACAGATCTTAATCCACGAAAGAAAATCTTAATGGGGCCCGGGCCCAGCAATGTTCACCCTCGTGTTTTAAAAGCGATGTCCACTCCCCTGGTCGGACACCTAGACCCTGATTTTCTAAACATAATGAATGAAACTAAAGCGATGTTAAAGGAAGTTTTTCAAACAGATAATGAATTTACCATTCCTCTTTCGGGAACCGGTAGTGCCGGAATGGAGGCTTGCCTGGTGAATCTATTAGAACCGGGAGATAAAGCCATCGTCTGTGTCAATGGTCTTTTTTGTGAACGCATGGTTGAGATTGTCAAAAGATGCCAGGCAGAACCGATCATAGTGGCCGCAGAGTGGGGTACCATTATCCAGCCGGAACAAGTAGAAAAAACATTAAAGCAATCGGGAAAAGTAAAGCTCATCGCCGCCGTTCATGCCGAAACTTCAACCGGGGCTTGCCAACCCCTAGAAGAAATCAGCGCTTTGGCTAAAAAATCAGGTACTCTTTTTGTTGTCGATGCCGTCACTTCCCTCGGAGGTATCCCCGTAAAAGTCGACCAATGGCAGATTGATGCTATCTACAGTGGTACGCAAAAATGTTTAAGCTGTCCCCCAGGACTTTCCCCGGTTTCCTTTAGCGAAAATGCCTTTTCCGTTATCAATAAGCGTCAGCATGCCATCCAAAGTTGGTACCTGGATGTACAGTTATTGAGAAACTATTGGGGGAAAGAGCGTTTCTATCATCATACCGCTCCGATTAGCATGGTTTACGCCTTAAGGGAGGCACTGCGTTTAGTCTTGGAAGAGGGTTTAGAAAATTGTTTTTCCCGTCACAAACTTCATTCCAAAGCCTTGGTTGCCGGCCTGGAAGCCATGGGCTTAGAGATGGTAGTTTCAGCCGATTACCGTCTCCCCGAACTGAATGCGGTTCACATTCCGCAAGGGATTGATGATGCCACCGTCAGAGGTGCCCTATTAAATGAATATGGCATTGAAATCGGTGGCGGTTTAGGAAAATTTAAAGGGAAGGTCTGGCGGATTGGCCTCATGGGGTATACCAGCAGAAAAGAAAACGTCATGTTATTTTTAGCTGCTTTAGAGTCGATTTTAAGGTCTTTGGATTACAAAATAGCGGTCAGTGGAATCATGCCAGCAGCTCTTGTGTATAAAAAAGAAAGTAGGAAATTAAATTTAGGTAATGTAAATTAATTTTTATGTTGAATTTACATATAGATAAAATAAAGATCTGTAAATAAATGAAACTAAAAAAAAGTTAATATATTAAAAATTGTGAAAATAAGGGAGCTAAACTTGCTGATATTAAGAGAAACCATAAAGAACAATTATTCTAATTTGAGGGAAGAAAATAATGGACAGTAATCCGTTGATTGACCTGAGAACTGATTTTCTTGGTAGACCAACTCAGGAAATGATTGAAGCCATGACCAAAGCGGCTGAAAACCCATTTACCTATGGCTTTCGTGAAGATCCGGTGACAACTAAGCTGGAAAAGCTTGCCACCGACATTTTGGCCAAAGAGGATGCACTTTTCCTCCCCACGGCAACCATGGCCAATTTAATCGCTGCAAGTATCCATTGTGCTCCCGGTCAAGAGATTATCGGTGAAGCAAAATCTCATATATTTACACTAGAGGGTGGTGGCATTGCTGTGTTCTCGGGGATTATGGCAAAGCCAATCTCCGGCAAGATGGGAATGATGGATTTAAAAGAACTGGAATTAGCTATAAATGCTGGGACTGAACAACGGCCCAAAACAGGTTTGGTATGGATTGAAAACACCCATAATACGGCTGGAGGAACCGTTTTGTCTTGCGATCAAATGTTATCCGTTCAAAAGGTTGCTTGTAGTTTTAATATCCCGGTTCACCTTGATGGAGCGAGAGTTTTTAACGCTGCGGTTTTTCTAGAAAGACCTGTATCAGAATTAACCTGCTATGCAGACAGTGTTGCAGTAAGTTTAAATAAGGGATTATGTGCTCCCCTCGGGGCTATTTTGGCCGGGAAGAAAGAATTTATTAAAGAAGCTGGACGGATACGAGTAATGTTAGGAGGTGGTTGGCGACCAACGGGAATATTGGCTGCTGCTGGAATCGTGGCTTTAGAAAAGATGGTTGACCGTTTGGCCGAAGACCACAAAATCGCCAAGAAAATTGCACAGGGGATTGAAACATGTCCGGGCGTGTTTGTCGATTTTAAGACTGTCCAAACCAACCTGATATTTGTGCAAATCAAACTTTCCTCTATTTCGGTAGAGGAATTTGTTTCAAGATTAAAAGTGCAAAATATTTTAGTCAATGTTGTCGGACCCAATCGGCTTAGAATAGCTGTTCATCGAGAAATCGATGCAGATAAAGCAGTAAAGGTTATAAGGGCTTTCCACCATATAAGCGAGAATGAATGATTAAAGAAAACAATGAAAAAAGAAGGTATAAAATTATTTAGGGAAGCTTCACAGGCAAAACAGAAGAATTGATTTATCAAATCAGAGGATTGATATTCAACAATTGTGATGAAAATATTATTAAAAAAAGGGAGGGAAATCAATGAAATCAGTAAAAATTTCTGAAATGAATTGGAAAGAGGTTAAGGAATATTTAAAAGAAAATGATATTCTGATTCTACCTGTAGGTAGCACAGAATCTCATGGCAATCTTCTTCCAATGGGGACTGATTATATGGTGGCCGAAAGGATTGCTGAAGAAGTTGGCGAGAAGACAAATGTTTTGGTTGCCCCAACTTTATCTTATGGATGGACGTCAAATCATCTAGGACATGCTGGTACTGCTTCGCTTACAGGGGAAACTTTGATAACGGTTTTGAAGGAAATATGTTGCTCTTACATATATCATGGATTTAGAAAGATATTGATTGTGAATGGTCATAGGACTAATAACTTATTTCCAATACGTATTGCAATGTCTTGGTTGAGGAATATAACTGGAGCTTTAATCGTGGTAATTGATCCAAAAGAGATTGCTTTATCCACTATTTGTAAACTCCGTGATAGTGCGGGAAGCATGGGACACGGGGGAGATATTGAAACATCTCATATGCTTTATATCTTCCCTGAACTTGTTCATATGGAAGAAGCAATATCCAAACCGATACAATTAAAGAAATTATGGTCAGTTGATATGTTCGGCAACGAAGACCATGTAGTAACATTTGAAACAGCTCTTGAATACAATAAGAGAAGCGGTTTGCCAGGCGTAGTAGGAGATTCAAAAAAGGCAAGCAAAGAAAAAGGTATGGTATATCATAAGAAACTTATTGATAATACAGTGAAAGTAATAAATGATATGAAAGGTATGAAAGTTGAGTTAAACAGCAATATTCCATTACCATTTTAATTACATAAAAAATAAGATATTGTAAATATTTTTTTAATTTTTAGATTTGTGTTTGTAAATTTTTATCTATTTAAATATGTTTATTTTAGTAGATATTAGAAAGAAAGGAAAATGACATGGCCTCACCTAAATCAAATCTCATGTTTTATCCTAAACCACCTGAAATTAATAAAAAATTTTATAATAAACTTGCAAAGGAAGTATCTAACCGAATCCTTTGTGAAGAATATATTGTTCCGGTTCGATCTGGAAAAGCCTGGCCAGTAAAAGCAAGTCAGATTTGTAGGATTGTATTGATCGAGGGTCCTCAAGTTGGTGATTTCAATTGTTGGAATTTACATAACCCCAGAGAGCATTTTTGGCAGGCGCGTACTCGTCAATTCCAGAATTCGCATATTTCGACCCATGATCGCTTATGGTCTACTCTACCTTATTTACGGCCGATGCTGACAATTATTAACGACACAATTGCTTACGGTGTAGATGAGGATGGTGCTCGTTGCCATGATTTACTTGGAGCACGTTGCGATCCTTACGTTCGTAAGCTTCTAACCGGAGAGAATTTTGATTACACATGTCATTCCAATTTAACCCGTGCGATCATTCCTTATGGTTTGACTGAATTCGATGTACATAATGTGCTTAACATGTTTCAGATTACTGGCATAAAGAATGATAGAAATTTTAATAAGCAATGCAAGAAAATGAAAAAAGGGGACTTTTTAGAGTTTTTTGCCGAGATAGACCTGCTTTGTGCTATTTCAACTTGCCCAAACGGAGATTTTGCTGGTAATTGTAGACCTCTCGGTGTGAAAGTATACCAACCAGCCAGTGAGTTACTTAGAGGATGGGAATCACCTAAAATATCCAATTATCGAGGTAATCATGGATTGAAACTTAAACTTGATGAATGAAGGAATCACTATTTGCAGTTCAAAAAAGGAAGATTTTTGCCGATAATTAATATAGTTTATTAATAAATCTTATTTCATACAATTGTATGAATTTGTAAGGATGATTAAAGAAAAAATAATTACGCTAAAGTAATTATTCTAAAAAAACGGAGGTGATGAATAAATTAAATATTTTAGATTATAAAAAAACGGAGGTGATGAATAAATTAAATATTTTAGATTATAAAAAAACGGAGGTGATGAATAAATTAAATATTTTAGCTTATATTATTTCTGGTCTCTAGTTAATTTTTCTAAAAATAAAAAATCAGGAGGTCAAGACATGTTTAGTATATGTAAAAAAATATCTCTATGTTTAATTTTATTCGTATGTTTCTTTGTATTTGTTAGTATGGCAAGTGCATCTATTCCAAAGGATACATTGGTTATTGGAATGAATACAGAACAATTTATTACTTGCGATCCTGCTCAAGCGAATGAACCGCCATTGAGCTCTATACTAGAAAATGTATATTCAAAACTTGTTCATGTTGGATATAAAGATAAACAATTTACCATTGAACCAGAAATTGCTGAAACCTGGGAAGTTTTTTCTGATAATAAAACTTGGACATTCCACCTACGTAAAGATTTAGTTTTTGCTAACGGGGACCCTTTAAAAGCAGATGCTGTGATTTATTCTTATAGAAGAGCTTTGAAAATTAATAAAGGCACCAGTTACCTTTTCTCCAAAAGCCTTGATTTAAGCGAAGAAGATATTACTGCACCTGATGATTATACGGTTCAAATAGTTACCAATGCTTCACCTCCGAATGTGGTCTTAAATATACTCGGTTCTGCCATTGTCGCTAGTGTCTTAAATCCCAAGGTGGTCAAAGAACATGAAGTAGATGGTGACATGGGAATGGCATGGTTAAACGAAAATAGCGCTGGTTCTGGGCCATATGTCCTTAAGGAATGGGAGCGCAATATCAAATTAGTTCTGGTTACCAATGAAAATTACTGGGGAGAGGAACCAGCAATAAAGAACATCATCGTTCAAACTATACCAGAATCTTCTCAACAGCTTTTATTGCTTAAAAAAGGAGATATCGATGTGGCATTTGATTTAACCACTGAGCAATTGGTGCCATTAGAAGAATCTCCAGATATTCATATTGTTAGTACTCCTAAACAGAGAAATCAGTATCTTGGTATGAATGCTAGGTGGGGACCTTTCCAGGATTTAAGAGTTAGACAGGCTGTAAAATATGCTATAGATTATGATGCAGTAATGGAGGTAATGTATAGCGGTTTTGCTATTAAATGTCAACAATTTAATATTGAAGGATACTTTGGTTATGTTGAAGATAATCCTTATGATTATGATGTCGAGAAAGCAAAACAACTGATGGCGGAAGCAGGTTATGCCGATGGATTTGATGTAGAATTTGTTACAAGTACTGAAGAATCTGATAAACGCGCAGTCGTTGTACTACAGGAAAATTTTGCTAAGATAGGTATAAGAGCAAATATTGTGACAATGCAATCACCCCAGATGCTTTCGATATATAGACAACAAGGAGTGAACCTTATTTTTGCAGGCTGGGCAGGTGATTATGCAGATCCATCTGCCTTTGCTAATACTTATTGCAATTACCGAGCGAAGCAGGCTGCATGGAGATTGGTGTGGTATGATGATTATGCTGCAGACTTGGCTGAGGCTGCCAATACGGAAATGAATGAGGATAAACGTTATCAAATGTACCGTGACCTTACAAATTATTTCCAAATTTATAGTCCGTTTGCTGTAATCGTTCAACGTTTGTCATTATGGGGAGTAAGAAATGAAGTAAAAGGTTGGGGTGACACTGCTGGCGGTTATGCCATACACTACGATCTTACAAAAACTTCTAAATAATTGTGTAAAGTATATTTTATATTAAAGACTTATAACTTTCAGATAGTAGCCTTAGAATTGCTTTTCAATATTTTAAAATAAGCAGTCTAAGGCTACTATCATTAAATGATGGAAAGTATTCCGATAAAAAATGAAGGAAGATATTCAATGAAACTAGAAATTTTTATTCTAAAAAGAATTTTTTTAATGGTCATTGTTATGCTTGGTGTAGCGACCATTGTTTTTTTTATCACCCATATTATTCCTGCAGATCCAGTTTTAGCTATATTGGGTGGAAATGCCCCTATTGAAATGGTTGACGAAATGAAGCATAAGCTTGGCCTGGATAAACCAATATTATTTCAGTTTGTGGATTATGTGAAAGCCGCATATCATTTAGATTTTGGGACTTCCCTTAAATCGAACCGGCCGGTGTTAACCGATATTATCAATTATTTCCCGGCTACCCTTGAATTAACCATTATTTCTATGATTTTTGCAATAACGATCGGAGTTATTTTTGGTGTGTGTTCTGCCATCTATCGAAATAAGTCTATTGACCATTTTTCAAGAGTTTTCTCCATATTAGGAGTTTCCATGCCGGTTTTTTGGCTCGGTTTATTGCTATTATTATTATTTTATTATCATTTAGATTTGCTTCCCGGTGGAGGGAGAAACAGTCTATTTATCTTTCCCCCGCGTATTACCGGACTCATACTCTTAGACTCTATTATTGCTGGAGATTGGACTGCTTTTTGGGATGGGCTTAGCCACATTATACTTCCTGCCTTTGTTCTCGGTTATGAATCAGCGGCATCAATAGCAAGAATAATGAGAGCAAGCATGCTGGATATCCTAAAACAAGATTTTATCAGGACTGCCAAAGCCAAGGGGCTTCCAAAAAGATTGGTCATCTATCGGCATGCTTTGAAAAATGCATTGATACCTGTTGTGACCATAATTGGTATTTCCTTTGGACATAACTTGAGTGGTGCCGTGATCATAGAGACTATTTTCAGCTGGCCTGGTCTGGGTAGATATATCGTTAATGCTTTGCTGGTATTGGATTATCCGGCAGTAACCGGAGGGACGCTGTTTATTGCATTTGTCTATTCTCTTGCCAATTTGATGGTTGATATTTCTTATGCCGCTCTCGACCCAAGGATGAGAGTATAAAGAAAGGAATAAGGAAAATTGTTAAATACTGTAAAAAATATAGGGCAAAAAGAAAAAATAAAATTGTTTCTTGAGCAAAGGAAGCCTATTATTGAAGATTGGAAACATACTTATTATCTATGGAAGAGTACACCTCTTGCCATGATTGGAACCGTAATCATTTTTATATTTTTAGCTGTAGCAATTTTTGCTCCCTTATTGACCTCCTATAGTCCGACTGAACAATTTATGGAAGAAAGGTTACTCTCTCCGAGTTCCCAGCATATTTTCGGTACAGACCAATATGGTCGGGATATATTTAGCCGGGTAGTTTACGGTGCAAGGGTTGAGGTGTGGATTATTTTTATCGTGTCAATCATCAGTGTGATGATTGGCATCATTGTTGGTATTACCGCCGGTTATTTCGGGGGCGCGGTTGATGAAATTCTAATGAGAATAACTGATATGTTTTTAGCCTTTCCAAGATTAATTTTGGCAATGGTGCTGACTGCAGTACTGGGACCAAATCTGACCAATACGATGATAGCCATCTCACTGGTGGATTGGACGGTGTATGCGAGACTTGGAAGGGCAGAAGCAATGAAAGTTAAATCTCAACCATATATTGAGGCAATAAGAGCAGTAGGAGCGAAGAATTTAAGAATCATTGCTTTTCATGTTTTGCCCATGTCCATATCCCCGGTAATCGTTCAACTGACTTTAAGAATGGGAACCATTATTCTTACCGCAGCAGGTCTTGGATTTCTTGGTCTTGGAGCACAACCTCCAACGCCGGAATGGGGAGCCATTGTCAGCGATGGACGAAGCTATCTTGTAGACCAGTGGTGGATAAGTACTTTTCCGGGTATTGCCATAGCTTTTGTCGTTTTGGGTTTTAATCTTTTAGGTGATGGTATTAGAGACATATTAGACCCAAGGCTCAGGAGGTAATGGATGCAAAAGATGAGAGGGGATCTCTTAAATATAAGTAAACTTAAGGTGGTTTTTTATACTTATCGTGGAATCATTAAAGCATTAAATGGTGTAGAACTGTGGATGAACCAAGGTGAAAGACTTGGCATTGTTGGGGAAACGGGATGCGGTAAATCAGTGACTGCATTATCTATTATGGGCTTGATAGAACAGCCCGGTGAGATTATTGAGGGAGATATCCTATTTGGAGAAAAACTATTAACTTCTATGAAAGAAAATGAATTGATTAATATTCGCGGCAAAGAGATATCCATGATCTTTCAGGAACCGAATGCTGCCCTGAATCCGGTGATGAAAGTAGGATTTCAGATAGCGGAAAGCATTGGCAAGGTAAAGAATAAAAAAATAGGGAAGGAAGTATATGCAGAGGTTAGAAGAATGTTGGAAATCGCCGGCCTTGATTGGGAAAGAACCATCAATCTTTATCCTCACGAATTAAGCGGAGGTATGGCACAAAGGGTTATGATAGCCATGGCTTTATCTTCTAATCCAAAACTGCTCATAGCAGATGAACCGACTTCTGCCCTTGATGTGACTATACAAGCGCAAATCCTGGAATTGCTTGATGAATTAGTGAAGAAGTTTGGAAATGCTGTTATATTAATAACTCATGATATGGGAGTGGCAGCGGAATTTTGTGATAAAATGGCAGTAATGTATGCAGGGAACATGGTTGAATATGCAAAGACGACAAATATTTTTGAAAATCCTCATCATCCTTATACCAGAGGGCTTCTAAAGGCAGTTCCGAAAATTGGCAGGACAGATGAACTTCAGAGTATACGGGGAATTGTGCCGGACTTAGTCGAACCACCTTCCGGTTGTCGTTTTCATCCAAGATGCAAGCATGCCATGGATATCTGTCGAAAAGATTTTCCGCCCTTGGTAGAAATTAAACCAGATCATTATGTAGCCTGTTATTTATATTGGAAGGAAGGGATAAAAAATGCAAACAGCTGAAGCTAAAGTGGAAGCAAAAAATTTAATATCGATTGAGCATCTTAAAAAATACTTTGCTATTAAGCAGGGGTTATTCTCTTCCGCCAAGTATGTGAAAGCGGTGGACGACATTACTTTTGATATTCCTAAAAATAGTGTCTTTGGTATTGTCGGTGAATCCGGTTCCGGAAAAACGACCATAGGGCGAACCATCCTTCGGTTAATAGAACCGATATCAGGTGTTATTCGATATCTTTCAACAGATATTACTTCTCTTAACAAGAGAGAACTTCGTATTTTTCGGAGAAAAATGCAGATTGTTTCGCAAGACCCATATAATTCACTTCATCCCAGAAAACTTGTAAAAAACATAATAGGAGAAGGTTTACAGATACATTTTAATCTTTCATCTGAAGAAATCTATAAAAAGGTAAGAGATATACTCGAACAAGTTGGTCTACGAGAAGAGCATATGTTTCGATATCCTCACGAATTTAGCGGAGGCCAACGCCAACGTATTTCTGTGGCCAGGGCACTTGTTTTAAAACCGGAATTCCTTGTGTTGGATGAACCCACATCTGCCCTTGATGTTTCGGTACAGGCAGTTATTTTGAAAATGTTTAAGGATCTTAAGAAAGAATTTTCTTTAACTTATCTTTTTATTACTCACGATCTAGCCGTAATAGATTATATGGCAGATTATATGGCAGTGATGTATCTTGGTCAGATTATGGAGATTGGGTCAAAAGATGATGTATTTTCATCTCCCATGCATCCCTATACGTTACTTCTACTTAATTCAATTCCCCACCCTGATCCGAGAAAGAAAAAGAAAAAAGTCCTTCCCATAGGTGAAATTCCCAGTCCGATAGACCCGCCTCAGGGCTGCAGGTTTCACACCAGATGTCCATATATGAAAGATAAATGTGTCAAAGAAGAACCTGAAATAAGAGAGATAAGCAAGGGTCATTTAGTGAAGTGTCATTTCCCATTAGGTTAATGAAATAAATAGGGACACATCCCATTTTATAGATAATAAATAGGGACACATCCCATTTTATTAGATAATTAATATTTTTGTTTTTAAACTAAATAGATAAGGAAGGTGAACCAGGTCAATAATTCGGTAACTTTTAGCGAAAAGCCTATAGGATCTGAGGAATTTCTTATCCAGATGGTTGAAACTTTAGGTATTATTATAGATAGACGTCCCAAAGGAATACCTCGTAAAATGAAAAGCTAAACCATAAAAAAAATAGGATGTGTTGTCCCTATTTATTAAATTAAAAGGAGGAGATTATGGTAAAAAGATGGTGGATGATCGACAAACTGAACGATAGCCTTGAAAGCGCGAAAATTGATAAGGAAATCTGCGGAACAATCCTTCAAGGCTGGGACCAACTTCCGCAGAAACCAAAGCCTATAGAGAGAGCCACATGGATGAAAAAGGTTATAGATCGTATGGATAGCTTACTTGAAGAAGAGATACGATTTAAGATAAGAGAGGATTGTGCTTGTTGCATCAGCAGCGGTACTAAAAGAATCAAGACCATGAAGAAGCTAATCAAGGAGAACCCTGATCTGGACTCTTTTGTTGCTGCAGTGCAAGATTCTGGTTTCCTTGGTGCCACGGTAGAACAAAAAGGGAATACCATTTACGCAACGTTTGGAGTAGGGCATTGTGTGTGTACTGGAATAAACGCAGCCAAAGAACCGGTATCGATAACCTACTGCCATTGTTGTAAAGGTCATGTGACAAAGTTGTTAGAAGCGGCCTTCAAAAAGCCTCTAAGAGGTGAAGTGTTCACATCGTGTATTAGTGGTTCGGATGACTGCAGGTTTGCAATTCATTTGGACTAACGAACGATAGAGTCTGTTAAATAGAGTAGGAATTGGGGTCAAGCTTCCCAAGTTCACAGAATGTAAAACGAGAATAGAAAATGTGAAGTTGTGAAGCCCCAAAGATGCTATAATATCTATTATCCAGAAAAACTATTTATTGTAAAGTTAAAGGTAAAAAATGATAAGGAGAAAATGATAAATCACAATAGTAATTATTATTCTTAAAGTCATTGGCATCATTATTGGTGCATATGCTGCCTTTATGTTGATCGTGGCCATTTTCCCCGGCTTCTCGGTTCCAAAGCAACCCTTGGAAAAAGCCCAGCAAATACCCAAGGAGGTGGACACAAAACCATCCTGGTCAAGAAAAGATGTAAGTTTTAAAGTCAAGGGAACGTCATTAAGCGCATGGCTCTATCTACCTGAGAATTTATCTGTGCCAGTTCCTTGTATTATTATGGGGCATGGTCTTGGGGCAACCAAGGATGCAGGTTTGGAGCCCTATGCCATTCGTTTTCAGGAGGCCGGCTTTGCAGTACTCGCATTCGATTACCGACATCTTGGCGAAAGCGAGGGTGAACCTCGACAGCTGATATGGATCCCGTACCAACAAGAAGATTATGCAGCTGCAATTAACTACGCACGAAATCTTAAGGAGATTGATCCGGCAAGAATTGCTCTGTGGGGCACCTCTTTAAGTGGCGGACACGTCATCGTGACCGCGGCAAGGGACAACAAGATTGCCTGTGTGTCCGCGCAATGTCCATTGCTGGATGGGGATGCGGGAGGAATGGAGGTTGTGAAAAGACTAGGTATCTGGCAGGTACTCCGGATGGCGTTTGGTCATGGACTGCGCGATCTGGTCAGATCCTGGCTCGGTCTCTCTCCCCACAAGATACCTCTAGTAGGAAAACCAGGCAGTATTGCCGTGATGGCTGATTCAGATGCCTGGGACACTTTCAGCAAGCTCGTGCCCGATGATTTCATCAACGAAGCCTGCGCTCGTATCATTATTCGGATGGATAAATATGAGCCGGTCAAATACGCCGCCAGAGTGCGTTGCCCGGTCCTGCTTCAGGTATGTGACAATGACATCTCTCTTCCAATGAGAGTAGTTGAAAAAGCCGAGAAGCGACTGGGGAAACTTGCGGAGGTCATCCACTATCCCATCGACCACTTCGATATCTATCTGGGGGAGAATTTTGAGAAAAGCGTAAGTGATCAACTTGATTTTTTTAAAAAACACCTTTGATTGGTGTATTTGAAATGGTCTAGTTCATTCTCCCTCTAACCATGCGCTGCACCAGAAATCGAAAGCCTTGCAGCTTCGGTGCAGATGAGTTTTTTCGTTAGGCACAAGGAATAATATTCTTATTTTTGTTGATTAAGATTAATGGTAAGATTGTGTATATCCAATATTTACCTCACTCTTATTTTTTCCCTGCTCCTCATTTGTCATTCCTGCACCTACTTTCATGAGTGTAAACTTCAGCAGGAATCCATTATTACTCTTTACAATTAATACAATAAATTTTCCTAAGAAAAAGGATTTTTGAAACTTTTATCGTATATGTAAATAAGCAAGGGTAACTAAGGCTGAACAATTTTATCTTAAAAGTATATAAACTACAATAAGAAATATCCTCAGTATTATGTCTATTGTTAGCTTATGAAATGGAGGATAAAAAGCGCACATATTGTAATAAGTGATATAAAATTATCAAGGAGGAAGAAAACAATTGAAAAAAATCGGAATGATTGGTGGTTTTGGACCGGAAGCAACTTTGGATTATTACAGATTACTTATTGGGACATATCGAAAAAAAATAAAGGATGGAAGTAATCCGGAAATTATAATTTATAGTATGGATGTTAATATTCTCTTAAATATGGTTGCAAACAAACAATTGGATACTTTAGTAAGATGGTTAGCAAATGGCTTAGAAGTTTTACATAAAGCGGGAGCTAATTTTGGATTTATTTCTGCGAATACACCACATATTGTTTTTGATAGGGTTAATAAATTATCGCCCATACCCTTATTAAGTATCGTAGAAGAAACTTGTAAACATATTGATAGATTAACTTTGAGAAGGGTTGGTTTGTTGGGTACTAAATTTACTATGCAAAGTGACTTTTATAAAAAAGTCTGTGATAAATATAATATAGCAGTTTTTGTCCCCGACGAAAAAGAACAAGAGTATATCCATAATAAATTGATAACCGAAATCGAGTTTGGAATATTTCTCGAGAAAACACGAGAGGGTTTGCTAAATATTATTAAGAGGATGATTGATGATGATCTAATTGAAGGGATAATACTTGGATGTACAGAGTTACCTTTAATTCTTACCAAAAGTGAGTTTAGTATACCCTTTCTTAATACTACAAAGATTCATGTTGAAAGTATTGTTAAGTATTACTTAGAGTCTACTGAGATTTAAAAGAGTTTATATGGGGGAACCGACTTTATACGATAAGAATAAATATAAAGAAAAATGATTTTAATAGGAGGTGAAAAATATGGAAAACTTGTTTTTGATGTTAGGATGGGGTTCACCCATTGGCATCGGTATTTTCCTTTTGTGTTTGGGTGGTATGATATATCTGCTCTCTAAAGCTGACGCAGAAGTCAAGCGTGTGCGCCAGGAGGAAAAAGAGAAGAAATAACGACTGTCAAGGACGGTTCTATTGACAATATAATATCAAAGGGATAGAAAGGAATAAAGAGGTGATAAAGTACCTCGATATCCCAGAAAATACAGTAAAATAGGAATATATCACCCAATGCTCCGGGACAATGAAAGAAAAGATATATTTATCGATAAAGAAGTCAATTTAGAAAAAAATGAATCGACTCATATTTTATAATAAGAATTCGGCTTGTTATTCGAAAAGTTTCTTATATTGGCCATATCCTTCCTTTTCTAAATCTTCTTTGGGAATAAAACGAAGTGCAGCTGAATTCATGCAATAGCGAAGACCTGTGGGCGTAGG
>Ga0209979_1002656_pt1 | contig 16765 bp, 14 predicted proteins | sample AnhtaG_FD_183114 | JGI IMG/M metagenome (GOLD analysis project Ga0209979, IMG submission 183114) | Deep subsurface microbial communities from Anholt, Denmark to uncover new lineages of life (NeLLi) - Anholt_01485 metaG (SPAdes) (version 2) | ecosystem: Environmental > Aquatic > Marine > Oceanic...
CTTCATCGCTCACCTCTCACGAACTGGGGTTTGGCCCCATCCTACTCACAGGCGCGAGGCCTGGCAAGGCCCGCCTGCTCTCTACTTCCTACGACGTCAGAGCAGGCCGAAAAGTTCCCACGAACTGGGGTTTGCCCCCATCCTACTCGCAGTCGCGAGGGGTCGACAAGTGCGAAGCTGCACCCTCAGCCCAATAGCGCGTCCAGAACCGCCTGCCAGGACGAGAAGTCGGGGAAGACGAGCCCGGCGCCGGCGGCCGTCAGCTCGTCGACGGTGAAGAAACCGGTGGCTACGGCCACCGAACGCGCCCACTCTTGCACACTATTGTCTTATTCTCATGCGCGGAGACTGGGGGAGCAGTGCTTTGTCCGTCGTGCGGCCACGAGAACCGTGAGGACGCGGCTACTCCAGATGAAAGCTGTAAATCACCTCGTCCAGGGCTGCCTCATCCTGTTCAAAAGTGGCGGGCATGCTGAAACCCATGACCCAGAAAGCCTGAGTTCCCTGAATTACAATCACAAACTTGGCTTTGAGAGCGTAGCCCTCCATCGTGCCGCTGAACACGATCTCGTAGGCTGGGGTGCCATCGTCCAGCGTTATCTCGCCTTCGGAAACCAACTCATAGTCACCCCAGATTTGACCTATATCCTGGCTTAGCTGCGGTCCATACTCGGCAAGGGTGGTTCCCTCCTCCACTGGTTGTACAGCAACGCTCACACTGGGGAGTCCCTCCACAGATGCGAGGGCGACGACTTCCCCGGGACGACTTGCAGGAGTCTCCATCCATCCTGCGGGGTAGCTTATGGAGAAGCCATGCCCAGCGCTCGTGTAGGTGCCTGCCGGGCCGGGAGTCGGGGGGACATAGGTATAGGTTGACAGGACCCTGAAGCTATCCATTACGGCACCTATTAGCTCTTCCTGCTGGTCAAAAACGGCAGGCTCTCCCCTTACTCCAACCCAAAAGCCCTGCTTCTCCCGCACCAACATGACGTACCTGAATTGCTCGACTTTACCGGCCCCGATGTCTCCTTTGCCCACCATTTCGTAGCCGGGCGTGTCTTCACCTATGGTAACGTCACCCTCCGAGATCAGCTCGAACTGGGGCATGGCTTCCATGTATGTTTTGGTTTCTGATACAGCGTCGGCCAGGGCGATCTCTTCGGTCTTGTATTCCACGGACACCTCCACGGTGAGACGTCCTTCAGGGTCTCTGAACTCGATAAGGAAATACGCCCCTAGCCCCTGTACTTTCTCGATCCACCCCTCAGGATATTCGATGGAAAAGCCGTGCTCCGTGCTCTCATAAAGGGTCATGGGTATGGGCGTAGGTGTTGGAGTTAGGTCGCCTTCCCCGCCACCGCAGGCGCTCAGCACCGCCAGGGAGATGGCAAAGAGAAGGGCCATCGCGACGCTCACTATCTTCATTGTGCTTCCTCCATGCTCGGTGTCCGTCTCCAACTCACAGCGACCCTCCATCCTACTCGCGGGCGCAAGGATTGGCAAGGGGAGAAGCTACGGCCTCAGCCCAGTAGGGCGTCCAGAACCGCCTGGCAGGAGGAGAAGTCGGGGAAGACAAGCCCGGCGCCGGCGGCCGCCAGCTCGTCGACGGTGAAGAAACCGGTGGCTACGGCCACCGAACGCGCCCCGTTGGCCCGGGCGGCAGCGATGTCCAGGGGCGTATCGCCGATAACATAGACCTCACGAGGGCCGTGCCCGCCGCTGGCCTCGGCCAGCCGTTCGATGGCCACTGCCACAAGCTCCGCGCGATCCTCGGAGTCATCGGCGTAGCCGCCAGCCAGGAAGAGATCGTACAGGCCGAAACGCCCCAGCTTCAGGCGGGCGGCTTCGCGGAAGTTGCCCGTGGCCAGTCCTAGAAACGCTCCCGGAGCCGCCTGAAGGCCGGCCAGCAGCTCGCGTACGCCAGGGAGGACATACGCCTGGACTTCGGCAAGCGTCCCGGGCAGTATGCCGTAGTAGGTCTCCTGAAAGCGAGCCAGAAGAGTGGAAAAGTCGCCGTCGAGGCTGTGGACGCCGACCGCCTCACGGAAGATGGCCGTATCGGTGCGGCCAGTGAATGAGATGCCAGCGAAGCCCTCGTCGATGCCGAAGAGCTGGGCAAAGGCCAGATTCATCGCCCGACCGCCAGCACCGCAGCTATCTACCAGGGTCTTATCGACATCGAAGAGGAAGAGCTTGGCCAATGTTGCAGCGCCGGCAGCTCGCTAGGAAGGCTGGGGCTCCTGCTCCCAAATGACGCCCACCACTCGTTTGCCCATGTGAACCAGCAAGGCGGGCCCTATCCTGGTCTCCAAGACTTGCTCCCTGTTGAGGCCCAGCCTTTGACATAGCTTGCGTACAAGCATCTCTCTGAGGTCAGGGGCTAGTCCCCCCACCACCGAGACTATGCCCGACTTGTAAGTCCGCTGCACTTCGTCAACCATACGGTCCACGGCCCTCTCCATGCGTCCCCGCACCCTGCTGTAGAGACCCATAGCCCCGTCCCTGGTGGTGATGATCGGTTTGATCTGGAGGGCAGTGCTGAGCAGATGCTGGAAGGGGTGAACCCGTCCGCTCTTCAGCAAGTACTTGGTCGTTTCCAGAGCCGCCAGCAGGCGCAGGCGTCCCCTCATCTCCTCCACCAGGCGCCTGGCCTCCTGAAGGGGACGGCCGAGGTCGCGCACACGGGCCGCCTCTAGGACAAGCATGCCCTCACCCATCGAGCCACTGAGGGAGTCCACCACCTCGATCTCTGAGTCAGGGTACTCCTCCTCCACCATGTCCGCCGCTTCGACGGCAGAATCGTAGGTCTTGCTCAGCTTGCGGGAGAGGGTGACAGTGAGAATGCGCGACAGGCCTTGCCTCACGTGGGACATGAATGCCTCCGCGAAGCGAGAAGGAGCGGGTGCCGCCGTGGTGGGATATCCCTTGCCCCTCTCGTACTGGTCCAATAGCTCGGCGAAATCCTCCAGGGTCATCACACCGTCGTCGAGGCTGCTGTCCGTGCCGAAGTTGATGGTGAAAGGCACCACCGTGAGGCGTAACTTCTGGGTGATGTCCGGCGGCAGGTCATGGGTACTGTCGCAGACGATGGCAAAGGGATCCACGTCGCTCGCTCCCTCCTTCGTCCATTCTAACAACTAGCGGCCCTGCCCCGCTAGCCCCGCAGAACCCGCTGATTGACAGGGCAGCCCGCTACTAGAGTATCATGCGTGGCAAGAGGTGACTGTGGCAGAGACAAAAGCGGCCAAGGTGTACGTCACACGGGAGCTTCCCAGCGCCGCCCTCGACCCGTTGCGAGAGGTGGCAGCCGTAAGGGTCTGGCCCGGCGAGTTGCCTCCGCCGCCCGAGGTGCTGTCGGCGGAGACGGCAGATGTTGATGCCCTGCTCTCCCTCCTCACCGACCGCATCGATGCCGCGATCATGGCGGCAGCACCGCGACTGCGGGCCATCAGCAATATGGCCATAGGCTACGACAATATCGACATCGAGGAGGCCAGCCGGCGGGGGATCCTAGTGACCAACACGCCCGGCATCCTGACCAACACCACGGCCGACTTCGCCTTTGCCCTCCTGCTGGCCGCCGCCCGCCGGGTGGTGGAGGCCGACCGATACACCCGCCAGGGGCGCTGGAAGACCTGGGGACCGCAGACCCTCCTGGGGCAGGACGTGCACGACGCCACCCTGGGGGTGGTGGGCCTGGGTGGCGTTGGTCTAGAGGTGGCCAAGAGGGGACGCGGTTTCGGCATGCGCGTCCTTTACTGCGATAGCACCCGCAAGCTCAAAGAGGAGCGCCGCTACGGCCTGACCCACGTGGAGCTGGAACAGCTCCTGGCAGAGTCCGACTTCATTAGCCTGCACGTGCCCCTCATGCCTGAGACTCATCACCTTGTGGGCGAGCGAGAGCTGGCGCTGATGAAGCCCACAGCCGTTCTGATCAACACTGCCCGAGGAGCGGTAGTGGATCAACGGGCCCTGTGGCGCTTCCTCAAGGAGGGACGTATCGCCGCCGCCGCCATCGACGTCAGCGAACAGGAACCCATCGCCCCCGATGACCCCCTCCTGGGGCTGGACAACATCATCATCACACCCCACATTGCCAGCGCCAGCGTGGCCACCCGTCTGGGCATGGCCAAGATGGCCGTGAACAATCTGCTCGCAGCCCTGCGAGGCCAGGTACCACCCCAATGCGTCAACCGAGAGGCCGTCCGCCGCTGGCGCCGAGCCCAGCCCAGGTGAAGCATGCACGTGACAGCTTGACAGGGCCTAGGGGTAATGGTATCGTTTTGCCACTCCTGAGGCCTCTGCTCGCGGGGGCCACCTCTTCTGCGGCGAGGCCCTCTTTAGTTGGAGCAGAGGCGAGACGATATGGGCCGTTCTGCTCGCGCTGCCGGTAATCTGTGGCTAGCCAAGATCCTGTGGGATCTGGGAGCCATCCAGTTTGGCGACTTCACCCTAGGAAGGACAACCCTCCACTCCCCCGTCTATGTCAACGTGCGCCTGCTGATCAGCAAGCCCAGAGCCCTGAGGCGGGCGGCTCGCCTGATGTACGAGGAGGTGCGTACTCTCCAGAGGATGCTCCATCCCCGCGGCGCGCCCTTCGATCGAGTGGCGGGCATCCCCTTCGGCGGGCTGCACCTGGCGACCGTCTTCTCCCTCATCGCCAACGTGCCCATGATCTACGTCCACCCCTCCAAGGACCGCGACGCTACCACCCCTTTCCTGGAGGGCACATACGAACGGGGCGAGACAGTCATCCTCATCGACGACCTCGTTACTGGCGGTGGCAACATCATCGAGACGGCCGCTTTCCTGGGGATGGCTGGCCTGAAGGTGAAGGACATAGTGGTGCTGCTGGATCGCCACGAGGGAGCCAAGGACCGTCTGAAGGCCCACGGCTACAACCTCATACCCATCCTCGGCCTGGAGCCGATGCTCAACTACCTGATGGCCAGCGGCAAGATCGAGGAGGACTGGTACCGCAAGAGCGTCGACTACATCCTGTCTCGGCAGCCGGCCTGATCGACGGCCATCGAACCGTCGTGGCAGCAGGAGGCAGAGTCGGTCACCCCAAGGGATCGCAGAATGAAGGGATGGGCCTGGCTTTGACCTGGCCCAAGTGAGGTGCTAGACTTCTCGCGATATGGGCCTGCCTACCGGCAGGAGGGAAGGAGTCGAAGATATGCGAATCTTAGCTCTTGCCATGGCCATCATCTTGGCCGTTGCTTCGCTGGCAGCCTGCGGGGGAGATGACGAGGAAGAAGGTGCACCAGCGGCCGCAGCAACTCCTGCCGCCGCCGAGGCGGAGACACCCACCGCTGCCCCCTCCGAGGCAGGCTTCACACCCGGTGCCCTGACCAACCTGAACAGCTACCGCTACACCATGAAGATGGAACTGGAGGGACTGGAGAGCCTCCTTACCGAACAAATGGCCGCCCTGCCAGGTCAAGATCCTACCGCTATGGCCGAGAGTCTGAAGTTGGAGGTTGAAGGGGCGTTCGTGGCGCCGGATAAGGCCGAGAGTCGCATGCGCATTAGTGGCATCGATGAGGAACTGGCGCTAACCGTCATTGGCAACCAGCAATGGGTGGAGCTGGGTGACCTGGCCATAGGCCCCATGGAAGCCGTGGGTGACGTCTCGGAGTTGGACTTTGCTCTCATGATGTGGGAGGAGTTCTCGGAAGAGGCCGGCGGGCTGACCTGCGCCAGCGAGAAGAAGGAGAAGGTGAACGACGTCCCGGCCAACTACTGCGGCATCGACAAGGCTACTTTCGAGCAACTCGCCTCCTTGTTCGGCGGCACGGAGGAGATGGGCGACATAGATGAGATGAATCTCGATATGTGGCTGGCGGAGGACGGAGGCTGGCCTGTGCGACTGCGGGTTCACGTGGCGGGGACGGATGAGACCGGCCAGGAGTTCGAGGCCAAACTGGAGCTAGACATTACCGACGCCAACGAGGACATCGAGATCAAGCCGCCCAGCTAGGGGTAGCCGCCGGGAACGCTCAGAGCAGGCGGCGGATGGGCTTGCGGCCGGGTCGCGGGTCGTAGTTGGCCTTGAACATCTCCAGCTTGTCTCGCTCGATGAGGTACTTGCCAGCGAAGAGAAGGGCAGGAACCTTCTTCTGCTTGATCAGTCGCCGCAGACTCTGGGGGTGAATGCCCAGGATTCGCGCTGCTTCCACTAGATCCAGGTAGTTATCGAACGGGGTATCGACCATTCCCATCCCCTAGTCCACTAACATGCTAACACGCATGAATGATTTTACCACGTCTGTCAAGCCTAGTGGCCTATGTGAACCACGACCTTGATGGCGCCGTGGCCGGCGAGAGCTGGCACCTGCCGCTACTAAAACGATAGCTCGTATGTTATCCTGGCCGTAGCATCCCTATCCAGCGCAGACAGGCGGAAGGCGGGAGAGGAAGATGTACGACCCTGCCAAGATGAAAGCACTGTCGCAGCGGCGGGCAGCCTGGGAGAAGCGAATCGAGGACGGCGACCAGGAACGCCAGGAGCGGTTCACCACCACCTCCGGTCGGCCTGTGGAGCGACTGTACGACCCCAGCGACACCGCCGCAATCGACTATGAACGAGATGTCGGCTGGCCCGGGGAGTACCCCTTCACCCGTGGGGTGCACCCGACTGGCTACCGCGGCCGCCTGTGGACGATGCGCATGTTCGCCGGCTTCGGCAGCGTCGAGGAGACCAACGCTCGCCTCAAGTACCTGCTGGAGCAGGGCCAGACGGGCCTTTCCATAGCCCTCGACCTGCCCACCCTCATGGGTTACGACGCCGACGCCCCCGAGGCTGCCGGCGAGTTCGGCAAGTGCGGCGTCTGTGTATCCTCTCTGGCCGACATGGAGATCCTGCTGGCTGACCTGCCCCTGGACGAGATAACCACCTCCATGACCATAAACTCGCCAGCCGCCGTCATCTGGGCCATGTACATCGCCGCCGCCGAGAAGCGGGGTACGCCGCGGCAGCGATTGGGAGGGACAATCCAGAACGATATCCTCAAGGAATTCATCGCCCAGAAGGAGTTCATCTTCCCGCCCGGGCCCTCCATGCGCCTGGTGACGGACACTATCGAGTTCGGCACGCGTGAGCTGCCACTCTGGAACACGATCAGCATCTCCGGCTATCACATCCGCGAGGCTGGCTCCACCGCCGTCCAGGAGCTGGCCTTCACCCTGGCCGACGGCCTAGAGTACGCGCGCTGGGCCCTGGAGCGAGGCCTGGACATCGACGAGTTCGCTCCCAGGCTCTCCTTCTTCTTCAACTGCCACAACGACTTCTTCGAGGAGGTGGCCAAGTTCCGCGCCGCCCGCCGCATCTGGGCCCGCGAGACGAAGGAGCGCTTCGGCGCCCGCAACCCCCGCTCCTGGTGGATGCGCTTCCACACCCAGACGGCCGGCTGTTCCCTCACCTCCCAACAGCCGGAACTGAACCTGGTGCGCACCGCCATCCAAGCCCTGGCGGCCGTCATGGGGGGCACCCAGTCGCTGCACACCAACTCCTGGGACGAGGCCCTGGCCCTGCCCAGCGAGAAGGCGGCCCGCCTGGCCCTGCGTACCCAGCAGGTCATTGCCCACGAGTCGGGAGCGGCCAACACCGTCGACCCGCTGGGGGGCAGCTTCTTCGTGGAGACCCTCACCAATCGGATGGAGGAGGAGTGCTATCACTACTTCCGCCAGATCGAGGACCTGGGCGGCGTCATCCCCGCCATCGAGGCCAGCTTCTTCCAGCGGGAGATCGCCGAAGCCTCCTACCGCTACCAGCGGGAGATCGAGACCAGGGAGCGGATCAGCGTGGGTGTTAACAAGTACGTTATGGATGAGCCCATCGAGATCCCCATCCTGGAGATGGACCCTGAGGGCGAGCAACGCGAGCGCCAGCGGCTGGCCCGCCTCCGGCGGGAGCGGGATAGTGGGCTGGCCAGCCAGCGCTTGGAGGCACTGCGAGAGGCCTGCCAGGGCTCCGAGAACCTGATGCCCTACATCCTCGATGCTGTCAACGCCTACTGCACCCTGGGCGAGATCTGCGGCGTCATGCGCCAGGTTTTCGGGGAATATCAGGAAGGACCGGTGATCTAGCCTCCGCCGGTTCTATTCACGCCGAAGGAAGGGCTAGCACAACAAGATTTCGCACGCTGCCCCCATGAGTCGAGACACTGGCGCAGTAAACGTGAGCCCACCCAACTATGAGTTTCCGCGCCTGCCACTTGCCCGCTTTGGTCTAGACGTCCTCCTGGGGCGGCGACGCTCCTTCCTGAAGGACAGCCGGCGGGTGATGGCGGCCAACCCTTACCGCCGCCAGGCGCAAGGGCTGGAGAACATACCCTCTGAGGGCCCCTTCGTTCTGGTGACCAATCACTATGCCCGCCGCGGCCTACGGGTCTACCACCTTGCCATGTTCATCACGACCGTCATCGCCGAGCGGCGACCCCTTTCCCCCGACATCTGCTGGGTAATTACCAGCGAGTGGTATGGATACCATGTCGGCCCTATTCCTATCCCGGTCTGGCTCATCCGCTGGGTATTCAGACAGGTCGGCAAGGTGTACGGACTGGTGATTATGCCCCGCCAGGCTTCTCGGGCCGTGGGGCGGGCTGCTGTTCTGCGACGCATCGCCAGGATCGCCCAGAGAGAGCCCGTCGTCCTCATGCCCGAGGCGGGCGGCTCGGGCATCCTCCGAGAGCCTCTGGAGGGCAGCGGGCTGTTCCTGCAGGCCCTGAGCGAACGCGGCCTGCCGCTGGTGCCGGCGGGCGTGTGGGAAGAAGATGACACGCTGATCGTCAGGTTCGGCGAGCCCCTCGCCCTATCCGTAGCCAAGGAGGGCTCGCGCCAGGAACAGGACCGCCGGGCGCGGGAGCAGGTGATGGTTGGCGTGGGCCGCCTCCTGCCGCCGGCCTACTGGGGACACTACAGGGAGGCCATCCAGCGCTCTCTTGGCGAGGGCTGACCTTCCCCTAGCGTTCGGTTGACCCTATCTCCAACCTTCCCTATCATAGGCACCGCCTGCGTATCGTAGAAACGAAGGAAGGCATGAACCCCCATGAGCACCATCGAAATCATCGATAGGGCCAAGAGCGAGGGGCGCACCATCCTCACCGAGGTGGAATCGAAGCAGATCCTGGGGGAGGCGGGCATCCCCGTCGCTCGCGCCCAGCTGGCGACCACCCGCGACGAGGCGGCGGCCGCCGCCGGCCAGATGGGCCTGCCCGTCGTTCTCAAGATCGTCTCGCCCGACATCAGCCACAAGAGCGATGTGGGCGGCGTGAAGCTGAACCTGGGCTCGGAGGAGGAAGTGGCAGCGGCCTTCGACGAAATCGTTGCGGCGGCCCAGCGCGCCCAGCCGGAAGCCACTGTCCTGGGCGTGTCGGTGCAGAATATGGCCCGGCCCGGCGTGGAGGTGATCATGGGCATGACCAAAGACGCCCAGTTCGGGCCGGTGCTCATGTTTGGCCTGGGAGGTGTCTTCGTGGAGGTGCTGAAGGACGTCTCCTTCCGCATCGTCCCCCTGGAGCCGCGAGACGCTCGCCAGATGATCCGCGACATCCAGGGCTTCCCGGTGCTCGAGGGGTTTCGGGGGCAGGAGCCCGCCGACCTCGCCGCCCTGGAGGACATGCTGATGCGCCTCTCGGCCTTCGTTGAGGAGCACCCCGAGATCCAGGAGCTGGACCTGAACCCTATCTTCGCCTACAAAGACGGCGCCCTGGCTGTGGACGCCCGCATCGTGCTGTCCTGATGCAAGGAATGTCCCCCCACACCAGCCCCTCGCCCTGGCCGCCCAGCCTCGGCGACGCTCACCAGACCGTCCACAGGGAGGCGCCCGCTTGAAGGACCTGAGCCAGAAGCTGGAGCGGGCGTTCAATCCCCGCACGGTGGCCGTGGTCGGCGACAAGCGGGCCATGGGCTACCTGTGGCTGAACGCCCTGAAAGCCTTCGTGGGCAAGGTCTACTCCGTCCAGATCAACAAGGACGAGATCCCCGGCATCGAGGCCCTGGGCGTCCCCAACTACATGAGCCTTCTGGACATCCCCGACGAGGTCGACTACGTGGTCTGCGCCGTCGGCCGGGCCGTCAGCCCTCGCGTCGTGGCCGACTGCATCCGCAAGGGGGCGACGGCTGTCACCCTGTTCACCTCGGGCTTCGCCGAGACGGAGGAAGAGGAGGGCGTTCGTCTTCAGCGGGAGCTGGGCGATATGGCTCGCGAGGCCGGCCTCCTCCTCGTCGGGCCGAACTGCATGGGCATCTACAACCCCAAGCTGGGCCTTTGCCAGAGCTCGGAGCAGCCCCAGGGCGAGGCGGGCAATGTGGGCTTCATCTCCCAGAGCGGCACCCACTGCATCAACTTCAGCCACCTGGGCTACGTCCACGGCATCAGGTGCAGCAAGGCGGTGAGCTACGGCAACGCCGAGGTGCTGGACGTCGCCGACTATCTGGACTACATGACCGATGACCCCCAGACAGAGGTCATCGGCATGTACGTGGAGGGCCCGCGCGATGGCCGCCGCTTCTTCGAGGCGCTGCGGAGGGCTACCCGCCTGAAGCCGGTCGTGGTGTGGAAGGGCGGCCAGACGGAGGCCGGCGCCCGCGCCATCTACTCCCACACCGCTGCCCTGGCCACGGAGGAAGCCCTCTGGAACGCCGCCATGCGCCAGGCAGGGGCTGTCACCGCCGATAGCCTGGAGGAGATCGTCGACGTGGTGAAGGCCCTCCTCTACATCAAGCCCGGCACCGGCCGGCGCGTGGGGCTGGTGGCCATGACCGGCGGCCAGTCGGTGGTCATCGCCGATGCCTTCGGCCGGACCGACCTGGAGGTGCCGCTACTGACGCCCGCTTCCTACGAGAAGCTGGCCTCCTTCTTCAACATCATCGGCGGGAGCTACCGCAACCCCCTGGACGCCGGCGGCACCATGCTCATGGGCTTCCGCATGGACAACCTGGAGCGCATGCTGGACATCCTGGAGGAGGACGCCAACGTCGACGCCGTCGTCCTGGAGTCGGCGGCCCCCTTCCTGAAGAGCCGCAGGCTTATGACCCGCACCCTGCTGGACAACCTGCTGAATTTCGTGTCGGACTACAAGGAGCGCTGCCAGAAGCCGTTTCTGATGATCCTCCAGCCGGGGCACCTGGAGGGAGCGATGGTGGAGATACGCAGCAAGTTCCTGGCGCGAGGCATCGCCACCTTCGCCGGCTTTCAGCAGGGGGCCAACGCCCTGAGCAAGGCGATAGGCCACCACCGCTTCCGGGCCGGGCTGGACTAGCCGCCTTCGATCCTGCTACGTTTTTTTCACAACTTGCACAATTTTTCGCAATTGATATAATGATCTGGCTGAACCTTACGCTGCTGCATCTGATGACCCAGGGAGGGGGGAGGGTGCATGGTGGGATTGGAGCCGAATGCCGACCGCCAGGCTGCTGACGGGGCTGGGCAGGATGCCAGCGCAGGTGGCGCCTCGCAGGCTCACGGCCTACGCACGCTAGCAGACCTGGAGCCAGGAGACCACATCTGTTGTCTCTATGAGACGGAAGAAGAGCACCGGGCGGTGCTCACGCCCTTCCTGCGCCAGGGGCTGGAGCGGGCCGAGAAGGTGCTCTACATCGTGGATGCCCACACCGCCGAGGCGGTGCTGCGCTACCTGCGAGACGACGGGCTGGATGTAGAACCCTACCTGGCGCGCGGCCAACTGACAATCGTCACCTCCCAGGACGCCTACATGCAGCAGGGCGTCTTTGACCCGGACGAGATGATCGCCTTCCTGCGGGCAGAGACGGAGCGGGCCCTGGTCGAGGGCTACTCCGCCCTGCGCATCACCGGCGAGATGAGCTGGGCCCTGCGGGAACAGCCCGGTTTCGAACGGCTGATCGAGTACGAAGCCAAGCTGAACGAGTTCTTCCCTGGCAGCAGATGTCTCGCCATGTGTCAGTACGACCGGCGAGTTTTCAGCGCGGCGTTGCTCTTAGACGTGCTGTGCGCGCACCCCATCGCCGTTGTCGGCACGGAGGTATACGACAACTTCTACTACATCCCCCCCGCTGCGTTACTGGGCCATGACCCGGCAGCGGAGGTGTTGCGCCATTGGCTGGAGCACCTGGCCGAGCGCAAGAAGGCGGAGGAGGCGATCCAGAAGACCCGTGAGGACATCGAAAGTAGGGTGGCGCGCCGGATGCAGGAAGTGAACGGCTACGGCCTGACCTTCCGCGAGCTCACGGTCCTTCACCTAGTGGCGGCCGGCGAATCGGACAAGGAGATCGCCACCGTACTGGGCATCAGCCCCCTCACGGTCCACAAGCACCTCGCGAATATCCTCGACAAGATGGGCGCCGCCTCTCGCACGGAGGCGGTGGCGCGCGCTCTCAGGGAAGGGCTGCTCGACTACCAGGGACACCAGGAGACTGCCGCCTGATCGTCCCGCGAAGGCGCAATCTACGCAACAATAGGTATGGACAAGTCCGCCTCGGCCCAGCATAATTCATAATTGTCCCTGTCGAACGCAGGCAGGGCGGATAGCTATCATACGTCCACGATCCGGCCGAGGAGGGAGGCGCCCATGCTGGGATTCCACCGCGATCCCCAAGACCAGCGTCCTGATACGGGCAAGCAGGACAACCCGGGAGGTGCGGACACGCCGGCGGCGCAACGCTATCGCCTGGCGGCCGTAGACGCCCAGGGCCTCGAGTGCTGCGGCCAAGCCATCGTGACTCAAGACTGGGACGCCCAGCTGGGGCAACTGGCGGAGCACGATTTCTGCATCGTCATCCTCAGCGAGCCGCTGTCTCGCTCCCTGGGCCCCATCGCGACAGGCGTGGTCGTCTGTGCGCCAGGCCAGGCGGTCTCCGGTCGGCCTCGCCTGCGGGAGACGGCCACCGCCTATAAGGTGAAGGAGAGGGAGAGGCAAGCGCCAGGCAGTGAGGAAACGCTCACCCTCTCGGCGAGCGACATGGCGGCCCTGGCCCAGGGTCAGCTTCTGGCGAACCCGCCCCTGGAGGTCAGTGCCGTCGACATCTTCTCGCCCCGCGAGACTGCACCCCGGCTTGGCCTGCTGGCCCAGGCCCTGCTAGCCCAGCGAGCGGCCCAGCCCTACCTCGATGCCTTGGCAGTCGCCGTGGCCGCGCCCGCCGACGCCGCCCCTGGCGCCCGATTGGCGGAGCTGCTGCCAGCACTGGGCCAAGCCCTGCCGAAGGCCCGAGAGAAGGCGTCGCAATTCCAAGACCTCCTGGCCGAGATGCCTCGAATGGCCAGCGCCCTGGAGAGCCTGGCCTCCCTGAGCGAAGCCACGACCACAGCGGCCTTTGCCGAGACCGCCTGCCGCCTGTACTGCAGCGCCAGCGACGTGGCCGAAGACATCTACCTCTGTCGTGCGCTGACCGAGAACCCGGACGGCGCCAGCAAGACGGCCTACATGCGATGCTACCTGATGGATGCAGTAGTGTCAGAGAGCGAGCCCGAACTGGCCATCGATCGCACCCTGGCCCTGGAGGAACTTTCCTTCGCCACCCTGGTGGCCGAACCACACCGCTGGGCCGCTATGCGAGCCACCTTCGAGCGCTTCCGCCAGCGCTATCAGAGCGCCTACCTGAAGCACCACCACCGATACTGTGAGACACTTCTGACGGTCCACGCCCAGCTCTTGGACCTTGTCTCCCACGCTCAGGCCCTGCGCCGCCTGAACACCCTCAGGGAGCTGGGGCCGCCCTTGGGTGAGGAAGCTCTGGCCGAGTACGAAGACATTCCTCGGCGAGTCAGCCCCTGCACACTATGCACGAGTCTGGAGCGAGAGCTGGAGGAACTCCCCCGCTGCCCGGTCTGTGGCATCTCCATGAACGACGAGCCGCCCTGGGAGGACGTCCAGCGCATGAGGCGTCACCTGGAGAGGGCTCTCAACCGGCAGTTGCAGCGCCTGTCCTCCAAGGCGGTGAGCCAGATCCTGGCCGCCAGCGGCGAAGCGCGGGCGGAGCAGTTTATCCAGCTTGTGCAGGCCAGCCAGGCCCGATCCCTGGCCGACGTCCTCGACGACGACCTCCTGGGCTTCCTGCGCCGCCTGCTGGCAGAGGCGCGCGTGAAGTCTCTGCTGGCCCCCGTCTTCGCCAAGCTGCAGGAGCCAATCCCCGACCTGAGCGAGGAGGCGGTGGAGGGCATAGCCGAGGAAGTGGCACGCGTTATCCACGATGCTTTCACCACCAGCCAGCAGGCCCTCCCCAGGGAAGAGTGGCCCCAGCTGACCCCCGGCACAACAGAGCCTTCGTCTGCATGACCGGCCCCTTCTCCAGTGTTCGCCTGGTGGTAGGCCTGGGCAACCCCGGCCAGGCCTACGCTGCCCATCGCCACAACGTGGGCTTCTGGTGCGTCAAGCGACTGGCCCGCAACTGGAGCATTCGCTTCAAGAGCAGCCGCTGGGCCAGGGTGGGCGAGGGGCAGGTGGACGATCAGTCCCTGGTGCTGGCCAAGCCCCGAACCTTCGTGAACCGCAGCGGCGATGCGGCAGCCGGCCTGCTGCAACGCTACAAGCTATCGCCGCGGGAAATGCTGGTTATCTGCGACGACCTGGAGCTGCCGCCGGGAAGGATGCGCCTGAGGCCGCGCGGCGGCGACGGCGGCCACAACGGCCTGCGCGACATCATCTACGCCATCGACAGCGAGGACTTCCCCCGCCTGCGCATCGGCATCGGGCGGCCGCGCACGGCCGAAGGAGAGCCGATCACTCACCCTCTCGTCGTCGCTAAGTACGTCCTGGGCGAGCCGGGGCCCGAGGAGCAGGAGGCGCTGGACGCGGCGGTGGAGCGGGCGGCGGAGGCGGTGGCCTGCGTCCTGCGCGAGGGGCTGGCGGTGGCCATGAACCGGTATAACTAGTCGGGTTGCCCGCCTACACGGCGGACTGCTACAATATCGCCGAGGGGCTGGTCGAAGTGGCCAGCCCCTAGAGGCGTTGGCAATGAACCTCTCTGGCCTGCTGCCGCTGATACGCTCCACCAGCGCCCTGGGCGGCGTCCTGGCAGCCCTGGAGCAGGGCTCGCCGCGACGCCTGGTGCTGGGGGTGAGCGACGGGGCCAAGGCGGCGACAATCGCTGCCCTGGCCCAGGGCCTATCGTGCCCTGTCCTGGTGCTGGCCGCCCGGCCGGACCGAGCACGGGCCCTGGTCGAGGAGCTGCCCGTCTGGCTGGGGGACGAGGGTCGGGTATTCCTCTTCCCGGAGCGCGACCCCCTGCCCTACGAGCGCCTGGCGCCGGACCCGGAGGCGGTGCGAGACCGCCTGCGGGTCCTGTCACTCCTTTCAGCGCCCAGGGACGGGCCAACGCCCATCGTTGTCGCCTCTGGCCAGGCAGTGGCCCAACGCACGCTATCGCCCGAGGCCCGGGCGGAGGCGGTGGTCACGGTCAGCGCGGGCTCGCCCCTGGAGCCGGAATCCTTCCTGCGTCACCTGTTCGCCTCAGGCGGATATCGCTTCCTGCCGCTAGTGGACGAGGCGGGGCAGGCCAGCCGTCGCGGCGGCATCATCGACGTCTTCTCCCCCACCAGCGACATGCCCCTGCGCATCGAGCTGGTGGGCAACCGAGTGGAGAGCCTGCGCCTGTTCGACCCCACGAGCCAGCGGTCTGTCTCGCCCCTGGACACGCTGGCCATCGGCCCGGCGCGGGAGGTGCTTCTGCCGCCGTCAGGCCTGGAGGAGCTGCGAAAACGTCTGGACTTCGCCCGCTGCCTGCCGCAGGTGGCCGACCGCTTTCAGGAGGAGTTGTCGACGCTGGCTGCGGCTGCCTCCTTCAGCGGCGACGCCTTCTACGTCCCCTTCCTGGCCCAGGGCACCCTCTTGCGCTTCCTGCCGGGCCAAAGGTCGGCCGGCCTGTCGGCCCCCGAGGCCGTGGTCGTCTGCGATGAGCCCTCCGACCTGGCAGCCGCCCTGGACGAGCTAGAGGCCCAGGGCCAGGAGGTGCGAGCCGAGCTGGAGGAGAAAGGCGAGCTGCCCGCCGGCCTGCCGCTGCCCCACCTCACCTGGCGGGAGCTGACGCCCCATCTAGAGAACGGCTGGCAGCGCATCGACCTATCCCGCTGGGCCAGCGGCGAAGGCGATGACTCCCTGCGTCCGCCCTTCCGGCCCGCCCCGGCCTACGGCGGCCGCCTGCGCACGGTCATCACCGAGGCCTTGGCAGGCCTGCGCCAGGGCAAGAGCTTCGTCATCGTCTCCCAGCAGGCTCCTCGGTTGTCTGACCTGCTCGGCGAGGAGGACGTGGCGGCGACGCCCACTAGTGAGGTGGTGTCGCCCATCGAGCCCGGCGCGCTGGCCGTCATCCAGGGCTCGCTGCCCGGCGGCTGGCGCCTGGCCACCGACTCCTACGACCTGACGCTGCTCACCGATACGGAGATCTTCGGCTTCACCAAGCAGCGGCGGGCCCTCCCTCGGCGGGGGATCGACCGACAGGCCTTCCTGGCCGAGCTGGCACCAGGCGACCACGTGGTGCACGTGGAGCACGGCATCGCCCGCTTCGCCGGGCTGGTGCGCCTGACCTTCGACGGCCATGAGCGCGAATACCTGGAGCTACACTACGCAGAGAGTGACCGGCTGTTCGTGCCCACCGACCAGCTAGACCGAGTGAGCCGCTATGTAGGGCCGGGGGAGCATACCCCCAGCCTCACCCGCCTGGGCAGCCAGGAATGGGCTCGCACCAAGGCACGAGTGCGCCGCGCCGTGGGCGACCTGGCCAGGGAGCTGCTGGCCCTCTATGCCGCCCGCGAGGTGATCCCCGGCCACGCCTTCTCGCCCGACAC
>Ga0209979_1002657_pt1 | contig 16762 bp, 11 predicted proteins | sample AnhtaG_FD_183114 | JGI IMG/M metagenome (GOLD analysis project Ga0209979, IMG submission 183114) | Deep subsurface microbial communities from Anholt, Denmark to uncover new lineages of life (NeLLi) - Anholt_01485 metaG (SPAdes) (version 2) | ecosystem: Environmental > Aquatic > Marine > Oceanic...
CTTTGCCTTCTTGGAGCGTTTTAACATTCAGACACAGGATGTGGCCGAGCAGATGCCCGAGTCGCTGGGTGACTACCTTTCCTCGGCCGGGAACACCGCCGAAAAGGCGACACCGGAAATTATAGGTGCTTTCTTTGACGCCGTCGATGCCTATCTTGACGGGGCCGAAGAGCAAATAATCGAAAAGGTCAACCAGTTCTTTGACATGGCTGCCGAGGAACTTGGCCTGTCGGGCGCGCTGGTTGACTTCGCCCGCGACCATCTTCTGGAGACAGTAGAGAGCTTCTTCAATCGTGTTGACAACGCCCTAGCCGATTTGGAGTCACGCTTTGTGCCGTCCGACCTGGTGCAACCGACCCTTCCTGTCGGTGAGCCGGAGCTCCTGCCGGCTGATTATCAGAATCCCGCCGTGGCTGAGGAGAGGGCGCAGGTAGCGATGGCATAGTTGTGCCCTGCGGACGTCCTCGTCTGCCGTGTCACGCCGTTTAGAGTGTTATATGGTGGACAGGAACGACCGCCGTACACGAGGAACACCTATTTCTTCTTTACCAGACTGCGCAGCACTTTCAGATTCTCAATGTCCTCGGCGAGGTCCTCGCCTTTGGGGGTTTCGAGTATCATCGGGATCTTTTTCAGGCGTCTGTCATTGACGATATTTCGGAAACCATCCAGACCGATAAACCCCTGGCCGATATGCTCATGGCGATCACGTCGGGAGCCGAACTCCTTCATACTGTCGTTGACATGGATAATTCTCAGGCAGTCAAGGCCGACGATCTCGTCAAACGATTGTATCGTCTTCTTGTAGCCCCTGGGGTCAACCAGATCGTATCCGGCTGCAAAGATGTGGCAGGTATCAAGGCAGACACCGATCTGGTTTTTGTTTCCCACACGGTCTATCATGTATGCGATCTGCTCGAAAGTGTAGCCAAGGTTGGTTCCCTGACCGGCGGTTGTCTCAAACAAAAGAGTAACGTGGTTGTTAGACAATTCATCAAAGAGGCGGTTGATGTTTTCGGCAATCTTGTTCATTCCCGTTTCTTCGCCGGAGCCGACGTGCGAGCCGGGGTGCATCACCAGGTTGGGGATTTTCAACGTTTCGCAGCGCTCCATCTCTTCCTTGAGCGACTTGTACGATTTCTCATTCAAGGCCGAATCCGGCGAGGCGATATTGATCAGATAGCTGGTGTGCGAGGTGGCTACCGTGACTCCTGTCTTTTCGATCAACTCAAAGAACATATCGATGTCGTCCGGCTTGAGCTTAGCCGCCCGCCACTGGTTGTTGGACTTGTTGAATATCTGAATCGTGTCGCAGGTAGCCTGCTCCCCCCGTTCGATTGACTTATGAACCCCGCCTGCTATCGATTGATGCGCACCAAAAAGCATAGAACCTCATCATCCAGCATGTAGGTCAGGAGTCTTGTGAGGTTGTGACATAAGTCCGTTGTTCGGTCGGGTCTTGGTTTTGGCTTGCCAAAGGTGTGACCCGACTGAAAGTGCACTCCTTTGGAATGCACGCACTTACGAGACGACTCGTCGGGTCACACCCCCGACTTTGTCGTGGGCAAGACCCAACGAAACGTGGCAAACACGCTTTTGTCACAACCTCCTTGTGCTCCTAACATGTGTGGAGTGAGTGTCAGGACTGCAAGAGTCCTGACCTACTGCACTCGACTTTCAACTTATATGATTCGTCATTCCTGCGCAAGCAGGAATCCAGCTGCCGGGAAGGGACAAAAGTAGAAATGGATTCCCGCTTTCGCGGGAATGACATTTATGTTGTTGTGGCAGAATTGCCTGGGATCCTACCCTACTTTTTATTTTCATCCTCGAGAATCTGAGTCAGGATGTTAGAGACCGGTACCGAGCCGTCTCCCAGCTCCTTCATCTGCGGATAAAAGATAACGTCACGGATGGAATGCTGATTGGTCAACAGCATGACCAGGCGATCAATGCCAATGCCTAAGCCGGCCGTGGGCGGCATGCCGTACATCAGGGCGGTGATGAAGTCGTCATCCAGCGGCTGGGCTTCCTCGTCCCCCGCCTTCAGCGCTTTCCCCTGCTGCCGGAACCTTTGAAGCTGATCCACCGGATCGTTAAGCTCACTGAAGGCGTTGCCCATCTCTTGTGCGGCGATGAACAACTCGAACCGTTCCGTAAGACGGTCGTTCTCCCGATGCTTTTTCGCCAGGGGAGAGATTTCAAGCGGGAAGTCGGCCACAAACGTCGGCTGAATCAAAGTCGGTTCAACCTTCGCCTCCCACACGGCTTCGACAACTTTCCCCCAGTTGATGAGTTTCTCTTGTTCTTCAACACCCAGTTCTATCGCCGCGGCTTTAGCCTCCTCAAAGGACATCTCGGAAAAATCGACACCAGTCCGGTCATGGATAGAACCAAGCATGGTTATCCATTGAAAGCGCGGCTCGAAATCAATCTCGTGTTCCTCATAGGTGATCTTATAACTGCCGTGAAGACGGTAGACGACATACCGCAGCAGCTCTTCCAGCAGTGCCGCCATGTCCCGGTAGTCGGCATAGGCCCAGTACAACTCGACCATGGTGAACTCCGGGTTGTGCAGACGGTCCATCCCTTCGTTGCGGAAATCCTTGCACAACTCCCAGACCTTCGCATACCCGCCCACAATCAATCGCTTGAGGTACAGCTCGTCGGCGATGCGCAGGTACATCGGCCTGTGCAGCATGTCATGGTGCGTTTTGAACGGCAGGGCGTGACCCCCGCCGTACAGAGGCTGCAAAATCGGCGTTTCCACTTCGAGAAAGTCGTGATTGTTGAGAAACTCTCGAATCGACTGAATGATCTTCGTCCGCTTGACAAATATCTCTTTCACCTCCGGATTGACGATCAAATCAACGTAGCGGCGGCGGTAGCGAGTCTCCACGTCGGTCAGTCCGGAATGTTTGTCGGGGAGGGGATGAAGCGCCTTGCAGAGGAGCTCAAAGGAATTCACGTTCAACGTCCGCTCCCCCATCTTGGTGACAAACAGCGTCCCCTCACAGCCGATGATGTCGCCCAGGTCGATCATGTTGAACAACTCAAACTGCTCTTTGCCGACGTTGTCAAACTTCACGTAAATCTGGATGCGTCCGGAACTGTCGCGAAGATCGGCAAAGAAGACTTTGCCCATCTTTCGTTTCAAAATAACCCGTCCGGCAATGCGGAGGACCTCTTCATTCTCTGCCAGCCGGTCAAAGTCATCGAGCGCACTTTTTATCAGGCAGGTCTGTTCATATCGATAGGGATAGGGGTTTATCCCTTTGAGAATCAGCTCGTTTACTTTTTGCCGTCGAATCTTAATCAGCTCGGCCAGAGGGATCTGGATCTGGTTGTCAGACTGTCTGTTTGGTACTTTTGGTCGGGATTTTTTGCTTTGCTCGGTCATTCTCGGATAGCCTCGGTTAGGACTGAGTTTAGCGGCGTCATTTTGAACCCTGGGTCAGCTTGTTTACTTTGTTTACTTGCTTTGGCGTAGCAATCTCTCCTCAAAGGCTCTTTTCACGGGAGGTGGGACAAGGCCGGAAATATCACCGCCGTGTCGGGCGACATCTTTCACGATTGTCGAGGAAAGATAGACCCATGACAGCGCGGGCATCAAGAACACCGTCTCTACCTGCCGGGCCAGTTTACGATTCATTAGCGCCATCTGGAATTCGTACTCGAAATCAGACACGGCACGAAGACCCCGCACTATTGCATCGGCCTTCATCTCCAGAGCCAGCTTGGCCAGCAGCCCGTCAAACCCGACCACCTTTACCATCTTACGACAGGGTTTATTCTCAATCGACTCCTCAATCAAGCGGATCCGCTCTTCAAATTCAAAAAAGGCGCCTTTGTCGGTATTAATTGCTACCGCCACCACCAACTCGTCAAAAAAATGACAGGCTCTCTCAATAAGCGACAGATGCCCGTTGGTAATCGGGTCAAAGGTGCCGGGGTAGATGGCTCTGTTTTTCGTACGTTTCATTGTCACAATCTATCCTTGTGGCCGCAAACTTCAGGCTTTACACACCGCTCCAAAATATGGTGGAATAAAGCCGTTGACAAGGTCAATTAACGGTGAGTCCCATCGCCACAAGGTAGTCCTCGAGCGGGTCCTCCACAGCCGCCGCGTCTTCCCCCAGAAACCGTCTGTCGATCCGCGGGGAAGTCACCGGAACCTGGAAGTGTTGTTCCAGCGCCGATTTGACTTGGGAGTCACTGCCGTCACCGGAGACAATCAGAGCCGACAGCGGCGGCGTGACCCCCTCTTCGAAAAGCGAGGGGAGCCTGAAGTTGACAACCGTCTTGAATTCGACCACCATTTTCTTCAGTCCCGGTTCACTGTTCAAGCCCATCAGGGCCGGGCTTGACCGGTCAAACTGGCTGGGCGGCAGGTGAGCCAGGCCTATGATATCGCCGCGCGACACAAAGCAAATAGAAGCGACGTTGTCGCCGAAATCGGCCAGGCAGACTAACTCCCGTTGCTCCAGATGACAGAAGTTGAGGTAGCCTTTTGCAAGGGCAACCGCTCGCATTTCGTATTTCGGTGACCACGCGGCTGGGTTTAATGAAGAAAACAGCGAGCCTGTCAACTGCTCCAGATTCCGGCGGCGAGTAACAAGACCCAGGCGGCGGTTCGGTTGACCGGTTGAAAGGGTAGCAACACAGAACTCGTTTTCGTTATCAAGCAGCGATTGGGAGAGTTCAAATCGTGCCAGAAGATCTCTATCCCATTTGTCCGCCTGACTCAAATGGAGATTCTTAACCACTACTTCGTTATCGGGGACCGAAAAGATTATATCTTCGCCTTGAAGCGCCTGATGCTCCTTTAGTTCCGACTCTGTTGCCGTGACCAGAGCAGTGACTTTGCGCTCTGAAGCATCTTGTCGAACTAGCGCCGTGTAATAGCGCCCGGAACGATAATCGATCCCCAAGGTGGTCTGGTTTGACGTCATTGAGGCTTTATCTTTAAGTACGGCCGCAGCCGCTCATACATTTTAGGCCCGATTCCTTTAACCTCGGTGATGTCAATCTCCCGTTCAAACCGCTTGTGTTTGCGATATTCCACGATGCGATCTGCCTTCGCCGGGCCGATGCCCGGTAGCAATTCCAGAGAATCCGCCGGCGCGGTGTTGGGGTCCAGGACAAAAACCCCGGTGAAGATTTGCTCGTCTTCTCCAATGAAAACCCGCAAGGGCGGAGAATCATCAGGCGGATGGGCATAGGAACGGAGAAAGAGATAACCTCCCATCACGACAGCGGTGGCAGTCAAAACGGCAAGGAATCTCAATTGCCCGGAGCTAAAGTCAAAAAAGCGATTCATTGGTTCCGTAGTTTTCACAACGTTGCTTTCAAAGTACAAGGAAACCTGCCAAAAATCAACACGGATGATCAAACTCTCCGACCGCCAGACGGAAGGGCGCTCAGACAGCAGGCATCTGCTGCCTTTGCTTTTCGGTCTTGACAAAAACCGGGAAGGCGCTATATTGCAATGAGTTCAAAGAAACTACGCTTCGTTACTAACACGTTGAGATCGCCGAGGAAATTACAATCGGGTTGGCGACTCTTGCAAAATGAAAGATTCAAATGAAAGGAGAAGATAAATTATGAGAAAAAAGTACGTAAAGAAGACTATCGCTGTCGCTATTCTGACACTGAGCCTCCTGGCGCTTTCAGCGGCAGACCTGTTTTCACAGGAAAAAGGAATCGGAAGTAACTTCGGCGCCTCGGCCGACACTCTTGCCGCGGAGCCAATCTGGACCTATGACTCTGACCTCTATGTAAAGCATGTTGAAGTCGCTGACCTCAACGGCGACGAAGTTGAAGATGTTATCGCCGGTGAGTACGACATGACTTACTACGGCGAGCCATCCAGGGTGATTGCTATCGACGGCCTGACGGGGGATACCCTTTGGACTTATCTTTTGGACGACGGTGTGCGTTCCATGACCATAGGCGACATAAACAACGACGGCGTTATGGATGTCGTCGCCGGAGCCTCATATCATTCAACTAGCACGCCTGATGGGAGAATCCATGCTATTGATGGCACCGATGGCAGCCAACTCTGGACGTTCTACACCGGCGCTACCAACCAGGACGTCACCGTTGGCGACTTCAATGGAGATGTATATCCGGACGTGGCCGTGGCCTGTTTTGATGACTACGTGTATGCCATAAACGGAGAGACGGGTGCTCAACTCTGGAAGAAGCTGATCGGCAGCATGTGGGTCAATGCGGTTGCCACCGGAGACGTCAACGGCGACGACACGGATGACGTGGCTTTCGCCCATGAATATTTGACCAATTATGACAATTTTTTCGGCGTTCTGGACGGAACCGACGGCGCCTTTATCTGGGATTCGACGGTCACCTATGCGGTCCTGGCTGTTTTGGTCGATGACATTGACGATGACGGGCAGCTTGAAGCCGTCTTCGGCGGGGTCAGCTCCGCTGACCAGGGGACGATCTATGTACGAAACGCGTTAACCGGCGCCCTGGAATGGGAGTACAATCTCGGGTATCTTCACCACGTCAACGGTGACATAACTCTTCATGCCTACGATATCGATTCTGATACTGATCTGGATTTAATCGTAGGTAATGATGTCGGCACTTACCACGTCTATGCTTTTGATGGAGATAATAACACTCCCATGTGGATATCGGACACGCTTGATGGATATCCGAAAGATATTGCCTTTGGGGAAGTAACCGGCGACGGGAATCTCAACGTAATAGCCGTAACCTATGACCGCGTGCAGGTCCTGGAAGCCACTGACGGGTCGAAGACCTGGTACTACTCTGTGGCCGGGACTATCGCCAGCGTGGGCAGCGGCGATTTTGATGATGACGGCATAATGGATGTCACGGCCGGAGGAGGCGCGGAGAGCAGTGGCACTCCCCCCAACCCCGGCAAGTCGGTGTGGGCATTGAAGACAGTGCCATCTCCCGTCCTGTGGGAATTCGACTTCGGTGAATACGGCAATGCCCTGGCAATCGATGATCTCAATGGAGATGAGTACATGGACGTTGTTGTCGTTTCCTCCCTTGATGACAAAGCAGCAGCTATTAATGGTGAGACCGGCACGGAGCTATGGAAGTGGCTCGGCACGGAGAACCTGTTTGCGGTAACGACTGGTGATTTCGACAACAACGGTCAGATTGACGTAGCCATTGGCGGGTGGGACAATATCGTGACGGGTTTGTATGGCAATAACGGCGGCGTCATGTGGCAGTTTACCACCCCCACGGATGACATCTACCGGAAAGGTTTGCAGGCGGAAGATGTAAACGGTGATGGAAACATTGACGTTATTGCCGGCAGTGAAGATAACCACGTCTATGCCATAAACGGGCTAACAGGCGCTGAGATATGGTCAACCATCAGCTTTCCCGGAGAAGTCGAGGAGATAGAACTGGCGCAGATGAATGCCAGCGGGCCGCGGGACATCGTGGCGGCTATCGGCGGGTCTTCAGGCAAGATGGTTGCTATTGATGGTTCCAGCGGTGACATACTCTGGGAATATAGCCTCAGTACGGCCTATGCTCAGCACGTGGAGGTCCTGGACGCTAATGACGATGACGTTCTTGACGTCGCTATCGGGATGCAAAAGATGGGCGCCACGGTCGGTAGGCTTATCGTGGTGAACGGCAGTACCCATAACGAGCTCTGGACGGTGTATCCTTTCTATCCTTCGGTAAACTATGCTCTCGCCCATGGAGATCTGAATAACGACGGCGCGGAGGACCTAGTGGCGGGTGGTAACAGTGACGACCGGACGGTTTATGCCTTTAACGGCCTTAACGGCGCGACCTTGTGGAACTTTCCCACCGGGGGAGAAGTAAACATTGTTCAGGTAGCCGAAGTGACGGGCGATACGATACCGGACGTTATTGTCGGCTCTGATGATCAAATAGTATACGTATTGGATGGAAGCACCGGGGAAAGCTCATGGAGCTATAGCACCGCCGGTGACGTGATGCACATACAGATCGGCGACATCAGCGGCGACGGAGCCCCAAACATCGCCTGTGTTACTTTTGATTCCGATGGAATTGCATACGCCTTCAAGTCGCTCTTTGAGTCCTGCTGCACGGGGATTCGTGGCAACGTAGACGGCGATCCGGGCGACGCCATAAACGTTGCTGACTTAAGCTACCTCGTAGACTACCTGTTTTTTGAAGGCCCGGAACCGCCGTGTTTCGAAGAGGGTGACGTTGATGGGAGCGACGCCATTAACGTAGCTGACCTGACGTACTTGGTTGAGTACCTGTTCTTTAGCGGTCCGCCGCCTGCGTCGTGTTAAATGAAACATCAATAGTGCAAGCCGTTAAAATACTTGACAATATAAGTCTATGTGTTATAATTAATTATTGGACGGTAAGATTGGCAGGTAGGTTTTATAGTATATCTATCTCTGCTACTGTTCAAGCCTTGTGCAAAAAACGCAGAAAATGTGGATACAACTGAGGTCAAACCGTCTGTGATTGATAGATCATATTAACCTATAATACTTTTTGGGAGAAGAGTATGAACAAATCAATGCTCATGGCAGCGCTGATGGCTGCGGCTCTGGTCGTCTCATTCAGCCTAGCGACCGGAGAAAGGGATCCCGCCATCGGTCTCACCTCCGGCCCGTCCGGGGGATCCGGGGAGTTCGTCCCAAAGGACGCTCCTGATTCTCGAGCCGTTGTCTGGGACAACGGTATGGGGTATTCTGCTTTGGGTACGGCACAGATAGACGCTGCAGTACCTTTCGAATCCGAGCCCGCGGATGATTTCATGTTCGACGAGGATCAGCCTGTAAGCGACGTCCATTGGATTGGCGGCTACTGGAACGGCCCTCCGGATGATGGGGACTTTGACTGGAAAGTCTCCTTCTATGCGGACTTCGGTGACGGCACCAAGCCCGGCGCGCTTATCGATTCCTGGGTGTTTCCCAATGCTAACGTCAATGAGACGTTCATAGCCACATACTTCTACAGCTACTCGGTTAATCTGCCTGCGACGTTGGTCTTCTCGGCCGACACGAAGTATTGGATTGCCATTCAGGGTATCGGCAACTACCCGCCACAGTCCGGCTGGGCGACTCACACAGATGTGATACTGCTGCACGAGTGCACGTTCAGAAGCGTCTATTTCGAATACCCGGATTGGGTAAACGGTTCGGAGCTATGGACTGATCCCACTGACATGTGCTTCCAGCTCACCTATGAGTTTGTAATTCCCCCGGGAGTTGATCTCTTTGAAACGCCCAATGACAGCATGACGGTTGAGTCGCTGTTTACGGCTGAACCTCTTCCGTCCGACTTTTTCGGCCCCGGCTCTGACCCCTTTGATGGGGTTATATATCTGCAGGGCTCGCCGCTTGCGACCATACCTCCAGATACCCTCGGACCGACTGACGTTATCTGGCGGCGGTTCGAACCGGCCGTGCTTGGCGACCCGGGCAGCGCAGATACAGTTTCTATCGAACTGATTGCCCTGTCACTGACAAGCACAGCTCCCATTACGGTCACTTATGATGGCGGCCAGAATCCTGAAGACTGGCAGGTGGATATTTGCCTGTCGAGCTTAATGCCGCCGCCATCTGGCTTTATGATCATTACCCGTGAGTGCGACCTGGGCGGTTCATTCAGTGTTCATTTTGATTATGCTCCCTATTTCTTGAAAGCGACATTTACTCCCGTACCGGGTGGTCCTCCTGTGGTGATGGATCCATACAGAAATTATCCTGGGCACGTAATCCAGAACGGTCGCTGGGCAACTTTCGTCCCGCCGCCTTTTTCCGTGTATATTTCTACCGGACCGATAGTTGATACTGACTGTGACGGCTCTCCTGATACCCCTATCCTACCCAGTAGCGGTAACTTCTACCCCGGTATAACCCTGGAGCCATGTCCTCCCGGTCCTCCTATATGCGGTGGCAAAGTGCTGACATTGCTGGAGTGTCTGCCGCCGTTTCCGTATATTGGTCACCGCATGTTGCCGCCACAAAGGACTTCGCCGGCAGTAGGGGCATGCTGTTTACCGAGTGACAGCTGTATTTTAGTCGATTCGGTCTGCTGTGGAGACTTAGCGGGTACGTACAAGGGCGACTATACAAACTGCTTCCCTGATCCCTGCCTCACCTGCTGCAACAGCGACGGGATTCGCGGTGACGCTAACAACGACATGGCGGTTAACGTGGTTGACTTGGGCTACCTGGTTGACTACCTGTTCTTTTTAGGCCCGGCGCCTCCGTGCTTGGAGGAGGGTGACATCAACGGTGATGGCGCAATCAACGTTGCTGATTTGGGCCACCTGGTTGACTACCTGTTCTTTGCCGGCCCGCCGCCTGCACCGTGCCCATAGGTATAGCGGTGCCGTGATGACAAAGGCCTGTTTCAGGTCTTTCTGAAAAAAGTAGGTGGAGTCTTTCGAGTGGAGAGACTCCACTTTTATATTAATGAGACTCCTGTTCAGGTTAGGGGGGCGGTAGCCCAAGCAGCTCCTTCAGTTCAAGAGCCGGTTTGTAATCTGGGTTGTACTCCAAACAACGATCGAGGTAGACATTGACGGTGTCTTTCGGGTAGTCGCCCTCGTAGTGGGCGACGGCGATCAAATAGTAGGCCTGATACAGCTCCGGGTCCCGCTTCAGTGCGCGATACAACATACCAGCGCCTTCATTGTACCGATTTCTCTCCATCAGAGACAGGCCCCAGTTGAAGAAGTCACCGGCGGACAGTTCGTGTCTTTTCATCCCTTCCCCATACAGGCTGTCAGTCAGATGGTATTGCTCCTGCCGGGCGTAGAAAGCAGCCGCCTTGAAGAAGGCCTGACCCATCAGCGGGGCAGCTTCGATGGCATTTTGATAGGCGGCGCTCGCGGAGTCGATGTTCCCCAGCGTTTCGTGCGCTTCAGCCAGGTTCAGGTAGAACTGACCCAGTTCGTTCGGCTTAGCCGTGAGGGCGTCAATTCGCGCCAATGCCAGGCGGAATAACACTAAGGCGGAATCAAGGTTTCCTTTCTCCCGAATCAGTAGACCAAGGTTATTGTACACGCGGCCGTATTCCGGTTTGAGCTTGATGGCGCGAAGGTAGTTTATCTCGGCTTCATCAGGTTTTCCCTGCTGGAACTGGACAAAGGCCAGGTTGTTAATCAAGGTCGCTGAATATGGATAGTACTCATCCGCCAGTCGGTACTCCTTTTCGGCGCTGACGTAGTCCTCAAGCCGCTCGTGCATGATGCCTTCGTTGAAGTGAATTTGAAACGGGTTGGTGAAGCCCTCCTCGTAATAGGTGCGATTCACCAGCGCCGTCACCGCCACAAAAAGCGCAATAGAGAGACCGAGCTTTTTGGGGCCTATACGTTTCAAACCGGAGAGCAATCGCACAAGGCCGGCCGAGGCAATCACTATCATAAACGGCACCAGCGGCAGCCGATGGCGGGCCGTCACCAAAAAGAGGACGATGGAGGGAGAATAGGCGATAATGAAAATATACAGCGGCCACAGCCGGGCAATATCGTTACGGCGAAGGTAGACGCCCACCAGCGTTAGCGGCAGCAGAATTCCAAAAGGGAAAAACAGGGGGCTTTTCCAGAGCAGGAGTGAATACAGGTGTGACTTTGTTCGCTGGTAATAGATGTCGGCATTGTCGCTGTTTTCAAAACCGTTGAGCAGATAGACCGTTTTTTTCCACACCAGTCCCAGAAACTTGCCGGGGTTGTCAACGATGAAGTTAACCGCCTTGCTGGTCCAGAACGAGGAAAGCTCCGCCTCGGAGAGTTCTCGTCCCGCCTCCTTTTCGGCAGCGGCTTTGGTGAGGGGGATAAATTGGCTCCAGGTGATTGATTCGTCCAGATCGAGCTCAGGCATAACCATCGTGAGGCCGTTGGCATACTCGTTGTTGCCGATGTAGAGGTTTACCCCACCCTGTGAGGAAATGAGAATGAAGTCACCTGTGACTGCGGCGTTCCTGATCGTGATCGGCATAATCACGATGACAACGCCCGCTAACAGCGCCAGAGGGGTCTTTATCTTTTTAGTAAAGGTCGTCAACTTGCTGCGGGTGAAGTAGATCCAAAGCATCAAGAATGGAATAACTAACAGCACGTTCGGGCGTGATATGGTTGCCAGACCAAAAACCAGCCCTGTAATTGCCCATGTCTTGAGCGACCGCGATTCCCGGTGGGTCACAAGGCGATACATCCCCCAAACGAGGAAAAACAAAAACAGCACGGGGATGAGGAACATCGTCTCGTAAAAGACCAGAGTGCCGTAAAAGGCGTAAATGAGGCCGGAGACAAGAGCTGTTTTTTCGCCAAACAGCCTGTCGGCGAGACGATAGAGAAAGAAGGCGGTGCCGCCACAAAGAAGAATCTGAAGGAACTTGACCCAGAAGATGGAACTCGCAGTAATCTTTACCAAAAAGGCCAGAAAGTACGGGTACAGTGGCGCGCGAAAGTAGGCACCTTCTCCCCAGAAGGATTTCTGTAGAATTTCATGGGCCCATTCCCAGTGCCACTTTTCGTCGACCATCGGCACCAAGAATCCCGGCTGCCCGCTTAGCTCCAGCAGGTACACCAACCGCACCAGAAACGCCAACAGGGAGACCAACAGCGGCCATTTATATTTTTGGATGAACTCCTTCATGTGCCTAACGTTGACGGTGGCCCACCGCAAGCGGTGGGGTATCCGTTTTACCTGGGCTGCGCGGCCCTGTTTCTAGCGCTTTTTGGACCCTCCGTATGCCCGATTCCAAAGCACCAATGCCACCAGAGCGAACATTGCCAGCGACAGCCATGGGCCGTAGCTACCGGTCAGAGTGTTCCACATCCCTTCATGAGCATCGTAAAACCCGGCATACCTCGGCCATAACATCATAAACGCCACCGCCACACCGATCAAGGCGTCTCCCGCAACCAGACCTGAAGCGAAGAGGATTCCTCGCTCGTTCTTTGCCTTATTCTCATCTTTATGCGACATTTTTCTAATAATTAAAGCGACAATACCGCCGGTCATAATCGGGGCGGATAGCGACAGGGGCAGATAAAGGCCGATGGCAAAAGGCAGCGAGGATATTCCTAAAAGTTCCACTGCCAGAGCGATCATGGCTCCCACAAGAATAGGCGCCCAGGGCAGGTTTTGATTCATTACGCCTTGTACGACAGTGGCCATGACGTTGGCCTGTGGAGCGAGCAATGGTGTGCGACCGGTTGCTCCTTCCACAAAGCCGAAGACATCGTTCAGCAGATAGATAAAAAAGCCCATCGCCAGAGCGGGAAACAACAAGCCGATAAACTCCGTCAACTGCTGCTTGAACGGTGTCGCTCCCAGCAGGTAGCCGGTCTTCAAATCCTGGGCGATGTCGCCCGACATGCAGACGGCAATGCACACAATTGTTCCGACCGACATGGCGGTGACCATCCCCTTCACGTCGGAGATACCAAAATAGAGCAAGATAAGACAGGTCACCAATAGGGTGGCAATGGTCATTCCTGAAACCGGCGACGAGGAGGAGCCGACAATACCGACAATGCGAGCGGCCACCACCACAAAAAAGAATCCGAACAGCACCGCCAGCGCCACGCCGAGTAGATGAAGCTCCGTTCCCGGCAGCAGCCAGATGGCAATAACAATCCCCAGTACACCAAGCAGCACCCATTTCATCGGCAGGTCATAGTCGGTGCGAACTTTTTCACCAGATACCTTCTTGCCGATCAACTGCCCGAAGCCCTGACTGAAAGATGATATAACAACCGGAAATGCTTTAATCAGTGAGACAAATCCGCCTACTGCCACGGCTCCCACTCCCAAATACCTGATATAGAAGTTACGCAAATCCCCCGAGTCCATTTCACTGATGGGAATGGTACCGGGTGCGATTATCACGCCGGGTATCTGGTCGCCGATATAGGCCAGCAGCGGCCCGATTCCTAAATATCCCAAAACCGCTCCGCTCATCATTAAAGCCGCGATGCGGGGGCCGATAATGTAGCCGACACCGAGCAGGGCCGGGGTGGCGTCAATGCCAAGTGTGCCCCCTTTCAGGACCCCTTTGAAATCATAATTTACCGATTCCGACCAGCCCTTGAGCATGTTCATTATAACCTTGTACACGGCGCCGAGACCGATTCCAGTGAAGACCAGCCTGGCCTTTTCTCCTCCCTCGTCTCCCGCCATGATCACCTCCGCGCAGGCGGTACCCTCGGGAAAAGCCAGCTTGCCGTGTTCACGCTCAACCAAGTATTTCCGTAAGGGAATCATCAGCAGAATTCCCAACGAGCCGCCGAGCATGGCCAGCCAGAAAATCTGTGTTTTGGAGATCTCATGGAAATAACCGGCGGCCGCCAGTTCCTGGTTGGCTGACCAGATAAAAAAAGCCGGTATAGTAAAAATAATTCCCGCCGCCAGCGACTCGCCTGCCGAACCGACTGTCTGGACAATGTTGTTTTCAAGCACCGTGGCCTTTTTGAAGAACATGCGCAGAACAGCCATCGAAATGACGGCTGCCGGTATCGAAGCCGACACGGTCATGCCGAATTTCAAACCGAGATAGGCATTCGCAACACCAAATAGAACCGAAATAATGATCCCCAGAATGATCGCTTTCCAGGTGACCTCGGCTACTATTTTCTCAGCGAGTATAACCGGCTTGAACTTTTCCTCGGGCGCGTCGGGTTTGTTCACGCAACCTCCAAACTTCGTAAGTGGTCTTGCCTGATGGCGATAAGGTAGGTTAAACCGGTTCCGTGTCAAGTAATTAGTCAGTGTGCGGTGCGAACGCAAGGTAGCACAGCGATTGTAACAGCTCGATGGCCAAAAAAGCCGCGCCGCAGGCGTTCAAAGAGTCTCTGCCGCGGCTCGCATGCCTGGTAGCAGAAAGGGCGTGAAATGGGGCCAATGTACCGGCGTGGGGTTGCGACTCTGCCGTCGCACCACACTCAAGAGCGCATTTTTTGCGCCAACGGAGAGGCTTCGTTTCTGCGCTGCGCTGGAGGAAAAGATTTTTCTGGTGCACTTCAATTTTTTTGGATATTATGGAACAAGCAAGGCGAAACAGGTGTAGCAGATAGTGGAAAGGAGGAAAGACCAAGAAGGTAACCCTTTTTGTTTCCGAAGCTAGGGCGTTGTGTGAACGAGCCCCGGAATGGGCGGTAATAAAAAAGACTTGACAAAAGGCCGGGATTTGCTTATAAATTAGATGGCGATCCACCCCTGCCGTCAAGCGGCATTCATTTTAAGAGTAACGGCTTCCAGTGCAACAGTTCGTATTACGAAATGCGTAGCGGCTGCATGGAGCAAAGGATTGAGTTGAGCCATGACAGCCAAAGCAAGAACACACTCAATCCTGAGGAGGTGAACCTTGAGTAAACGTTTTCACACTTTGACGGTTGTCATTGCTGTGCTACTGGTGCCGTCGGTGATCTTTGCCGGTGTCCAGCACAAGTTTGACGTCAGTAAGGCGGTGGCTAAGGACAACACGGTTGTTGTTCCTTTGGTTGTTACCAACGAAGCACATCTTACGGCTATTGACATTCCGCTGAAGTTCTCTGAGGGTGTCACTCTGCTCGAGGTCGACTTCGAGAACACCCGGGTTTCCTATTTTGACCTGAAAGCTGCCAATATCAACAATGCGGAGCGAACGGTGGTAATCGGCTTGCTGCCACAGTTGTCCTCCACTTACAAACCTGAGCTGGAAGCCGGAACCGGCCCGGTGGCGAACCTGGTGTTCGAGGTCAACGACCCGTCAGTGACCGAAGTCAAGATCGAGGCCGTCGAGCTAAAGAATCCGGATCATTCCCTGCTCTTTGTCTATCACGACTGGGACCAGAACGGTATTCCGCACACTCGTATGGAAAGTCCGGAATTTGAGCCCGTGACGGTTGCCTTGAGTGGTCTGTCACAGAACAGCGGCCCGGAAGTTCCGGACGTTTTCGCCCTCAACCAGAATTATCCGAATCCGTTCAACCCCAGCACGGAGATCTCGTTTGGTTTGCCGGTAGCTTCCCACGTCGAACTGACCATCTACAACATTCTGGGTCAAAAAGTCGAGACTTTGGTGGATCGTGAAATGGAGGCCGGCAACCATACGGTCACCTGGAATGCCGACAAAGTTTCCTCTGGCGTGTACTTCTATCGTATCGCGGCGAAGGACTTCACCGAGACGAAGAAGATGCTTATGTTGAAGTAAAGAGGGAGTATTGAAATAGCCCTTTTGAAAAGCGTTCGATGAATGATCTTACCAACGGGCCCTTTCCTTTAAGCCGGGAAAGGGCTTTTTTTTGCAGAGAATAGTTTCTGCGCTGGATTGGACACAGAATCTGCGTTTGGCGCTTTTCTCTCTGCCCTTTGCACTGCCGTCTGTTTTTGTAACTTATTTTTTATCAATCGATTAAACATATTAGCTCTTGTCAGGCATACCTTTTGATAACAGGCAATGGCAGTCGGGAAAGCGGGAAAACAACGACAGCCCCGCAACCTGTCGGTCTATCGGGGCAAGTGAAGCAGTTTTTGGTGGCGGTTAGGCTGCTTCATATAGATTTCCCGACTGGTGAGGAGAGAAAGGTCTCAACGTCAAGTTGAGGCCTTTTACTTTTGCAGGTAACCGATATACAAGATTCTTGTGCTGTCGGGCGACTCGAGGCTGTCCCAAAAGGCAACTATTCTGGCCCGCGTAGTTACTATGGTATGACGGGTAGTAATTGCGGGTGGTGGTTGAAAAGAGATGAGGCTACCTTTAGGTAAAACTTTAACCCACGTGGTCGCGGTGCGCCACA
>Ga0209979_1002658_pt1 | contig 16760 bp, 16 predicted proteins | sample AnhtaG_FD_183114 | JGI IMG/M metagenome (GOLD analysis project Ga0209979, IMG submission 183114) | Deep subsurface microbial communities from Anholt, Denmark to uncover new lineages of life (NeLLi) - Anholt_01485 metaG (SPAdes) (version 2) | ecosystem: Environmental > Aquatic > Marine > Oceanic...
CTGAGTTGATACTTAAAAGATTTTGATATTATCATTTTCTCTGACTTCTTTTTTGGCTTTCTATGTACTGTTTAATCACTTTCAATGGTGCAGAACCTACTGTTGATACAAAATATGAGTGTGTCCAGAGTGTGGGAAGTTTTGTTGTTAGATGTTTGAACTCTCCTCGCAGAATTCTTGATGATACCCTTTTAAGTTTCTTGACAAGTTTATGTATACCATATTGTGGATCAACTTCAACAAGCATATGGACATTATCTGGCATAATCTCCATCTTTATTATTTCAACATTCTGTTTTTCTGTTATATCTATGATTATTTCTTTTAATCTTTTCTCTACATCATCAACCAAAACTTTACGTCTGTATTTTGGACACCACAGGATATGGTATTTACAGGAATAAACAACATTTTTGCTTGATTTTACTTTCATGTTAAGCATTATACACTATTTGATTATATAATACAAGAACTGTCTGAAGAATAGCACTTGGGACAAATGCCTTATATCCTGATATATAAATATAGGGGCTTTATGGCATTTTTGGTAAGCCCTCAAATAGTCGGTTTGCGAAGTTAGAATATTGGAATGTGTTTTTAAGCATAGGGTGTATGAATGAGGAAATATCTAATTTCCTTTTAATCAGGAATAAATATAACCCCCCACTTTTCAAGTCACCAATGAAGATCAATCCCTTGAGCACACCATTATCGAGGACAAGCTTGCGGTAAAATTCCTTGCCCTGTTCCCGCATTACTTCTGGTTTTTCTTCCCGTCCCATCCCAATGGTTAAGATAGACAGACTGAAGACCTCAAGTATGTTCCATGCCACACTTCCGTCGTAGACTATTGGGATAGAGGTCATATTCATAGCAGCAATATGCCCTTGTTCTCTGGCTACTGGCCAGAGGGCATTAATTCTTTGTTCCCCATAGACAATGTCCAGTGCTTCTGCAACATCTCCAGCTGCGTAGATGTCTTCTATGTTCGTTCGTTGATGCTCGTTAACAACAATACCACGCTGAATCTCTATACCACTATTAGAGAGGAAACCCACATTTGGACTGACACCCTTCCCAAATACAACTAGTGCACATTTTCGCTTTTTACCTGACTCAAGGTAGATTTCTCCTTTGGTGATCTGGATGATTTCATCATCCTTGATAATCTCAATTCCTTTCTTCACCAATACTTTCTCCACAATAGTAGATGCAGGGAAATCAAGGATTTGGGAGAGAACACGTTTAGATCTAATCACAAAGGTAACATTCATCCCCAGTTGGTACAGTGCCTCTCCAATCCTCATGCTAACTAAACCTCCACCAGCAATGATGGCTCTTTTTTCTGTTTTCACCAATTTTTTTATTTTCTGGATGTCTGATAGTTTACGTATTGTGAAGACAAGTGGTAAATCTGCTCCTTTGACCTGTGGTATAAAAGGAGAAGCACCACTAGCAATGAGTAGTTTATCAAAATCAAAGACTTCACCTGTGGAAACAGTCACCTCTCTTCTCTGTGAGTCAATTCCTATTACTTCTTTACCTTTTAGGATTTTAACTCCTGCAGGCTCAGGTAGAAAGATATTTTCCTCTTCAACTGCACCAGAGAGGAGGTAGGGTAGAAGAATCCTTGAGTAGGGTTGCGTTTTTTCTTTTTCAAGGATGGTAATTTGGCCAGTAGGGTAAATTTTGTGAAGTGTTTCTGCAGTTGCTAAACCAGCAGCACTGGCACCAATTATCAAATATTTCAACTTCAAATCTCCTTTTTATGATAGTTCTAATGATTTCCGTTTCTTTTCAATATGGTCAATAATCAGTTGAGCTCCCTTTTTTGGATCCGGTTCAACTGCAAATGTTGCTCCAAATACTCCCTCTATGTCTTTGGTTAATAAAGTAGTAACTGCTGAACTGCCAAGAACAGGAGGTACAGTACCCAGAACTGTAAATATTCCTGAACTAAGAACATATACACCAATACTGACTGCCTTTTCTGACATCCATTCTGGAGCAGAACCAGCCACAGGCAAATCACTAATATCTACTTTTAAAGTATTGGCTATTGCAGATAATAGAACCAGAATGCGGCTAATATCAACACATGAACCCATATGAAGCACAGGTGGAACACCAAGGGCTTTACAGATTTCTTTAAGTCCATCTCCCGCAAGTTCTGCTGCCTCTGGCTGGTTGCCCGCTACACTTTATTCATCTGCACTTTATCATTCGGTGGTAAATATATCTCAAATCGCTCTCTGATGACTTTATCGACATCCTCGGGGATTAGATTCCTTTTTGGCTTTGCCAAGATCTCATGAACCCTCTGCCTCGCTCGCTCCCTTGCATCTAAACCACCCTTTTCCTCCCACTTATCTCGCTGGTTCCGATCAGCAACCTCTGGGATAAAGAACTCACTGCTTCGGCAATACTTTACTGTATGTTTTTGAGCTAAGAAGTTACCTCCTGGTCCAACACGCTCGATTACATCCAAAGCCAATGTTCCCTCATTTACATTAATGCCCTGAAGTGCTCGCATGGCCATGCCAATTACATCATTATCTAGTACATACTGCTCATATGCTACGGTTGTCATGAATTCAAGCATCCCGGCTGCGTGATGGATGTAGTTCCCGCCTGCCAGGGCTACTTGTATTATATTGGCCGCCTTTTCATAACCTGCCTGTATATCTGGCAGCTTAGATTCAGTTAGCCCAGCGTCGGAGTAAATGGGCACATTAATATGATTTGCTAATTGAACAGCAGCGGCATTCATCAGTCCAGCCTCAATGGCACCTCCGAGATAACTCATATCGCGCATGTTGGCCGCTCCAGGTACCGGTCCATATAAGACAGGTGACCCTTCACTGAACAATTGAGTTAGGACGATGCCTGAGAGCTCCTCAGCATGCACTTGAGTTAGGAGGCCAGCTAGAGTGGCTGGAGCGGTCGAGCCGGTCACCGGGGCTGATGAGAGTGCTACAGGTATCTTGTGCTTGACCACTTCTTGGAGCACCTCAGCAGCTCTAATATCAAGCTTTAAGGGGCTAATCATCCAAGAGATAACAAAAGAGATAAAAGGCGCTTGGCATAATTTATCTTCGCCCCCAGCAATCATAGAGGCCATTTCGATTATGTCTCGGACCGCTTCTACACTAGTGGCGGATTCCTGCACGTTTTTGTAAGTATTGGTCAGCGCAGCGTAGAAGCTGTTCAGGCTCAGTCTCTCTTTGGGAATGTCCCGGGGTACAACAGGGCACTGAAAGAAGTGAATATTTTCCAAACTTTCTACCAATCGAGCCAAGTTGGCTTGATCTTCGAGCTTTGATGGTCTAACTTTACCCGTGTCTAGATCCACTATCTTTATTGCCGCCCCACCAGTCCCCAGATGTACCTTATTGTCACTTAGGTCAAGCATATATTCCTCTTTCCTACCGTACAATTTTACCTGCTTGGGAACTACTTCAAGTGCACTCTCTACCATCTTTCCCGGGATCTTAGCGACCTTATTTTCACCATCTATCCTGGCACCGTTTTGCTCCAAGAGATTTAAAAGCTCATCTGCCTCTACCTTAATCCCCACCCTCTCTAGCACCTCTAGAGCAGAATCATGGATTTTCCTTACTTGTTCTTCTTCAAGCACTTTATATCTCCCGCCCTGCAACCCTTTGAAAGCCATCTTAGATTACCTCCTTACAAAAGCATTTAAAGGCTTAGTCAAATATCATAATAAAGCAAATATTCATAGGGGTGAGGTTTGTCATAGAACTCCTTAACCTCGCCCATTTTAATCTTAATCCAATTATCTATCTGGTCCTCAGTAAAGACATCACCTTTGAGGAGATAGTCATGATCTTCTCTTAACTTGATTAGTGCCTCTTCCAACGATCTAGGAGCGTTCTTTATCCTAGCTCTCTCCTCCTCCCGTAGCTCATAGATATTCTCTTCGTAGGGGCCAAATCCCTCCCTTTCAGGATCTATACTCTTTTCAATTCCATCCAGACCGGCCATGAGCATTGCTGAGTAAGCTAGGTAGGGATTACAGGTAGCATCTACTACTCTTAGCTCTATCCTCTTTTGAGAAGGCTCTCTAACATACCCGGGTATCCTGATGGCAGCACTCCTATTGGCCAGAGCGAAGACAAAATTTACAGGCGCCTCATAGCCTGGGGTCAACCTTTTGTAGGAATTAGTACTAGGGTTTGTAAAGGCCATCAGGCTTGCTCCATGTTTCAGGAGACCGCCGATGTAATACAATGCGGTTTTACTTAATCCTCCATATCTGCTGCCGTGAAAGATATTTTCCTCCCCCTTCGTTAAAAAGGTATGCACATGCAACCCATTACCTGGCTGCATGTATAAAGGTTTTGGCATAAAAGTAGCTGATTTTCCTCTTTGGTAGGCGATATTCTTCACAGCATATTTGATGAATAGAGTGTTATCTGCTGCCTCAACTAATTTAGTAAATCCAACCTCGATCTCAGATTCTCCAGCACTTCCAATTTCGTGATGGTGGTACTTTACTGAGATGCCTTGCTCTTCAAGGTAGAAAGTAATTTCATTGCGTAATTCTGCGAACTTGTCGCCAGGCCTAGAAGCATGATAACTTGTTTTCGGCATGAGCTTGTAACCAAGATTTTCATCCTCACAACTATTCCAGAAACTTTCTCTGGATTCTATTTCGAAAAACCCTTTGTTATAAGTATAGCCAAATCGGCTTCTGTCAAATATGTAGAATTCAAACTCTGGACTGAGATAGCAATGGTCAGCAATTCCTACCTTGTTGAGATATTTGACTGCTCTTTTGGCAGTTCGTCGTGGGTCTTGGCTAAATGGTTTTGTCTCTCTCTCCTCACTGACTTCATAAATATCACCGGTCATAGTAATAGATCTATCTTCAGAGAATTGCTCCACTTTAGCAGTTGTGATATCAGGAATAAACAACAGGTCGCTCTTTTGCACAGTTCTGTAGCCATAATTGGATCCATCGAAGCCAAGACCCGCCTCTACAAGATTAGGAGTAAATTTAGAGGCAGGAATGGTAACATGGCGCCAGCGACCAATCAAATCCACGATTTTGAAGTCGACAAACTTTATGTTCTGCTTCTCTATTATCTCTCTTACGTTGTTGTAATCATTCAATGTCCTCACCTCACTCTGATTCTAATACAAACCAATCTTGGCTTCGCCAAGATGGATGTAAATATTCTTCGTCTGGTCGTGCACGAGGCTAAAACCTCGTGCTACATTTTTAAAAAACACCCTCTAATAAAGCAAAAAGTTCGACCTTTTAATGCTCCGATCACCGCGAGACTATTTGAAAACTATTCCTAATAATCGCCTCAACACTATCAAAACTGAAATCTCTCGGATTTGTAGCAGCGTTGACATTATTGGCACTCCTTTTTACCAGGAGTTTAATATCTTCCTCTTTTACCTCTATTCTGGGAATACCCAGCCTCTTAGCTGCTTCACTCGAGGTATTTTCAATCTCTTTTATGAACTTTTCAATTTCATGGTACCTTAATGGCTCAGCAACTCGATTGAATTTATTAACTTCCCCAAGGAGATGAGTAATGATCCATCCATGAGAGAGTTGATGATACAATCCTCCCATTGTATTAGCTACAGCGTGTATCAAACCCAAGCCGCAATTTAGCATAGCTATACCAGCCAGCAAGCTCCCCTCCAGCATCTTACTTCTAGCAGCTATATTTTGGCCATTTTCTATCGCTAAGGGTAGGTTTTCGCTGACCATTTGAATGGCTTTTAGGGCCAGAGCATCGGTTATAGAATTACTATCTTTGGACACATAAACTTCCAGGGCATGTGAAAAGGCATCTATCCCGGTAAAAAAGGTTAATTTAGGAGGCATGGTAATAGTTAAAATTGGATCTAACAATGCCAGATCGGGTGTTTTTTCTATTGAACTCACCTTTTCCCCAGTCTTTTCATCCACAATTACTGCCCAGGGAGAAACCTCTGACCCTGTACCTGCTGTAGTGGGGATAGTAACTAGAAGACCTACCTCGGCCTCTTTGGCTATGACCTTGGCTGTATCCATAGGAGAACCTCCGCCAAAAGCAATGATACCCCCACTTCCCAATTTTCGACACAAATCTACTCCTCGCTCAACGCAGCTTTTAGTTGGGTTTGGCTTTACCTCATCGAAAATCTCCACTTCCCCACAACCTGCCTGGGTAAGTTTGGCTTTTATATTTTCAATTGGTTTGGGAATCTGTCTCCGATCTTTAACTATCAGCAACTTAGAAGGAAATCGTCGCCTCAACTTAGAGATTTCCCCGGCTATCCTCTCCAATACTCCCTCTCCAAAGATTACTTTACAGTGTAAATTAAACTCGTACATCCAACAGCCTCAAATCTCTCTATTCTTGTAACCGACCCAATATACCTATTATACAAGGGCAAGGAACTGGCTAAAAACAGCCAGCTCCTTGTCAGTCATCCTACCTCCAACTTAGCCCTCAATCAAGCCTTTGTCGATAAGCCACTCACGGGCAGCAGCTTCAGGCTCCATCTTGTCGATGTCCACATTGGCATTTAGCTCTGTCATTGCCGCTCGGGCAGCCGCTGGTTCCTGAGGGAAGGCAGTAATTAGCTCATTGAGAATGTCTTCAAGCTGTGGGTACTTCTCCAGAACCTCTTCCTTAACGTAAGGGCTAAGGTCATAAGGCGGGAAGAAGTACTTATCGTCTTCTAAAACGACCCAGTCATACTTGACAACTATCGGGTCGGTGCCGAAGACCATGCACACATCAACATCCCCTCGAATCAGGTACTCAAAGGTAACACCGGGTAGTACAGTAGTAATATAATCTGGGTGGAAAGCAAACCCGTAGAGTACCTCTAAGCCCAGAATGCCATCGGGGCGAGCATAAAACTCAAAATCAGTTACGAAGGGAACTTTCCCTTCATTCTCATTCACATATTCAGATAGGTCAGAAAGTGTAGTGACCCCATTCTTCTCAGAGAACTCCCTGGTAACGGCAAGGGCATAGGTATTGTTGCACCAGATGGGATTAAGCCAGATTAGCCCCTTTTCAGCGTCATAGGCCTTCGCCTTCTCGTATATCTCCTCAGGCGTCTCGCCCTGATATAGTTTCTCCGCATAGCTGAGCCACAGGGTTCCGGTGTAATCCATACAGAGGTCGATATCTCCTTTCTCCATGGCTTCTCTCATTATCATGCTTGACATCCCTTCCTTAAGTGTGACATCAAAACCACGGTCTTCAAGCAAGAGAGCCATTAGCTTACCCACGACGAATTGTTCGGTGAAGTTCTTTGTTCCAATCGTAATTGGCCCGGGCACTCCCTCCGGAGTTGTTTCTTCCTCAGTAGTAGTTTCTTCTTCTGCTGGGGGTGGTGCTTCTGTAGTTTCCTCAGGAGTAGTTTCTTCTTCTGCTACAGGTGCTGCTGGAGGACAACCAATAAATGTGAGTGACAGTGATGCAACAGTTGTAAGAGCTACAACCGTCAAAATTATTTTTTTAAGAAAATTCATTAAAAACCTCCTTATCAATTTTATACACGAATAACATTAATTTTCTATAAAATCACCTCCTATTTATTAAATGCTACTTCTAATTTAAGATATGCAACTTCTGTTATTTATTATAAATTACTATATTTCTATTTAACCTAAATTTTTATTCATTATAACACTCCTGCAGCTGCCTTGGCAACCTTAAGGCCACGAGGGGTCATCCACGACTCTAGGCCAGCGAGCAAGGCATCTAATAAAATGGATAAGGCAGCCGTCAGTGCTGCTCCTTGGATAACCAGCTCCATGTGGCGGACAGCAATTCCCATTGTGATAACCTCCCCTAATCCACCAGCCCCAACCATCCCAGCCACTGCCGCTGTTCCCACGTTGATGACAGTGGAAGTGCGGATTCCAGCCATGATGACAGGCAAGGCCAGGGGAAGCTCGACTCGCTGGGTAACCTGACTCAGTGTCATCCCCATGCCCCGACCTGCCTCTTTGATGCTTGGATCAACAGATTTGATACCAGCATGAGTGTTGCGGACGATAGGGAGAGTAGCATAGACAAACAGGACAATCACACCAGCGAGAAAGCCAAATCCCAATATAATGCCGAGGATAGCGATGGCGGCCAGGGTAGGAATTGTCTGCCCTATGTTGACAAAGCCAATAATGAAGGGTGAGACAAATTTCAACTTCGGGCGGCTTGTGACAAATCCCAACGAGATCCCGATTAGTATAGCTAAGATTTCCGCTGCCACCACAAGCTTAATGTGTACAACAGTCGCCTTTAAGAGTTGCCCAGGTGTAGCAACGAAGTAGAGACCTACCTGACCAAGGCTCGTCATCCAAACCGTCACACCAATGGCCACGGCAACTAGAACAAGTGGAAGTAAATACTGTTTCAGTGGACTCTCCTTATTCAACATTGATCCTCCTTAGAGCTTTATAGAGGTCGTCAAAGACTAACTCCCCTTCCAATAAACCATTATCATCAACTATGGCTAGGTTCCCTATGACAGAAGATAGCATTAAAGACAAAGCATCGCTTAGAATTGTGCTCCGAGTAGCGGTCGCCGCTGGAGGAATTATGATATCCTTTAGCCTATCACTCTTTTCCAGGTATGACTTGCCGACCCAACCTAGGAATTTCCTATCATCACCGACCACCATCAGCCATTTGGTTCCTGCTTCCTCCATTCGTCTATTAACCACTGCTAAGTCCTCATCAACCTTCACCATAGGTGGAGATGTTCTCATAACCTCCTCCACCTTTGTTAACCTTAACCCCTTAAGAGCTCGGTCGGCACCAACGAATGCTGCTACAAAATCGTTCTTTGGCTTGGAGAGTAAAGCAGCAGGCGTATCATATTGAACCAATTCTCCCTCCTTCAAAAGGGCAATTTTATCTCCTATCTTGATCGCCTCATTAATGTCGTGGGTAACAAAGACAATGGTCTTTTTGATCTTGCTCTGAATCTTGAGAAACTCGTCTTGCAAGCGTTCCCGGGTAATGGGGTCGATAGCTCCAAATGGTTCGTCCATAAGTAGGATTGGAGGGTCAGCTCCAAGACAACGAGCAACCCCGATCCGCTGACACTGCCCACCTGAGAGTTCGGCAGGATATTTATCCATGACCTCCACGGGATCCATTCCCACAAGCTCCACTAGTTCTGCCGCCCGCTGGCGTTTCTTTGCCTTCGGCCAGCCCAGGAGGTTAGGAACTGTCACCACGTTCTCCGCCACCGTAATATGGGGGAATAAGCCAATGTCCTGAATGGCATACCCCATCCCTCGCCTCAGCTCAACCTCATTGAGCTTGGTGTTATCTACCCCTTCAATCAGGATCTTTCCCGAGGTAATAGGAATTAGGCGGTTAACCATCTTCATTAAGGTCGTCTTCCCACAGCCAGAGGGACCCAAAAGAATGCAAGTTTCTCCTTTTTCAACCTTGAAAGTGACCTTCTTTACTGCTTCAGTTCCATCCGGATAGACCTTAGTTACCTGTTCAAACTCAATCACCTTTCACCTCCTAATCCTAATTCCCCGTGGGGTAGTTAATTGTTCTAACTTTCCCAACAATAAATCAATCACAATAGCCATAAGTGAGACAAAGATCGCCCCACTCAAGATCAAGTCAGGTCGGTAGTTGGCGATGCCACGAAAAATCGGCTGCCCAAGCCCACCAGCCCCTATGTAGGAGCCGATGGCCGCAATTCCGATATTCATAACAACAGCCTGCCGTAGCCCGGCCATGATAACTGGAACGGCAAGAGGCAACTTTACCTTGGTGAGTAACTGCCACTCAGTCATCCCCATCCCACGCCCAGCCTCGATCATTGCCGGATCCACCTCACGAATACCTGTATAGGTATTTCGGATGATAGGAAGCAACCCATATAAGATGAGGGCGATAACCACAGGGAGAAAACCAATGGAGGTCAAATTGAGAGCTGATAGAATTCCCATCAGGATTCCATATAGAGCAAGGGAAGGGACAGTCAACATAATACTAGCAAAGTAAAGCACTATGTCAGCAATTCCCTCTCGTCCTTTCCCTGTGATGTAGATCCCAACGACCACCCCCAGAATACATGCGATCCCATTGGCAACCAGAATAATCTGCAGATGTTCCAACACCCACACCCCAATCTGGCCCCAGTTATTGTTGATGAAAAGCCACATATCTACCCACATCTCGTTCTCCAGTTAAGTTTGTATATAAAAAATAGTCTCTCCCCTTCAGGATTCCAAAAGGCTTTCCCTATAGGCTTTTAAGTAATTTTTACAGTAATTGTCTTTCCCCAAGATCAACTCCCCAGCCTTTATTATAGACATAAGTTTTCTATCTAAAGGATCAAGAATTGCAGAATCAAGCCCGAGATAAATTGCTATGACTAAGAAACTTCTGTTTATGAGCGACCTCTTAGGAAGACCGAAGGATATATTGCTTAAACCAAATGTCGTCTTTGCTTCAGGAAACTTAGACTTTATTTCCTTTAGAGTCTCGAGGGTGACAATTCCTTGAGAAGTATCTGTAGCTATGGAAAGGACAAGAGGGTCAAAATATAGTTTTTCCAATGCTATTCCACATCTTTGAGCACCTTCTGCTATTTTCTCACAAGCCCTGAGCCTTCCCGCGATACTGGAAGATATCCCCTCTTTCCCCATTGCTAAGGCTATAATATTAGAGTCAAATTCCTTCGCTATGGGAAGGACTGCTTCTAATCTTTCTTGCTCAGCGTTTATAGAGTTTATCATGGATTCTTTATGTTTTTTCCTCCTGAGTCCTACTTCAAGAACCTGAGGATCTGGTGTATCAATTACCAAAGGGACATCAACTACTTCCTGAATCACTTCCACAGCCCATTCCATACTTTGTTTATCAAAATCTCTTCCTTTGGCACTAGAAACATTTATATCTATATATTGTGCCCCACTTTCCTGCTGGAGTTTAGCCAAATTCTGTAAAAACCTGGCATTCCTCTCCTCTATTGCCTTCCCCACCGACTTTATAGTTGCATTTATTTTTTCACTAATTATTAGCATTGTTACCTAAACCTTTTTAATTCCTGGAACCTCAGCTAGTATCCTTTTCTCCACACCTTCCGGAAAGGGAAAAGGTTTTTGCATTTTAAGTATCTCCTGCATCTTCTCCCTAGCTCTTTGGGTTGTATCTTTCCTGCCATTCGCCTCCCATTTCTTTCGGCTATCGCGGTTGCTAAGCATTGGCAAGTAGTGTTCCCCTCTCATATATTTTATGGTATGGGGATTAGCAACAAAGTTCCCCCCGGGCTTTACCTTCTTTATTACTTCAAACGCCAGGGTTTCTTCGTCAATCTCGATGCCCTTAACAGCCCGCATCACCATCCCTAATATTTCATTATCAATGACATACTTTTCCAGACTGTTGGTAAGGGCAAACTCAAGCATTCCAGCAGCATCATGAATATAGTTCCCTCCAGCAAGGGCAACAAGAAGGGAAGTCATAGCGGACTCATAGCCGCATTGAGCATCAATTGCCTTTGAATCTGACATCCCGGCAGTGACATAGCAAGGCAGTTTGTAAAATTGTGCTAGCTGAGCTGCAGCTGCATTCAAGAGTCCCATCTCTATCGACCCAGAAAGATATTTCATATCCCTTAAATCGCTCGTGCTTGATACGCACCCACAAATTACAGGGGTTCCTGGATTTACTAACTGAGTAAGGATTACCCCGGTCAAAGTCTCCGCATTTTGTAATACTAAATTTCCAGCAAGGGTTATAGGAGCGGTGCTGCCACATATTGGCTCTGTGGGGCAAACAAGCGGAATTCCAGACGAAGCTACTTCTATCATGAGTTTCGCATATTCCCTGTCAAGTTTTAAAGGGCTCATCATCAAGGTTATCATTGAGATTATAGGGCGCTTTCTTAACTCTTCAGCAGAGCCCGATATTATTTCTGCCATTCTTATCACATTCCTTACTCCATCCACGGTATAAACCCCTCCCATGACATGTTTGGAAGTGTATTTCAGACCGGTGAAAAACCTGTTTACGTCTATATCTTCTTTGGAAATGTCATGGGGATGTAGTGGTAACATGAAGAAGTGGATATTCTCTAGAGAATCCACCAATCGGGCTGTGTCCTTTATATCCTCAAGCTTTGACGGTTTTACTTCACCTGTTTCAGAATTGAGGATGCGCAGAGCAGTCCCTCCTGTCCCAACGTGAACTCTTTTATCCTCCAGGACAAGATCATGCTTTTCCTCCCTCCCACAAAGTTTCACACTTGAAGGGGCAGTTTTAATCTTTTCCAGGACCAAATCTCTTGGTATTTTGACGACGTTTCCCTCGACCTTGGCGCCATGCCTCCGAAAAAGCTTTAATGCCCTTTCCTCATTTATCTCCACGCCCACATCTTCAAGAACCTTTAAGGAAGTATCGTGAATTTTCTCAACTTCCTCTTGAGATAATGGCTTATAGCTTCCTCCTCGAATTCCTTTCTCACTCATAAATTCTCCTTAACTGTTTTTGATTTGTCTAATAGGGCTTCATCAAGAGATTTCTTATCTTCTATTAGAGCAGTGATCCTTGTTAGGACAAAGTTGGCAAGGAGTTGGCTGACTCGTTATTCTTTCAGCATCTCCCAAACCCATAATTCCAGAGGTTGATTTTCTCGGTATCATCATATAATTTTTGGTAAGTTTCACTCCTAAATTTAAAGATAAGGAGTCAAGTGCCTTGAAAATCGAACTTTGATCGCTTAATCTCCAATCACAGTAGCCTGGACCAAAGCGGAGGGAAGTTACTCCTCTCCTCTCCTTTTGTGACCTCTTTATTAACTCTTGGAGGCAGTCAGCTGCTCTTTCAGTAGCCTCAGAGCCTATGGCATCTAAAATTAATCCAGAAAGGAAATCCCCCTTCCTCATAAGCTTACTTACCTCTTCTTCCAAGCCACCGCCAATTGTAACAAGGTATACAACAATCTGATCACAGCATGTCAAGTAATGACTTATCATTACTGTGTTAAAGGTTATCCCGTCAGGGATTAAAACCACCTTTTCCGGAAAATGAATTATCCTCCTCGAGACATAAACTCCTCTTGGAGAGAACAAATCGTTTGCCCTATTAAGCATCTCCTCTATAGCCTTTTCAAGCTTCTCAGGTAGTGAGGAACTATAACCAAAGCGTTGGGTTATTTTCTCCTTACTTATCTCTATTTTAGGGAGGAATTCCATCTTAGCTCCCCAAAAGCTCCTTTATCTTGTCCTTAGCAGAAATCGCATCTGGAGCATATCCATCAGCTCCTATTTCGCTGGCAAATTCCTGGCTTGTAGGAGCACCTCCAATTATTACCTTCACCTTCTCTCTCATGCCTTCCCTTACAAGATCATCTATCACAGTCTTCATCTCAATCATAGTAGTGGTAAGAAGTGCTGAGAGACCTAATAGAGGAACATCATTTTCCTTTAATGCGTGAATAAATTTTTCACTGTGGACATCTGTCCCGAGGTCGATCACCTCAAATCCTGCTCCTTGGAGTATCATCCCGACAATGTTTTTCCCTATGTCATGCATGTCCCCCTGAACTGTTCCCATGACAATCTTAGCCCCGGGTTTTTCCCCTGCTTCAGTCAGGATCGGTCTTAAAATATCCATTCCAGCTTTCATCGCTTGGGCGGAAATAACAAGTTCTGGGAGGAAAATTTCCTCTCTCCCAAACTTCTCGCCTATTACATCCATAGCGGGCAGGAGGCCTTTATTTATGATTTCCATTGGCTCAATTTTGTCTTCTAAAGCCTTCTGGACTAGCTCTACTACCTTATCCGAATCGCCTTCTTGAAGTACTTGAGATAAATCTGCAAGCTCAACCATGCTTCCTCTCTTTATATTATCTTCAACTCTTAAATTGTAATAGTTTAGTTTTTCCAAAATCTTGGTTCATAGTACATCACCGCTCCACCGCTGTCAAGAATTTTCCGAGATCTGTTGTACTAAAACAAAATTTTAAGTATTATTACTAAATTAAAATGTTAAATTTTTATTTTTATAATATGATGACTAACCCCCTCCAACTGGCCAGAGGAGGATAACTTCATCGCCATCTTTCAATTTGACATCGCTTTTACAGAACTTCATATTTACCAATACCATAATTGGCATTTTTCTGATCTTCTCTGGAAATCCTAAAAGATTCAGTAATTTGTTAACCACAGTTCCTTCAGGTAAATCCCACTGACTTTTTGGTTTTTTAACATATTGCTGTAGTGGACCTACAACTTTTACATTAATTTTCATTTCTAAGCTCTCTTACCTCCATGTGGATACTTATCAAGAGGCCAAAGTGGCGGACCATCCCACTCCTTGTATGGACTATGAGCTTCAAGCTCGTCAGCTATATATTTTAACCCCAAACTCTCCAGTCTTTCTCGTGTTGGAATGCCAGTTTTAAGGTCATAACCATGCACCCGGTAATAATCAGTAAGCATTTCATAGTGTTTCTTTACTTCCTCTTCACCTTGGGGAGTTCTCTTAACTTCTGGTTTCTGTGGAAGCCAATCATGTTTCTTGGTTATACCCTGTCTGACATTGAAAGCTCTTTCAAGGGTATAGATCCTATCCGCTATCTCCTCTAACTTTGCAGCATCAAAATCAAAGCCAGTTGCTAACGTTAACAGTTTTGCTAAACCATCAAATAGAGGGTACTTCCATACAAGTGGCACAGCACAGACCCAACTATTTACTGCACCTTTACAACGTCCAATAGAATCTGTAAGTGTTGTAGCCCTTTCGGAGATGGTGAGCCCTTTTACCGGGTCTTCCGACATCTGAGGAGGTAACATTCCTATTTTTATAAGTATGGGGAAGACCTCTGGGTCATTCTCTCCATAAGCCCAACTCCTACCTCTGAGATGATCAGCACCCCTGGAAGAAGTAGCATGAGCAAGGGCAAAAAGTCCTGAGGGGAAAGGACCACGGCTGAAACCTTTGACATGATAACAGTAATCCATTGCATCTCTACCAATAATTTTTGCAAAACTGTACATTCCTTCTGCTATAAGATTTCCAAATCCTTCCCTCATAGCAACCTGATGGATTAGTTCAATCTGAGAATCTGAATTTTCCCACTCAAGTGGGAGTCCTCCAGTATCTTCTTTGGTAATTATCCCTTGATTGTAGAGTTCTTTTGCAAATGCTATTGTGTTACCAAGTGGTATCACACACATTCCATATTTGTCAGCCAAATTCTCCATCTCCATTATTATAATTGGATCCTCTATGCCACAATTGGTTCCCATACATGCAATGCATTCATACTCGAGGGCAGCGCAAATTTCACCAGCACGCTTACCATCAGGTATTCTATTGACATCCTTACACTGAACGGGACATTCAAAACAACCCATTCTTCCTATTTCGTATTTCTTCCAGGCTTCAGGCGTTAAATTCTCTGGGATTTCATTAGCAGAGAGATATTTTTCGAAGTATCTGTAACCAGGACACCAGGACATCATACCAATATGTGTTCCATATCTGGCAATGACTTCATGTTGTAGGTGGTCTTTTAAAAAGAATTCCTTATCCTCCTGCGCCAATTGTTTAAATTCCTCAGGGTTAGCCAGTTCCACATTACCAGTGCCCTTGACAGCTATCGCTTTTAGGTTTTTAGAACCCCATACAGCTCCACTACCCCGAGCAGCAGAACTATGTTTATCAACGATTGTTGATGCAAAACGTACAAGGTTTTCTCCAGCCTGACCGATGCAAGCTACACTAATGTCTTTTCCATATTTCTTTTGAAGTATATCTGTAACTTCCCAGGTTGTATTACCCCAAAGGTCTGAAGCGTTTTTTAGTTCAATTTTTTCATTTTCTATCCATATGTATTTTGGACTACTTGCTTTTCCGGTTATAACAATCTGGTCATAACCTGCTTTCTTCAAGTGGTGGGCGAAAGAACCTCCAACATTGCCATCACCCAATATATAACTGTATGGCGAGAGAGTGCTGACTTCCAAGCGACTTGTTAATCTAAGTTGTGTGCCCGAAAAAGGACCAGGAGCTAAACATAGAACATTCTCTGAACTTAATGGGTCAATACCTGGTTTTACCTCATCGAATAGTGTCTTTGAATTTAATCCCCTGCCACCTATAAAATCCTTAGCGACTAATTCGTTTAGGGGTTGTTTAGTAATCTTTTCATTTGTAAGATCTACTCTTATAATAGTTCCTCTCCAGCCTTTCATTTTTCCTCCTATAAAACTATATTTTTGTAAAATAAAATTCTATTAATAACCTTGCCATTCCTTCACTTCGTTCAGGACGGCGTCTGAGTACATTCGCTTTGCTCAGTACAGGCTCCGCGAAGAATCTCATTATATTTTTTCTTTTAAAAGAAGATTCTTCAGTCGCTATAGCTCCTTCAGAATAACAAATTAGTATAATTTAACTTGTCTTAATTTTATTTATCCTTTTTTGATATTTTTATTTAATATTTCAGTTAATCTTTTGCTAATTTATTCATCTTTTCAAGTTCATCAGCAATATCTTTAATACCTGCATGTTCCAGAGATGAGCGAGTCGGATAACCTGTTTTCCAATCATAACCCCTCACTTCATAATACTCTTTGAGCATTGGTTCTAAATTAACTACTTGACCTTTTCCAGGTCCTGAGGGCATTGGTTCCTTGGTGAAGCGTGGGTGGAGCGAATCGTTTTTCTTACTCCAACCAAGGCGAATATTAAACATTCTCCTCAAATGACTGATTCTCTCACCAA
>Ga0209979_1002659_pt1 | contig 16758 bp, 11 predicted proteins | sample AnhtaG_FD_183114 | JGI IMG/M metagenome (GOLD analysis project Ga0209979, IMG submission 183114) | Deep subsurface microbial communities from Anholt, Denmark to uncover new lineages of life (NeLLi) - Anholt_01485 metaG (SPAdes) (version 2) | ecosystem: Environmental > Aquatic > Marine > Oceanic...
GGAGAGGGGTTGAACACGACCAGCCCAATATCTCCCTTCACACAGGAGGTATCCACCGCCTGAGAAAGTGTGGTGAGGGCTTCACTGGTCAAGCGACATGACTCATTTATTATTTCGTCTTATTTAATTTCTGCATCTAGATGGACATCGTCTATGCTACAGCCACAAATCTCATCATGGCAGGATATGCGAAGAAGTTTTTTCCAGAGATCGGTAATTCCCTTTACTGGATAGTCCCTTCCCAGACTCCATGCAAGGCTCCAAAATGGTTCAACCAATCTTCCCAATAATCTCTGACACGCATCGTGTTTTCGTTTCAAATATACACGATTGGATAAAACACCTTGAAGAGAGGCGATATATTTTCCACTGTTGAGATCTCCTTTTACAGTACTCAGTGAAGGATTAGCCAGTTTGATCGTTTCTGCATACTTATTGGGAGAGCAAATTATCACTTTACTTTTTCCGATCTCCAGATTTACTTTCTCTACAATTGGAACGATGTCATCCGCCTTCGCCTGATTTTCATATCCATCGAATAGAAGTACATGTTTTCCCGTTGATGAAAATGGTAAAAGTTTCTTTGCCTTCGATATTATGCGTTGTTTGGCGATTTCGGGAATCTCAGCCAAATCCATGAGATTACGGTAACTCTCAATTAAGTGGAAACAAATCACCTTACTACCATCGGATGATTCCCAGATATATGCTTCTTTCACTTTATTCGGCTCGATACCGATACCACGAGAGATAAAAACATTTGAAATACCGAACCCCTTTAATATCCGAGGAGTTGCATCGGGAAAACCAAATACATCTATCACCCAACCTGATTTCATCATACCGCCAAACTCTTGTGCTTCCCTATGACCGATTAGGAGATTACGTACCAGCAATTCTCCATTTGATAAGTTCCAGTCCAATTGAGAATAGAAAGGAGCGATCATTAGGCGTCTTTCTCGAACGTATTTTTTTATCTCCTCCCCTCTCCTAATAGCCTCCTTTTGTGGAAGCTGGCTAAGAAAATCTTCAATTATGTGCGTTTGGTCAAGGGTAAACTTGTAAGAGGGATATTTTTCCAGTTTTTTAAAGATATCGTTGAAAAGTATAATAAGCTGAGGAACCGTATCCTTACGTCTAGATATCCATGCTGGGTCCCAGTGCTGATGGATAATAACGTGGAGAGTGATGGGCTTGGTTAACTTAGATAATTTTTGTGTTTGAGTTTTCATTACTTTAGTCCACTTTTAAATTTTAGCTAACAATCCTCACATCAAATCGTTATTCAAAAATTGGAAAGAGTTACAACTTTTTAATATACTCAGCCGATTCTTGCAAACAATTCTCGAGGCCGGGTTTGGGCAGTGCCTCCAGTGAACCAAATCCCCGATACTCGATCTTGGAAAGGGCTCTGCTGATCTCTTTAAAGTCCAGATGGCCATAACCTGGGACCCAGCGATTGCTATCAGCTATATGGACATGAAAAAGACGACCATTGGCTTTTTGAATGCTCTCTCCTATTGAGACCTCCTCAATGTTAGCATGAAAGGTGTCAAAAAGTATGCCCATATTCTCTATCCCGATCTGCCTCACAATTTCCAAGGCCTCATCCATCGTGTTGATTAGTTCAGTTTCATAACGATTGAGTGGCTCCAGAACAAGTCTAACCCTATTATCAAAACTGGCACAGGTTGTCAAAGTCTCGATTAAAAACCCTCTTGCCTCCTCGTCTCCCCTTTTTCCCCTGATTAGACCAATGATCACCACTGCGTCCAGCTCTCGTGCCAGCCGGATATGCTCCTTGATCCTCCAAATTGTTCTTCTACGAACTTCCTTATTGGAAGACGTAAGTGAAAGTCCCTCAATTGTGTAGGCCTGACCCGTGGTAATGGCTGGCATAGCTAAATTGTATCGGCTAAGAAGTTTTTTAACTTCAGCTATATCAATGCGGCCCGGATCAGTGATAGCTAACTCCACACCATCATACCCAGATTGTGATGCCTTTACAAGATTAGCTTCAAGACCCTTCCTGGGAGAGAAGGGAGAAAAAGATGTTGGATCCTGAACAGGAACAATGACACTGCTTTTCATCTTAATTTCTTTCAGGTTAAAATCCAATTCGTGGTAGGCCATAGACTGGTTTCCACCCCTTACTCTCAGGTTCTTTCAGATAAGGCTCTATCTCTTCAGCGCTGCGCAGGGTTACCTCCTCTACTGGCGGAACCTTGCCCGGTGGAAAGACATCCAGAATTTGATTAACAACTAATGTCAGATACTCGAGGATAGCCGCAACAGGCCTCTTAGCCTTTCTGGCAGTGGCCAGGCTTGGCTTTCCAACTGTCCCCTCTGGCTGAGCAGATAATTCAATAGGAGCGTGACCCTCGCCCTCGGACCAACGGTGAGGTCGGCGGAGTGGATCCACTGACCTATCAAAATGACCATCAGGAAGATAACCCTTTGCCTCTGTATCCTCAGCCAAGCTCATATCAACCATTCCCTCAGGAAACATTAAAAGAGCTAATGAGGTTTCCGCCTCATCTGCGTGAACAAAATCCGTCTCCATACTATCCGACTTTCCAGTTGGGCCGAAGAATTCCCTCACTCCCCGATGCCAATCCAGCACCTGAAAGATTCCGGGAAGCTGATAGCGATACATAAACTCATGCAAGGCCGATTCCAGAACCCAGAGCTGACCATGGTTGTTGATGAATATTTGCTTGCGAAAGCCATCATTCCACAGCCCGAGCATCACGCAAACAAGAGTTTCACGTACCACATCCTGCGGCATATTCACCGTTCCTGCCATGCCAATGTGGTGATAAGGATGCGCCCCATAAGTAATAGGAGGCCAGGCAAGGTTAACTGCTCGGCCCTGCTTAGCCGTATACCTTCGCACTGCCTCTGCAATCTGAGTCACCACAAGTGTATCCATGCCTGAGTTCATATGGCGACCATGCTTTTCTGTAGACCCCAAAGGAACAATGACGATATCATTTTTTCTTCTATTTTCAATAAGTTTCTGGCGAACTGTAGTTTGAATGTAACTTTCCGGTTTGCCTAATTCTGGTGGTGATGGCACCTCATATTCGGCTAATATAGCATCGATCTTCTTCTCTGATGCATCCCAGATCTTTTTTTTCAATCTGCCTACCTCAGTATCCTCAAATATAATGGCAGGATTTTCTGTTGTTAGCCACATCCTACTTTCCTTTTTCTGATCAGACACTTTTTACCTCCTAAGGTGTTATAACTACCTTCATAGCTTTTTGATCTCTCATTACCTCTATTCCTCTATGAATGTCCTTCAAGGAAAATCTATGGGTAATAAGCTTTTCCAAATTTAATATTTTGCTCTCTATAATCTTAACGGTAAGAGGAAAGGTGAACCTAGCAATGTAGCTTCCCAAAACTACAAGCCCACTTCGCGTAATATCATTTTGGGCAATTTCAGCTCTTGCTTTATAATTTTGCCCAAAAAGAAGAATCCTTCCACTTCGGCGGACAATCTTCATGCCCTGCTTGAATAAAGTCCCCACTGCATCCACAACTATATCTGAGCCAATAACCGTCTCTTCCTTGATCACCTTTTCTAAATCCTCTTTCAAGGGATTCATAACTCTTGTTGCTCCGCTCTCCCTAGCATATTCACTTCGATACTTTGAAACTTCAGAAACTATAATTTTACCTGCTCCAGACGCCTTAAACATCTGAACAAATAAAAGTCCTATCGGCCCTGCTCCTAAGACTACAACATTTCCTCCAGGTTGAACTTTAAGCTTTTGGGTTGCATTAACCACACAGGATAGGGGCTCGGCAAAAACAGCTAACTCTGCTTCCAAACTGGGAGGAATTTTATGCAACGTCTTAGCTGGGACAAGGCTATACCTGGTAAACCCGCCATTGATGAATATTCCTAAAGTGGTTATTCTCTCACACATATTGGGTATACCCATCTTGCAGTAAATGCAACTACCGCAGGTAATATTAGGATCAACTACTACTCTATCACCTTGCTTAAATCCTACTACTCCATCTCCCACCTCTAATACTTTCCCTGTATACTCATGACCCAATATAACTCCTTTATTTGCAGGATGTCCAGGAGGAACCTCTAAAATATGGACATCTGTGCCACAGATACTGGCAGCTTCTACTTGAAGAAGCACATCATCGGGCCTTTTAATCCCAGGAACAGGAACCTCTTTTAAGTTAAGTTTTCCTTCCCCTTCAAAAACTGCCGCTAACATTTTCTCCATTATTTTTCTCCACTCATCCGTCAAAAACCGCGGTGATCTTACATTCCTCGCGGTTAGTCTGAAGCATTATTATATTTTCAGGAACCTCGTTTATAGTTATCTTCTTAGTAATTAAAGGTAGCATATTCATCCCCGAAGCCATGGAGCTAATTACCCGAGGGAATGTTCCATGTCCTGAGTGTCCCTGAGAGCCAACCATAGATGCTCTTCTCACCTGAAATACTTCCCCGGTAACAGGCATCTTCTTAGCTGACCTTGCCACAACCACTACCACACTGTTCAGCTCTCTTCCCTCCCATATAGCATGCTCAATATCAGGAAAGACCTTGTCAGGAAGACCTGTGGCCTCAAGGTATAGCCTTGCTCCCCTTCCCTCGGTTATCTCTAAAACTTTTTCAGCAAAGTCTTCCTTTAAAGGATTAATTACGTAATCAGCTCCCATCTTTTTCCCTATATTTGCTCTGGAGTTTGACGGCTCCGATAAGATTACCTTAGCTGCTCCTGCTCTTTTTAAAACAGCTACTGCTGCCAGTCCTATTGGTCCTCCTCCGAGAACAACCACATTATCTCCCGGACGAATACCTCCACCTCTTTCTATAACTGCATTATAGGCAACTGATGTCGGCTCAACCAAACTGCCTGCTAAAAATACATCCTTATCCCCATAACTTTTTCTTAATTCCTCCAGACTCCAGATATATCGAGCATCCACCTTAGTATATTCAGCAAAAGCACCGTTACAGGTAAAACCCAATTCCTGCAATCTTTCACAGTGATTGGGGTAGCCATCAGCACAGGGACGACAGCTTCCACACCAGAACATCTCCTCTGAGGTAACTGCCTCACCTTCAGCGTATCTTTTTCCTGTGCGCTTGTTAATAGCCAATTTCCCTGCTTTAACCACTATACCAGAAAACTCATGTCCTAAAGTGCAGGGAAAGGCGGTAAGACCTGGATACAAGATGTACCCTTCCTCATCAGCTTGAGCCATATGAACATCGCTCCCACATATACCGCAGGCTTTAACTTTAATTAAGACCTCAGTAGGACCAATTTCAGGAATATCCTTTTCTACCACCCGAAAGGTAGGATCTCTCCAAACCCGGCTTCCAAGATAAGTTAATTTTCTCTCTATATCTTTTAGACCTAACTTAAAATCCTTCCTTGGTCTCCATTTTGCAGATAAAACTACACTTTTCATCTTAGCCATTATGACACCTCTTTTCTATGATCAAGTTCCTTTTTTCCTGACTGACTTTTTTTACCTGTAACTGTAAAGTTCTAATCTCAAACGGTAGTACCTCCATTTGAATCTTCTTGCCAGCTAGATCTAGCTCATTCCTTTCTTTTTCCTCGAGAAGATTAGTTTCTGAGCAAGAAAGAAAAGGCAAGCTGCTTACAAGGGTAGCCGTGGTTTTCTTACCTTCAACCTCATAAAAACGAAGGATTATTCCTTTCCCATCCTCAGCTCTTTTTAGCCCGGAAGGGACTAAATTGTTTGGTTCCAGATTTAAAAGTCCAAAAGAAGAAAGAAGTTCTCCGGAATGAGCTTTTTGCCATCGAGCAAGAAGGGGCTGGTTAAATTCGGCTGCTTTTCTTATGGTCCTCTCTTTTTCCCATCTGCCGTTATGGGGATAAATAGCATAGCTAATATGATGAGTCCCCAAATCAGGCAAAGAATCCGGCTCATAGGAACTACGAAGGAGGGTAAGAGATATACTATTTCCCTGGACTTGATAACCATATTTACAGTCATTGATGAGACTTACTCCATAGTTAGCTCCAGATACATCTACCCATCTTAAAGCGGGCATCTCCTCTCCTAAAGAGGCTCGTTTGATCCATCCAAAGGGAATCTCAAAGGTAGCTTCAGGCGATGAAAAATTAAGATGGAAAAAGACTCTTAGCATAGGAACTCCTTCTTCCTGGGAGCCTTTTTCCTGCCAATCTATTTTAGCCTCAAAATCAATACGTTCTAGATCCTGATAGAGAATAATTTTTTGCTCAATCAGGGATTTGGCAAAAGAGCGGTGAATGCCTAATACTGCCCGCACCGGGCCTTCCTCTTCTATCCTTATCTGAGGTTTATGAGATAAGTTTTCCACTTTCTCTATATTTCCAATAACCCAGCTAGACATAGAATGAGGAGTTTCTTTGAAGAGGCGGAAAAGATTACTTGCTTTATTAATGACATAAGTATCAGGATTTCCCTCCATTGAAGGAGAGGGACGAAATATTTCTTTTTGAGCTTTTTTATCATAGAGTCTGATTATTACTCCAGTGGAAGGCTCTATCTGGAGAAGATAATCTGGGCTTTCCATTTTTCCTTGCTTATCAATGTAAAGCTTTGGCTCAGGAAGGCAGGCTTTCCCTCCGGGAACCATCCAGTAAGTCTTCCAGCCAAAGGCAGGTACTTTCTTAGCTATAAAGACTAATTTTTTCTCCTCTATCTGGAAAGGAATTAAATTATCTTCCTCGTCTAAAAGGTGAAAAGATGAGAAAGCTTTTTGGGGCAGGTCTATAGTCACCAGATCATCTCTTAGCCAGCCCAACTGATTAAAGACAATAAGAGGAATAGCTTTTTTATTCTTTTTCTCAGTTTTAATGCAAGAGGAAAGAAACTCAAGTGAGTCCTCAATTATCTTTTGGGCTGTTTTCTTTACTTCTCTGGCCAGCTTTCCTGAATATTCATAAGAGGAATGAATAGCTGAGCCATCAAGAATATCATGGAATTGGTTAAAGCAAACCTTTTTCCAGGCCTCTCTTAAAGAATCGCCAGGATAAGAATAGCCATAAAGACTGGCCAGGGTCCCCAGAGCTTCTGCTGTTAATAAAAGATTTTCTCCTTCTCTATTAGCTTTTTTGATGTCAGAATGAGTAGTGTAGCAACCCTCAAAAATAGGATTGAGTTCATCTTTAACCACAGGATAGTCTATTTTTTCTTTTAGAGCCTCTCGGTAGAAATTCTCTGCAGAGCTAAAAACTAAGCTTGGCAGGGCACATCTTTCATCAAGACGTAGTTTAGTAAGAATATCTCTTCGGGTAGGACCCCCTCCATGGTCTCCTATGCCAAAAAGATACATACTGGATTTGATTCCATAACCTCTGGCCATTTCTGTAGCCACCGAAACAATATTTTTAGCTGTAATTTCTCCATTGTAAACGCTGTTAAAAGCAAGAACTCTTGAGCCATCAGGAGCCTGCCACCAGAAAATGGGAAGCTTTTTGCCACAGCGCATAAAGTAGTAGTACTTGATTCCAGCCTTAGCTAAGATTTGAGGATAGTTTGCTGAATGACCAAAAGTATCAGGTTCCCAACAGATGAGAGGATTAACTCCTAACATTTCTCTTGAATAAGCTTTGGCATAGAGGAGCTGGCGTACCAGAGCCTCACCGGCAGCCATATTAAGATCACCTTCCACCCAGGTAGAAGAGGTAACCTCCCATCTTCCCTCTTTTATTCTTTGTTTGACCTCATTAAATAAAGAAGGGTCTTCTCTCCTTACTATTTCATATACTGCAGCCTGACTTTGTGAGAAATGAAGATCTGGATACTCCTTCATAAGCTTATTCACCGTATCAAAATCACGCCAGCAGACATTAATAGTATCTTCCCAGGGCCAGAGCCAGTTCATATCAATATGGGAGTGTCCAACCAGGTAAACTTTATATTTTTTAGCTAGAGACTGAAAGAAAGATAAAGCCTTTTCTGCTTTTTTTAAAGAAGAGAGAATCTTTGGCCAGTCTCTTCTTTGTAGAGCTTCTATATCCAATGTCTCTATTACTTTAAAAAAGTTTTCTTTTAGGCCTTCCCCATTTTTAAGAAGAACTTTCTGGACAAAGTTTAGTTCTTCTATAAGGGTAGAAAGCTCAAAAGTCATCTCCCCCAGAGCCTGGATACGTAGCTTCACTTCACACCCACCCAGACCATCTCCCTTAGGAAGCCTCAAGGCCAGAAGATACTTACGAGAAGAGTCTATCTTATCAATAATAGTCAGGCTCTCAGGGTTAATGTCAGCCCAATAATCATATTTTGCCAGACTCTTACCGTCAAGGAATACCTCAATCCCAGAAAAAGCCCGAATGACCAAATCTACTTTACTTTCTTTTAAAGAAATTCCCTCCACAAGGGAAGGAAAGATAAGTTCTTTGCGCAGCCATACAATGCCGGCTGCCGTAGACCAGGTATGATTTGCTTTTACTTTTTTCCAGGAGCTATGGTTAAATTCTATTCTTTCTGCTCCTTCTAACTCTACCTGCATAAATCTCCATTCAGTTAATTTTTGTGCCTTTTCCAGGTCACTTAAAATCTCTTCTACCTGTCTTATCCATTTTTCTAGCTTTTCTTCCACAACTATCCTCCTGGGATAATATTGTTATAGTCAGATGTTCTTTCTCAGTAAATTGATAAATTGCATAATAGCAAGCCTCCGTCGGAAATGAATTCGTAAACCGAGCCGCAGGTATGTAAAGAAAGATATGCCATACCCATGATGCCAGTACAACACATTCCTCCTAAATCAACAGGAACTCTGTCTGGTTCCTGATGTTTCAAAGTTGTAAGTACTCTTTGTCTCGAATTCACCTTTGGTATCCTTCAAATTTTTTCAAAAAAATAAGCTTTCAGCAGTCAGCAAGTCGCTAAACGCTAATGACCGATGGCTGAACGCTTAAAAGATGGTATTCAGACAGTAGCGTTCTCGGCATGCTCTGCGGTGAAATAAGGCAGTTATAAATATTAAAAAAACCTGATGCTTATGGGATTGGTAAAACAGAGAAGGTTCTTCTCCTCATCCACTGTGTAAATCTCACATCTGTACCAACTGGTTTTGAATCGCTTACTACCGGATTTCTCAGAATATAAAATATCGGAAAAAGTAACTATCTGATGGTCGCTTAAAGAAAGATTCTTTTTAAAAAAGGCAAGGCCATTTTTAATTATTTTCAGTTGAGCAAAAGTTTGTAAATTCTCCACTTTTACACTAAAATTTATGGACTTCCCTGCAGATGCTTCTATTTCATCTCCACATATGTAATTCTCATTCCCGTACTCTGCTAAGAAGAACACCATTGGTCCTGAGCTTACAAAGACATTCCCCTTTTTTAAACCTTTGAGGAGTTTATTCTCAGTAAATAAGTCCGCATAGACAAAAGTCTTTGGAATAGGTCCGTACTTTGAAACTTTGTTTATATCATGCCAGTCTCTGCTGCTTACGCCAGTAACTTTTAATCCCTCATTTAGTAGTTTATCCCATAGCTTGAAACTCCGATAATTTTCAATTTTCCCTAATCTCCACGAATTACACCAGACCTCTATCATATCAATCAGCCTATAATCTATCTCTTTAAACTTCCATCTACACCCAACGCAAACCGGATCCCCTATGCAAAAAGGATGAGCCATTGAGAAAAGAGCTCCCTGAGCATGCACCTCATTGATAACATCATTTATGTTTCGAACCTCACCATTATCACGCCGCCAATCAATAAGCGATTTCGTTCCCAGAGCCAGAGCATGACCGTAGAGAGTTGTTATCTCCATGCCCTTTATTATAGGAAAACTGTTATCTTGAGGAATAGAGTTATATCCGCTAACTACATTGTGGTCAGTTAAGGCAAAGAAATCCAAACTCTCCATTTTTGCCTTCCGTATTATCTCCTCGATGCTATTTTTCCCATCACTGTGGTTAGAATGAACGTGCAACTCTCCAGCATACCACCGATTTTCTCCTTTGACGATAGTTTCTCCTTCCTCTATTTCAGCTCTTACGACAATTTTTTCCTCTTTTCTAACTTCAATTCCTCGTCCAGATTCCTTATCAAAAAGTAAAATTTCCATTTTATAATGACACTTCTTTGTTACAACACTAGCTACAACTATTTCTATCATCCACATACCTGGCTTTATCTTCCAGGGTGTAAAACCCGGACTAGCTCCCCTTTTATTCACCCAGGTAACTTTTCCGATGGAGGCCAGATTTCCAACACAATTACCTTCCGTGTTATAAAGAAGCACATCCAAAAGATTACGAATCGGGTATACCTCATCAAAAAGCATCTCTATCTTCTGCCTGAATAACTCCTTAACTTTAACCTTATCATCTTCACTATATCCTTCCATCCATTCCCGAAGAGCACCTTTGATCAACTGTCTATTTTTCTCAGGATCCTCTAAAGCTCTGGGAGAATAGTCAAAAATAAACTGAATTTCCTGAGTTCCCTCAGGAACCTTAAACTGGTAACGATAGAATTTCTTAACATCACTCTCTCCAAATGTGCCTTCCCTCTTATAGTGAATTTTTCCATCTTTATTTTGAGCCAACATCTTATATGTCTGAATATCCACCTTTTACCTCCTGATGATGGGACTCATCTTAACTTATATTTGCTAAGATTTTATCTAAAATCTGTCATTCTGAGGATAATGAACCATTCAGCGAGGAATCACTGTGACACTCCTTGGATCTATGTTTATCATGACGCGACTTCCCTCTTCAAGTATTTTGTATTTGCGGGGATTATGTACTTCAACTGTTAAAATTTTCTCCTCTAAGATCTTAACCTCATACCTAATCATATTGCCTATAAATGTAATTTGTGAAATATCACCTTCTAATTCGGCCGGTGATTTGCGGGATTGGATGGCTGTTCCTATTTCTATATCTTCAGGTCTAACAAATAACATCACATCCTGCCCTTGTTTAATCCTCTCATCTATTTGGCCTTTTATGGAGAGCCCCTCACCGATTTCCACGGTTGCCATATTTCCTTTTTCGCTTGATATCCTACCTTCCATGAAGTTTGTTATTCCTACGAAGCTAGCCACAAATGAAGTCCGAGGGTTGGAGTATATCTCAAAGGGACTTCCAATTTGCTCAACTACGCCTTTACTCATTACGGCAATCCTGTCAGAGATGACCAGCGCTTCCTCTTGATCATGAGTAACATATACCATGGTGATACCAAGCATCTTTTGCAGTCTTCGGATCTCTTGCCGCACCTCTACTCGAACTTTAGCATCTAAATTACTCAGCGGCTCATCTAAGAGGAGAACCGTGGATTCGACCACTAAAGCCCTGGCCAGAGCGACGCGTTGCAGCTGACCCCCGCTTAATTGATCTGGACGCCTTTTCCCCATTTCATCCAATCCTAACATCCTCATAACCTTCTTAACTTTCTCTTTTATCTGGTTTTTCGGTATTTTCCTTAATTTCAACCCATAGGCGATGTTATTGAAGACACTCATAAAAGGCCAAACAGCATAAGATTGAAAAACAAAGGCAGTGCTCCGCTCCCAGGCAGGAATGTCGTTCACCATTTTTCCTCCAATATAAACCTGCCCCTCATCGGAATTGGTTAAACCTGCAATTATCCTCAAGGTGGTGGTCTTTCCGCATCCAGAAGGACCTAATAACGTAAAAAACTCCCCCTCCTTTATGTCGAGGCTTACCTTATTAAGTGCAAGCGTATTGCCATAATACTTTGTTATATTTCTGATTTTGATATCAACTGCTTTTCTAGAGATTGGAACCGACATTTTTACACCTCTATATTTTAGATTCCTATTTTTATCCCGCCGTGAGTTAACTTATTTACAATCAACAAGGGTATAAATTCTATTAATAACATCACCATTGAAAGAGCTGCGGCTATCCCAGTGTTTGCCGCTGCATTCTGATAAACCAATATGGGTATGGTTGTCCAGGGAGCTGTGTAGAGTATTATCGTGGAACTGAATGTTCCCACTGTAAATAAAAATGCCAGAGTTGCTCCAGAGATTACTCCAGGCATCAGCATTCTCACTGTTATTTTGCGAAAAGTCTTCAGCGGAGGAGCCCCGAGATTTAAGGATGATTCCTCATAGGCATCAGCAATTGAGTATAAAGTTGATTCAATAGCTCTAGTCATATGGGGTAGTCTTCTGACAAAAAAGCATAGTGCTAGAATCATCCAGGTACCTGTTAAAATAATTGGTGGGGAGTTAAAAAACATGACATATCCAAGCGCAAGCACTGCTCCAGGAATTGTCAAGGGAAGTGAAACTAGTATGTCTAATACTCTGTTGATTACTAGATACCTCTTTTTTACCAGGATGTAAGCTATTAACAATCCTGCCACTATCATCATCAATAAACTCACCACGGTGAGAAAGAGGGTAACACTAACCCCTCTACTCAATGTAGGATTCGTAAAGACCAGCCTATAGTTGTCAAGTGTGGGACTACCCCAATACGCTCTTCCTCCCCTCCCCCATTCAATGAAACTACCCGGAATAGCAAATAACCAGGGCAAAAGACCCAACCCCACCACTGTCCAAAGGCCATAAATCAGTATTGACTCACCTCTGCCCGATAGCTTTTTCGGCTGTGCCCTCCTGGCGGAAATACTTTCGTACCTTCTCCTTGTTATATAGTAACGTCCCCCCAAAAGCACTGCCACATTAATTAAGAACAATAAAATACCCACCGCACCTGCCATAGGGATTCTTCCACTTCCAACCTCAGTCATAAATTCCTGGTACATGAGGGTGGGTAGAACAATATAGCCACCCCCTACTATCAAGGGAGTTCCCATATCTGTAATGCACATGATAAATGACATATACATAGCGTTGACGATGGCGGGTACTATCATAGGTAAGGAAATTGAAAAAAATGTCCTTTTAGGATTTGCTCCGAAGGTCTGTGCTGCCTCCTCCATCTCTGGGTTTAAGGTTGAAAAGGCAGGGTAAAGAAAGAGAAAAACAAGGGGATAGCGTCCCCACATAAATGACCATAATATTGCCTTTTTCCCATAAATAGAAAAATTAGTACCTAAAAGTTCGTTCAAAGGTCCGGTGATAATCCCATATCTACCCAGGAGAATGACCCAGAAATATGCGCCGATAAAGGCTGGCATCATCATAGATATGGATATTATGGTAATCAACAGGGTTTTTGAGCGAAATTCGTATCTAGAAACCAGGTAGGCAAGAGGGAACGCAATTATAAAAGGTAGGATTGCACCCGTTATACCGATGAAAAAGCTATTACTTAAGGCAACTTTATATGGGTATAATTGGGTGAAAATAGTTCTGAAATTTTCAAATGTGAATCCTCCGTCTGGATGGGTAAAGCTGGCCATGAATATGTTGGCCATGGGTAATACTAAAAGGAAAATTAAAATTGAAATAAAAACCAGGCTTAAAATAAACCAGCTATGCTTAACTCGCAATTATCACTTCTCTCAATAAAAGTTAATATTTCCTTATGATTTATCCAATCCTTTTTCAACCTATAAATTTTACTCCCCCTGTGATGTATAATGACTCAAGTAATAAGCAAAACTAAATACACCCACAGGGGGAGAAAATACATTCGTTATTCGTTGGAAAACTTAGTTGAGCTAAGGTGTCGCAAGTCTTCCACCGAGTTCCATAGCCTCCTCCGCCAGTGCCAAAGCTACTTCGTATCGCCTCTCTACAAAGGCGGCCTCCGCCTCAGCTATTTTCGCCTTACATTCCTCTAAGCCTACAGTCATGCCCTTACTCTCTGCCTTTGGTGCCAAGTCCCTAAGATATTCCAGTAGGTCATATGCTGCATCCCTTACTTTCTTGATAGCAAAAGACTCACTCATAACGCTGTTCCACTTCCGCTTAAATCCATCAAAATCCTCAAATAAGTAATCGGGAATATCAATATAGATATAATCGTCTCCAAATCCATAGGTATACAAATCTTCTGAAAGGGTTACACCTTCCCTTATGCATCGATCTCCTTTGAGGATGGCCAACATTTGTTGGGCTTTTTGCCCCAGGAACCAGTCCACAAATTTCTTTGCGTTTTCAGGGTTAGGCCCACCTTTTATTATCTCAATAGGATCCAATCCGCCAAAATAACCTTCTTCCATTGGGAGAAGTTTTACAGGATATCCATCTTTGAGTAGTGTTGCTATATGGGCCTCTCCTTGTAAGCCTATGGCGATTTCACCGTCTCTTAAAGCGCTTCTTGCTCCACCTGAGGATACGTAAATCCTGCAATTCATCATCAGTTCCTTTAGAAAATCCCACCCATCTTCATACCCCCATTGAGTCTCGGCCAAATGGATCATCGCTTGAGCAGTTATGTAACCCGTGCCCGAATAGGTGGGGTTCAAGAGAGCTATCATTCCATTATACTTGATATCTGCAAGATCACGGTATGAGGTAGGATAATCCTCGGGAGCTACGAGGTTTGTATTCACAGCAAACGACTGAACTCCGGCAGGAATGCTAAAGGCGTGCCAAATACCATCTGGATCCGTAACGGGATAGTATTTATCTTCAGGTGAATGATAGGATTCAAATAGATTCTCCGGTTTTGCCGCTTCAACCATCTTATTGCTGCCGGCATAAAAAATGTCTCCAAGGGGACGTTCCTTTTCCGCCTTAACTCTAGAGAAGAGTTCACCAGTACCCGCAATTATATATTCAACTGTTATTCCCGTGTCTCTTGTAAACTCCTCAAATATTGGCCCACATATGTCAATTAGTGTAGCAGTATATACAATTACCTTCCCTCCTCCTGAGGCCGCACTGATCGGAACTGTAATCAAAGCGAACGCTAACAACACCAGCAATATTTTTTTCACTTTATTCCTCCTTCATCCTTATGCAAATATGGTTCACTTTTTCTTATGAAAGCCTCCAGAGAGAAATTGATTTTTAAGCACTTTCTCTTTTAGGAAGCTTTCCTTTTTTCCCAGCTAATAGCCCTGTTTACTTTCATCACCTCCCCTCTTGCCTTATTTTTTAGCCCTTTCCTCCAAGCAAAAAAACCAACCTTACAACTAAGTTATCAGCAAACTAACTAATTTTCCTACAGGATTCTCTTACCATTAGTTTTGTATTCCAGAATCTGTGTTCTTTTTTCTTCAGCGAACCTTGTCTTTTTGCCTTCTTTATTGTTCTAAATGCTCCCCGGGCAATCTCCTTTATTGGCTGAGCAATGGTAGTCAATGGGGGATTGCTAATGGAAGAAAGGGATATATTATCAAAGCCAATTATTGAGTAGTCAGAGGGTATGTTTTTGCTCTTTTCCTGGATAGCTCGCATAGCGCCAAGAGCCACAAGGTCATTTAAACAGAAAATGGCAGTGAATTCATGGCCATATTTTCCTAAAAGTTCTTTCATTAATCTATAGCCATCTTTGTAAGTGAACTTCCCTTTTTTAACTAACTTTTTATTAACCTCTAAGCCGTTCTTTTGTAGGGTATCACGATAGCCTTTTAATCTATTTATACTGGATAGAGTATTCATTGCTCCTGCAATGCAAGCAATTTTCTTATGGCCAAGGTCTATCAGGTATTGGATAGCCTGACATCCTCCTAAATAGTTATTGGTAAACATTACGGGAATATCGGCCCCTGGTACATCTCTATCCACCAGGACTATGGGAATTCCCCTTTTTGTGAGACTGTTGAGTTTTGTCTCACTTAGACCTACAGTAGTTAAAATTATTCCATCTACTTTTTGTCTTTCTAAAAGATTTATATAAACAAGCTCTCTGGTAATATTGTTTTTAGAACTACAAACAAGGAGGCCATACTTTTCTTTGTAGCAAACCTCCTCAAGCGCATAAGCTAACTCCTGATAAAATGGGTTAAGGGCATCAGGCATTATAAGCCCTATTATTTTTGTCCCCATTCCCCTGAGACTTTGAGCCCTTATATCAGGTCTATAATCAAGCTCCTTAATTGTCTTCAGAACCTTCTCCCTGGTTTCCTCTCGCATATAATTATTAATTCGAGGGCTTAGCACTCTGGAAACGGTGCTCGTGGACACTCCTGCCTTCCTTGCTACATCCTTGATGGTTATCTTTTTTCTCATAGCTACACTTTGGTGATTGCAATATATTATAATAACGTTTTCTGATATCGTTATTATAATATACCATTCCTCAATTTTGTCAACCCCTCGGTGTAATTAAAAGGTTGGCAAAATGGTCTTTAGCCTGATAACTCAATAACTATTTGATGGATAATGTTTATTAACTAATGGCAGCTACAGGGCATCAATGTCAGGCACTTTTCCATTGGATAGTCGATAGAGAACCTCCCCTGCCCTTCTTACCAAAAGAATACCTTCCTTTTTCCTTCCAGCATAGTCCTCTGGATTAAGTTGCGAGGGATCCAGGTAACCTAGATTAATCTTTTTACACCTCTCTTTGGATATAGCCGTAGCTAAAATGACCTTTATGCGAGGTCTCTCTTTTCCCTCTTTGTAGGTACCGATGCCTTTAACATGAGTGGAATGAGCCAGAATTGCTCCTGGGACATCTTTAAATCTAGGTGCCTGTTTTAAGAAATAATCCCGGGTATGATATCCTACTTTTTCAATGTCCCTGCCGTGAGTATAAGAAATTTCCTTTATGTGAGGGGCATAGATTATTAAAGAGCCTCCATTTTCTACTACTGACTCTAACTTATACATACATTTGCCAGCTGTCCAGATATCTTCGTACATCTGGGGAGCTATAGAGAGGAC
>Ga0209979_1002660_pt1 | contig 16757 bp, 17 predicted proteins | sample AnhtaG_FD_183114 | JGI IMG/M metagenome (GOLD analysis project Ga0209979, IMG submission 183114) | Deep subsurface microbial communities from Anholt, Denmark to uncover new lineages of life (NeLLi) - Anholt_01485 metaG (SPAdes) (version 2) | ecosystem: Environmental > Aquatic > Marine > Oceanic...
AAGCGAGGGTCGAACTCCGGGGGTTGGAGAACACGCTGGCCGAAACGCAACTGTACGTAGTGCCAGAGACCCTGCCAGAACTGGAAGCGTTTATCGCCAAGACCGAAGGCGAACTAAATGCGATGGCAGACTTGTCACGGGAGCCAGAGGGGTTCGAGACCATGCTGGCTTCACTCGAAGAGGCTTATGATCGACTGGCAGAGATGAGGGCTGGAAAGGAATTACCAGAGACCATAGCGGCGAAGGTTGGTTCTCTTGAGGAAGAGATCGCCCAGGTTGTAGCAGAGCGCAAGGCTCTCAAAGCCCAGGTCGAGATCTACCAGAAGTGGGATATTACGCATAGCCCCATAAAATCAGCCACGCCCCAGACCTCCGAGGTGGCAGACATTATCTACCAAGACATACAGAAGATGTTGCAGGGGGCGCGTCAAACGGTTATGGCCCGTCCGGTTCGCCCTGGGGCTTCTCCCTATGCTTACCAAGCGGGGATGAGATACATAGACGACATTCTAACTCCTGCCCTGCATGACGAGAGAATGACCTGGAATAGAATCGGCAAGTGGATGGCCGACGAAGCCCTCTATGATTACACGCGAAGGTACAACGTCGATAAACTGGCAGCCCTAGCCATGCCCTATCACTTCTGGCCTAGCAGAGAGGCTTCGTACTGGCTTAGGAGAATGTTCACTAAGCCCTGGATGCTTACCTCTTATACGCGCTTCCAGAGGTTCCTACAGCAAGAGAACTCCGAACGCCCCCTGAGACTTCAGAAGTCTATCCGCATACCGGCTCCTAGTGGCCTACCAGGAGAGCCTGAAGGGATATATGTAGACCTAGCCTCTAAGATGTGGCCCTTCATCTCTGTCTGGCCGTTCAACGTTCTCCACTATGCAAAGTGGGGAGATGATACTGAAGCCATGACGGGGTTCTCCCAATGGTACGATCTGGCAACGGCGTTGGGAGCGAGGCCCTGGTTCTTCTTAGACATACCTTATAAGGCGGCCTTTGGGACTGAGGAACAGAAACGACAAGAGTGGTGGCTGGCCCCCTTGACTGGCGGGGTAAAGGCCACCTCCGCACTTCTCAAGGAAGCGTTCCCTGGGGGCACGGGGTGGATTCCCCCAGGTGGGATAAACTTGGAGACCGGAAACCTTCTAAGTGACGAAGGGAAAGACCACATGAGGGACGTTCTGGGCGAGGGATTCCCAGAGGTTCCTTACCTAACTACCCCTGGACCCAATATCAGGAAGTTCCTGGGCATGATGGACTCGCCTTGGAGCGAACAAATCTATTGGCCCCTGCAATACCTGGCATTTGACCTAGTTACAGACACGATCAGCGAAGACGATGCCGATGCAGCCATGCTCTACTTCCTGGTTAGCACGGGCCAGATCACCGAGGAGGAAGCGGCCAGGGCCATGCCGGAGTGGGGGGCTGGACAGAAGACCTGGGAGAGATCGTACCAGCGTGGCGCGGTTCAAAGGTCTTATTCCACAGCAGGCTCGTTCTGGCTGGGCCAGCCCGTCAATATCCAGACTAAGGGAGAGGCCCAGGTTAGGAAGTTGCTTAAACGACTTCAGGCATTGGGCTATGACCCTACAACGAGGCCGGAAGGTACAGCGGCCGAGCGTAGGCAGATGTACGAAGAAGAGCCCGCGCTGGGGGTTAGACAGAGGGCTATGGATTACGTCAGGTCTGGCCCTGAAGCCCTACAGCAAGCGGTTTCAAAGTCTCAATTCTGGGGACGATATGGAGAAATCCAAGAACAGAAACACAAAGAGACAGACGCATATATCCGACAGTTCCCTGGGGACACTCGAAGATATGACGATGATGGGACCCCTAGGGGCCTGGGTGCTATAGACGCGAAGTATGACGCGGAGATCCAGAACTTCCCCCAGAGCCTTCCCAGCACGTACAAGATGAACCCCAGCGAGGTAAACGAGTTACAGCAACGCTTGGTGATTCAAGAGGTTCTGAAGTCCTATCCAGACTTCGAGGACTTCGTGGGGGCAGACGGGGAGCCCGACTACGATGCTTACAACGCGGCCGAAGAGCAGTTCTTTGCAGACCTGGAGACAGGCGGGCAGGCCACTCACAAGTCCATATCCCAGGCCATGAGACTGTATGGGGGGCTATCTGAAGAAGACGCTACGCTCCTGGTGGTACGGCTCATAGGTGGCAGAGAGGGCATCGAGCAATACTGGGGACGCAACGACAGTATGCTAGAGGCCGTCCAGAGAGTCTATCGGGACTCCTACATAGACGAAGCGCAACGGCTATTCTTCGAGGCCACACAGATCGAGGCAAGCGGCGCCAAGAAGATCGCCATAGACAGGCTAATGCAAGCCTTTGGCCCTGTAGAAGCGGCAAGGTTTATCCCAGAGGTGCTAGAGAGATACAAAGAACGAGGTTGGACGGAACAGGAGTTACGAGAGGCATTGGGGGTAGGCCCTGCACCTGCTGGTATCCCAGGAGAACCCCAAGTAGGACTACCGGGGCGGATCGGGGACTGGGCGGGCCTAATCTCTAGCGTCCTTGAGGAGCGTGAAGTGCCCCAGGAGATGCTCGCGGTTATTGGGGCCATTATGGATATAGAGAGTGAGGGCAACCCGAACGCCGTCAATTCACAGAGTGGCGCAACTGGCCTGATGCAGATAATGCCCATGCACTTTGAGGAAGGGCAAGACCCCAAAGACCCGCGCTGGAATATCGACAAGGGCGTGGAGATTCTTATAGATAACATCAACCGCACCGATGGCGACTTCCAGACGGCTCTCTTCTATTACAGCGGGAAGGCAGACAGACCGAAGGAACCATTCATTCGGGAATACTGGGAGCTGTTCTTGGAGAGGCTTAGAGGGTTTGGGGGTGCAGAGGGCGTTGCCAGAGCAGGGGGCGTTGCCGGGGGTGCGGGGCTAGTCTTCCCAGGCTTAGAGGGATACCGCAACTACACCCGAACCGCAGAGGAACGAGCCAGGGACGCTATATTCGGGGCTTACGACACCGCTAGAGAAGAAGCCGGATTCCCCTCTCAAGTTCTGCTATTGCAGGATGCTTACTTTGCCTCTGGGGAAAGCGGGTCTCAAGGCAGAAGAAACTGGAAACAACAGAACCCAGGGCAGTTTGAGACTCTTAAAGCCTACTGGGAATGGAGACGGGGCTACATAGACGATAACGAGGCATACCGTACCCTGATAGAAGAAGTCTCTGGGAGGCCAGTACCCGAAGAAGTAAGACAGGCTCTCGGAGTGCCTAAGTGGGCTATGGGCAGATGGGGCGGGGGTACTTACAAGCCTACCAGCAGGGCCGCTGGGCGCGGCAAATCATACGAGCCTAGATCCTGGCCTTGGTGGGACTGGGGGCCGCTAAGAGCGAGATTTACCTGGCGGGTATAGAGAAGTAGCCCGATAATAGAATAGATTTAGCCCTACGTAGGGCCTAAGCGAGAATAAACGCTTGGGCTCTTTTCATTTGAGGAGAAGATAAATGGTTACAGCGCGGGCAGGCGAAATCGTACTGGATAGCAACAGATATAAACTAGTAACCCCGACACGCTGGCAACGCCAACCCGTACTTCGTGCCGCCAGGAAGATAGGCGGTGGGGACACCCAATACTCCGACTATGACCTCTGGAATGTCAAGGCGTGGGATACCTGGCATCTGGGAAGGGGAGAAGAGTATTTCGAGACGGACGGTAGATACTACGACTCTTGGAACGCCGAGACGAGAATAAGGGGACAGATCACCCTGGGGCCACATATATATCCGACTGGCCTGGCGGGTAGTCTGAATTATGAGGGGGGGATACAGGGCGCCCTCCCGCTTGGGTCGCTTTATTATGGGTTTGCGGAATCCTTTGTCGCACCGACGGGTGGATTCACGGCGGACATCCTAGAATTGAATCTAAAGAGGATAGGCGCGGGGGCAGGCAACATTACTGTCAGTTTGTGCTCCAATGATGTCGGGGCTGGGCCCGGTGGGATTGATATACCAGCAACCCCTGCGCTGAAATCCAAAGCCATTGGCGCATCGGCCATCCCTACTGAAAATTTTGCCTGGATTGAATTTGATTGGGACGGAACACAAGCCCTAGATGCGGCTGCCACATATTGGCTTGTTGTCTCCATCGCTACTCTGGGCGACACTGATAACAAGTACTCGGTTTCGATGGATTCTTTGGCTGGCTATAGCGGCGCATGCCTTAAAACCCTGGAATCAGATTGGTCAGCCTGGAGCACCCAGAGTGATGACCTCTGGTTCCGCCTCATGGGAGCCGAGGGCGAACTAGACAGCACTCCTGTAAGATTTGCCTTCTACAACGACAACGGCACGGAAAAACTATTTTGTGCGGCAGGAACGAAGGTCTATGCCTGGAATGCCACTACTAATGTGTGGGCAGATGATACATCGGGGATAACCGGAACTGTTACTGATATGCGGGTCTTCGACGATTCTCTAGTAGTGGCGCAGGGGACGACTGCTAATCTAAGAAAGAAACAAAGTGGAAGTTGGGGCAACCTCACCGATGGTGAAGAGGGATACACGCTAGGACTGGGTATATGTCCCAAGGGCGGTGATGCGGGCAAGGTGGCTCTCATCAAATCCGGCCCCGATACTGGAACCGACATGCACAAGGCTAGGTGCATAGCGGCCATAGGAGACACCTGGCAGGACTTAAAGAGCGTGGATGGCGCAGATACCATAGTAGGTGATTCCTCTGCCAACATAACCTGGATAGGCCAATACCAAGGAAGTATCTGGTTTGGCAAGGAAGACGGGGTTTACGAGGTCGGGAAGGATGGGATTGCTTACAACAAGTTCCCGTTCTTTACCCAGAAAGCATCGTGGAATTTCGGGGCCAGTTGTGTATGGCATAGAAACGAACTGATGTTGCCTGCCGTGTACGGGCTATGGTCTTTCGATGGAAAATCGCTCAAGAATATAGGCCCTGGCGTGGGCCTGGGTTATTACTACGCAAAGGGGCCAGGGCGGTGGCACGTCGGTGGCGTGGGCGAGGTGGGAGGCCATGTCGGATTACCGAGTGATCGGCAGGGCGTGATTAGAGACTTGCTTCCAGCGGTGAACGCGCTCTATGCCGCCATAGATGGCGGGACTGTCGATGATCGCTATTCCTCAATCATTCAATGGACGGGGCGGGGGTGGCATGAACTGGTGCGGGCGGATGCTATAAATAAGCGCATCATAGCGATGGGATACACACCCGCTGGCACGGTAGAAACAGAAGCAAGACTCTGGTATGGCTATGGCAACAATGTCTTCTATTGCATCCTACCAGACACTACTGATGATCCATACCAGTGGTCAGGTTCTAAGTTCGAGAACCAGGGTTATGTAGAGTTCGGCTGGTTCAACGCTGGGCTCTTTGGGGTAGATAAGGACTGGCGGGATGTCACCATAGAGGCTGAGAATGTAGATGACGGCTCTACGCTAGAGATATTCTACAAACTGGATGATGACACTTCCTATACCTCTTTGGGCGTGATAGATGATGGCACGGTAGGTACTGCAATATCTAACAACCAGGCCACGTTATCCTTTGGGACTGATACCTACGGCAAGCGGATAAAACTAAAGGTCTACATGGCTACCGATGACCCCGATAACACCCCCAAGGTAACAAACGTCAAACTGAAATACTGGACAGTGCCCGATGTGGTATGGGGCTTTCAGTTCACGCTGAGATTGACTGATTCAGATATGGACAGATCGTGGGGGACGCAGGAGGACGATCTGATAACAACCTTCGAGAAGAAAGAGCCCGTTACCCTGGTCGATCCACGCGGGGCCAGTCATACGGTTCACCTGGATAAGCCCGCCATTGGGTACTCGTTCTCAGAGGTGGGCCATGTCAAGGGGGCCTTGGTTCCCATGTGGGCGTACGAGGCGTAGATAGTTAGAGGAAGGGAGACAATGACGAAGACGATAGACGCGGGATGTGAGGCCTTTGTGAGCGCGAGCAGGGTTCTGGTGATCTTGCCCGGAAGCCAGTCGGCTCCCATTGCGCGACTCAGGAAGGCAGCCGGAGAGAAGGACTTGCTAGTCGATGCTACATTTGGGGGGAAGAAAGAGTCGGTGATCGTTCTGGACTCCGGCCATATCGTTCTCTCCACCGTGGAGGCCGGCCTGTTGCGGGTAAGGATGGGCCATAAGCATTATGAGTGAGGGGGAGGAGGCCTAGAAGCCCCCTCCCCTCTCAAGCACAAAGACGTTGGTTCGCCGACCCTACAGTTTTAACGCATCTAGTGGAGATGCCTTTGCGTGTGCGGCTTGCACATCTTCATCGTTTAGGGTGCAATAGCGCCTCGTCATCTCAAGGTCAGAGTGCCCCAAAAGTTTTTGCAAGCTAAACACATCTCCGCCATTGCGAAGGTAGTTTGTAGCAAAAGTATGCCTCAGCCTGTGTGCGGCTAGCGATCCTGACCTGTAGATACCGACTTCCTCCATTTTCTGCTTTACAATCGTGGAAATGTGGCAGGTGTCCATCGTCTTGCCGTTAGAGCGTGATGGTGGAAACAGGTTATCAACGGACTTGCACTCGTCACGCCGAAGCCCTGGCCGCCCGTGTTCTAAGTAATCCTTCAAGACTCGGCGCATGACCTGTCCCACGTAGGCGATCCTGGGCTTGGCTCCCTTGCCCATGACGTTTACTCGCCCGCTTTCCAGGTCGATATCGCTAATTTTCAGCCGTACTACTTCGCCTACCCGAAGCCCAGAGTCCATCATAAGGGCCACCATCACGTAATTCCTTCGTTCCGGCGGGTAGTGCTTGCTAAAGGACTCTAGGAAGAGATGGGCTTCTTCTTTGGTAAGCGGGCGGATCTCAGGGACAGGGCAGCGGGGGGGCTTTACCAGCCTCATCGGGTCTTGGTTTTCTGGTATGACCTCATCCAAGACCAGGAAGGCGAAGAAGTTGTGTATGGTAGCCCAATACGTTTGAACGGTTTTCGGAGTCTTCCCTTCGCGGTGCTTTTGGGCCAAGTATCCCCGGATCCGACGGCCTGTTACATCGGCTTGCTCGCCAAACTCCCCGATGAACCATCGGAGGAAGAAGCGCAGAATGTTCTCGTAGTTACGGATGGTGCTCGGCGCGAGACCCTTCGCCTCGCTGAATTCTCGGAACGCCTCAATGTGTTGGGGCAAATCTTTCGCTTTCATAACTCGTCCGCCCCATAGATCATCTCCAGGGCTTCAGGGACGCTCATGGGCTCACCTGGGTCACGACCAAGGGCGTCTGCTCTCTGCAGGGTTTCAAAGGCCGCGTCCAGTTGGTTGAGGAAGTCTAGAATCCCCTGGGCCTGGATTAGGAACAGGAATCGGCGGTGATCTTCGTTCTGTGGTATAATGGTGGCGGAGGTCGCTGTCTTCAGGTCACTCTTTGCGGGGTTTCTGGGGGCGGGGGCCTCCATTTCGGAACCTGCCCATTTGACCATCATTTTCTCCTCCGTTCTCTTAGAGGCTAGGCTTAGACTTAGGTATACCGGATTATGCACCCCCTTCGGAAAAGTGCTTAGAACGGCCCAGGATGCGTCTGTGTTCTTCCTGGGGTGCCATTTCCCTAGTCTTCCTGGCCGAAAAGGTACTCGGCAGGTGTTTTCAACTTGTCTGCGATGATAATGGCAAGCGCCTTACTAAGTGGTCTCTCCCCAGACTTCACGCGCTGTAGGTGTTCGCGGGAGTAATCAATCATCTGGGCAAGGTCGGTGATAGTGAGACCTCGGCGCCGCATGATCGTCCAGAGTCTCCACTTCTCTGGGTTGCTCACTTGTGACCTCCTGGGTTATGTGTCATATAGAAATTATACCAGATGTGTGCCGTCTTGTCAATGGGCCTAACCTTAAAGATTCTGAACTTTTAAGGTTGGATGGGTGTAAAATGGGCTAGTTGTTTCCTTAATTATATAGAGGGACAATTTTATGAACGAACTAAGGACGTGGAAGAAGGGCGGGAATTACCCCAGCGGGGCCTACGTGCTCTACACGGGGGACGACAAGTTGAGAACTATCCTCAAGAAGAAGGGTAGCGGATTCTCCGGCGAGATGGCCTACTCCCAGGACGGGAGAAGCGTGGGCTGGGATTTGATCTTCCCCAAGACCGGAGAGGAGACGGCGGACAAGAGGCTGAGGGGTAGGTTGCTGGCTCAATGCGAGGGGGCAGGATAGCACGTTTAGTTAAGAATCGTCAAGTCCGGCCTCCCAGCCTTGACAGCACGCCTGGGATGTGATATAATCTAGGTACAACCGAATAATTACTTGAACGGTGATTACGAACTCCTGGGAAGGTTGAGTGACCGCCACTCGACCTTCTTTGCGTTTAGGGGACTGAACCTTAACAACTGGCCCATGACGAATCTGGGGTGAATCTTAAGCGATGGGACTATTGGCGATGGGGCTTTGGTAGCAGGGGGGAGAGGCTGGCCTATCAGGGGCTGACACGATTATCTGTAGATAGGGGGCAGGCTTTGAGTAGCGTTAGGTTTCCCAAAGAAGTCTATCCTTGGTCTTGGGAAGCGGCTCGTGGGATTCGCGTCTGGCTTGGGCGAGGGCTTAGGCTAGGCCATTGTCCCGAATGTAGTTGGGCTCTCAAGCGGGAGGACGATGGGCTGGAGATTTATTGTCGAGCGTGTGGGTGGATTAAGTCAGAGGAGAGAGAGACGAGAAGTGAGGAGTTGAAAGAGAATCTTTCTAAGCGGAGGCCGCGAGATCGAAGGCACCCGGCGACGTAGAATCTACAGGGGCACCTTTTGTGCTTGCTAGAATAGTTGCAAAGTTCTCCGCGATGTAGTACAATGTCAATAAGAAAAGAGGGGCGCATTGCTGTCCGCAAGACAAGCGACTTCAGGCTTCCGCCCGAAGAGGTTGCACCCCCCTATCTTGTGATTATACCACAAAAGTCCATAGAGTCAAGAAAGCAAGAGAAGAAGAATGGGCGAAGAATACGATGAACTGGTGGCGATCCAAGAACAGAGCGTCTATGGCGAGGAAGAGCCAGGCGAAGAGGGCGAAGAAGATTACGACTTCTTGAGTGAAGAGGGGGAGGAGACTGAGGAAGAGGTCCCTAAGACCGATCCCCAGGAGGAGGCTGATCCCCACAAAAAGAAAGCCTATCGCTTCATACCGGGGACTTGCGCCCTGTGTGCCGAGACCTGCTTTGCGAGGAACGTGCTCTGTGGCAAATGCGCGAAGGAGTACGGCAAGTACGCGACCTGGCCGGAGTGGTTAAAGGAACTGTCGAGGAGTAGAGACCGAGAGAGGCATCGGCAGGAGCAGGTGCGAGAGGGTGGGGGAGAACCCCTAGCGTCAGACATCTTAGGAGAGGGTCATCGTGTTGGGATTGGCCCAGGGAGCGACGACCTGGATGCGTACGGAACGGAAGAGGCTTTAGACGATAGTTGGGTAGAGTCGTGCGAGGACTTCTTGGCCAACCCGTATGAGGATTAAATGACCTTCGTTGGTAATGATTCTTCCAAAAGGCCGTTTTGTGTAATCTACCATAACAGTAATTTTGATATTCTAGTAGGTTTCAAGAGGCGATTCCCTTAGTCTTTATGAGAGAGTCATCTTTTGGCTCTCTTTTTTAGTCCCAGACTGATTACCTGGGTATTTGCGTTTTATGCCAGGGTATGATACTCTAGGAAGATGACAAAAGCCCCCCGGCAGGAGGGCTTTGGTATGGGCGACCTAACGTCAGCGGGCAGGCTGGGTATCAAGTCGCTGTCTTAATTATACGGGAAACAAAAACAAAAGTCAAATCCCGAGGAGGAGGAGGAGGAAACAATGTCGAGCGAAGATAGGATCTCGATACAGGACGGGAGGAAGCCTGGGTGGTATTGGGCCAGCAACGAGGTTATAGATGCCTACGGTGCGGAGATGGGGCCTTATGGTCTTGCGATCTACCACGCGCTTTGTCGGCACGCCAACGACAGCGGGGAGTCCTGGCCTTCCTACGCAACGCTGGCGAAGGAGACGGGGATGAAGAGGCGGGTGGCGATCAGGACTATGAAGCGCCTGGTTGAATTGGAACTGGTGAGCAAGCATCTCCGCAAGGACGAGGCTGGCGATCCGACATCTAACCTCTATACCCTGCTAGAGATGGGGGGTAGTGCACCACGGACACTAGGTAGTACGCCAGGAACACTAGGGGTGGTGCGTGAGGGACACCAGGGTAGTGTCTCAGGGACACCCGAACAAGACTCATCTAACAAGACCCATATTAAGAAGAGAGTAGATGTTCAGTTAAAGGATGAGCATGGTAAGTATATAAACAGAACCCAAGAAAGATGCTCGGAATGTGGGCAATTCCAAAGACAATGTATTTGTGGGTAGGAAGGCCAAGGGAAGGGGAGGAGAGAGACTATGAAGACCGGACTCGATAGAGAAAGATATGAGCGCATGATAAGGACTGGCAAGGGGGATAAGACAGTTCCTACGATGACTCGTCTGAAGCCGGAGGAGATTCTGCGCCTGGACGATCTCGCCAAGAAAGAATCCAGGTCTTTGTGTGGTCTCCTGGCCTACATAGCCCGGCAACACATAGACGCCAACTACCCCTGGAGATGGGCCTAAACTGTACTGCTTCGCATAGTAGATTGACTATTATTTGAGCGTTGTAAGGTAAGCACTCTATCCCAAAAGGGTGTGGGGAGAGCCGCCGGAGAAACAGTAGAGAAGTGGGGGTTGTGCCCAATAACAGGCGGGGAACGGGCACCTAAGACAGTTACCATGCCCCCCTCTCTGCTCCCCAAATTTGTTTGAGCCGGGGGCGCAAAGAACTCCCCGCAGTACCTCGCCCCGAGGCTTAAGGGAGGATTGCGCCCTTTGTATTATAGCAGAGGTTGTCAAGAGGAGGTGGAAATGCTAGAGAGGTGGAAACTAGAGCAAATGGTCAAGGCCGGCCAGGGGGATCGGGTCCCGGTGAGCATGAGGCTTTCCCCTGGCGAGGCGTTACAACTGCTGGATCTGTGCGAGGCCAGCGGGGATCGGCCCAGCACGTATCTGAGGCGTTTAACTAAGAGGCATCTGAGTACCGCAACGACAGTAATTACCAAAATGTTTTGACAGGCGAGGAGATGGGTATGGAAGAGAAAGCAATACCAACTGATAGAGAGAATCTTGAGCGTGTGAAAGCGGAGAGAGAGGAACTGGGCGCTAAGATGCGCGAGGCCCAGGCAAAGAGAGAGAAGAGTAAGGACGGCCTAGAGAGAATACGCCTTCGGGCCTTCGTGGACGACTCGCAAGAGAAGATTTTGGCCCTTGAAAACCAGATGCAGGAGATCGCTGGGCGTATAGGAGAGACAGAGAAGGAAGAGGCCCGGGCCAGGGCAGGGGAGTTGCACGCAGAGGCCCAAACGATTTTGAAGCAGGGTTGGGTGGAGATGAAGCGTTGCGCTGGGTATTTGAAGACGATATGGGTTGGCTGGCGAACGATTTTCAATCTTCGGGCCGAGTTTCGTATGAAGCGCGATATATACGAGAAGTTGTGCAAGAGGTATGGGTTTATAGCCGAGCCACTTAGTTACGAGGATCATACCGATATCACCTTGTATAGTGGGCGAAACTTCCCCAACGTGGGGGATATGCTTGCCAAGACAGGGAACTTTACAACGTGGCTGACAGACATGAGTACCCATTGGAGAGGTCTTGGTGGGGTTGGTGGTGTGACTCCGAAGGATGTATGGCCCAGGTAGCCAAAGGATTTTGAGATGGCGGGTATGAGAAAGTGTAGAGTGTGCTGGGCAAAATTCCCCAAAAAGGAAGCGAGGGGTGGGGCTTTGGTTGTTTTCAAGGGGTCTATTTGCCCCCGGTGTGAACGAGATCGCTTGAAAGTAGTTAGTACCTACCTTGCTAAGCGGGCAAAAGATGGATAAGGGAGAACTGATAAGAGAACTGCGGGCCATGAGAACGATCATGGGTTGGATGGCGACTTATCAGGTGGCGATGGCAGAGTTGTTAGAGTCACGGGGGATTATAACCGACAAGGAAATATCCGGCCTGATGAACCAGAGGCTAGACGAAAACGCCGCAGTGATTACCCTTCTGCTCGGAGAGGCTATGGGGAGGGGAGAGTCATAGGGTGAAGTGTGCTTACTGTAACGGATGCTGTTACCCGATGATGCGTTGGGCTAAAAAGAAGCAGGTAACTATCAGCCTCGGGGGTGAGCCGATCTATGATTATGCCAGGCTTAGAACGGTATGCAATCATTACAACTGTGAGGAATTGGCGAGAGAACAGGGACTGGAGAAGGCACCCGAACTAACATCGGTTGGGTCATCGAGGAGTTCCTGGGGGAGAGGGGGTAATGGGTAAGACAAAGGATGTGATTGGGTTCCTGATAGGGACAGCCTTCGTAGCCCTGGTACTATGCTCCTATGCTTACACAGACAATACGTTCCCCGAGGTGTGGGGAGTCGTTATAGTAGGCTTCCTGGGACTGCTCGTAGTGGGAAAGGTAGTAGGAGCCATAGAGGGGAGAGGGGGTAATGGGCCAGGGTGAGTAAATGGTGGTGTATCTCGGTCTCATAACCCCAACAGGGTGAGCATTAACCTTCAAAACTACTCATGCCCTTATGTAAAGCCGACTTTACAGGCAGGACTAGGCGATAAAGGGACATAGTGGGAGAGAGCATGATCGTCTGCCCTGTTAGCCTGTCACGACCTGGCTGGATAAGGGACAGACCCTTCGGTTTGTTTGTATAATTGGCGTTACTATTATACTCAAAACCAGGCATGGAAAAGGGGAGTCCGGCGAAGCGACTCGATCAGAGGAGTGAAGCCGGAGCGAGTTAAGGGGGATGGTCTCATTCCCTCTGGGCTTGGCTTGGCTAGTGGAGTCGTAGTAGAAGTTGCGGAGCGCGGGAGGGTAGAGAACAGTGGGGTACCTTTCATGCGTGGGGTGCGTTGCCTTGTATTTGGTCTATCGCAGATTTCTGAAGCAAAACAGGCGTATCTAAGAAGGTATACCCCTTACTGAGAGAGGGCCAGGTCTCCATCTCTGAATTTTATACAGGGTGGGGGGGGTATCGAAACCCACTTCAGCAATTTTCACGCCGGCGTGAAAAGTTTATCCTATTTGATACATATTTGAGGTTTCCTGAGCATGGCAAGGGGACTAGACCCGCTTCTGCCTCTTGTTTCCTGTCGATCACAAACACCTCCTCACACGCAGGGCGGAGTCGGCGGGGGCGAAGCCCTGCTGAAACAGGGGATGGTGGGGTATGGGTTACTTGAGAATAGGGGCTTAGAGAGCCCCAGGAGGGTTCAGAAATGGCAAAGAAACCATTTAAAGAGGGCTACGACATCCTCAAGGGCGCAATGGAGATTTGGCAAGACGACGATGGTACGGTTTACGTTGGCCCCTATGAGGGCGAAAAGGGCGAGTTCAACTTCGAGGCATTTGTTAGGCAGACCTATCCCGATGCCCATATAGAGTTCACCACTCCCAGGTTAAAAAAGGACGTGCGGGCACAGAGGGAAGCCCAGAAGAAGGCCGATGTTCAGGCGGAGATTACGGCGAAAGAGGCCGAGTTGAGGAGCCTCAAGGGGAAGCACTCTGCTGGTCGGGTTATGGTACTGATTCGAGAGAAAGAGGCCCTTCAGAAGAAACTGGCGGGGATGTAAAGAATTGCTTACCTTTATTAGTGGAGACGCAATATGACAAACGGATGGGATCAAGAACCCTGGCGGGCCTGGATGCCCCCAGAGAGACAACCGCGTACCCCTGAGCCTGAGCCTGAGCCGGAGCCAGAGCCAGGCGGGAGAGCAACTGGGAACTTTTGGGCATGGGCTGCTGAGCCCTGGCGGGGGTTCACAAAGAAAGCCCCTCAATTTGACCCGCAATACTGGTATCCGGGGATAAGGGAATCGGCACGGCGGTTCTTTGAGCCTATCGTGGAACGTATGGCAACGCGACAGGAAGGCCCTGCGGAGTTACCGCAGGTTGCTCAACAGGTCGCGAAGGAGATAACAGCGGCACAGACCGCCTGGGGTGGCCCTATGGCAGCGGCACCGAAGGCAATACCAGCGATGGGTAAGGCTCTAAAGGCTGCGTACCACGACTTTAGACGCTTTCCCCCTGGTGCTTTTGCCACAGGGGTTGCAGAGGGCGGCTTGAAGGTCGTGGGGGGACTTATCCAGCAGTTCGCGTATGGTCTTGAGAGAGCAACGGGCGAGAGCGAGATGAGGCTTAGAAATACTACGATAGGCCGCGTCAATGCTGTCGATAAACAGGGCAGGCCCATCGAGGAGATAGAGCAGATGCAGGCCCGCCACATACTCTTAGACCAAATTGAGACCCGTGACCCGGATGCTGCAAACTGGGTGATCCACCAACTATCTCGTATAAGTTGGAGCCCGGATGCGTGGGAAGAGCAAGTAACCGACCCTCTTACGGGGCAGGCGGCTATGGAGCCCAGGGGTAAACTTCTGGCTACCAGGGAGTTAGCCGACTTGTGGCAACGTCAAGGCGATATGAGTTATACGGAGTTCCAAGATGCTACGCAGGAAATCCTAGAACGCCAGCAGAATCCCCTGGGTGAGTTACTAGGGCAGGTGCTATTTGACCCTGCAAACCTCATCGGTATCAAGTTGGGCAAGGCCAGAGACATTGCAAAGATGGACGAGATAGCGGGTGCTCTCCGGACGGCTACTGCACCCAAGGTTGCAGAAGAAATTGCAGAACTGGGAGTCAAGGGAGCCGATACGCTTCTTCAGCCCTTCGCTCTTACCAGGGGTACGAGGGCTACTACTGCGAGGAGAGCGTTTGGAGACATTCTATCTAACGCCGTTGTAGAGCAACAAACGCCAGATGCCGTTTTGACCCTTCTCCGATCTATCAGGGACAATCCCGATTCACTTACTCATCTTGGGATGAACCTTCAGAGTGAGGAGGGCCAGGTCGCCCAGATGATCCTGGGCGAAATGAACTTGGACGGAAAGTTACAGCAACTCTCCCTCATACCAGAGGGGACACCCTTCAGGGCTGCCGATATTGTAGGTAGTCTAATAGACGATGCCAGCGAGATAGCCAATAGAATCTATAACGTAGATGCAGACGTTTTGCCTGGGCCTCTGGGAGAAGCGGAGAAGATAGTCAATAGAATACGCCCTTATGCGGGTGATGTGTATATTGCAAATCCAGGCCAAACGTTCAGAAACGCCGCCAACAATGTGCTGAAACTCGTTGTGGGCGGCATCTTCGGAACCGAGGACGTGCCTTCTACTACGCGATGGTTTGACGAGAAACTTGGTTTTGTACCCCAGGACGTAGCGCAAGGCTTTGGACGCTTCGAGTATGGAGCAGAGGGCGGCCTAAAGAACTTCCCCTTGATAGGCCCTTGGGTAAAGTTCTGGGGTGAGAAGATGCGAGGCTCAACGAGGTTTATATCCGAGGGCTGGGCGAGAGCAACTGCTTGGAGGCATGGTACTAAGAGAGCGAAACTAGCCAGGTGGCGATACGAAGCGGCGATACCGGAACTGAGCGATGAACTCCTGGGCTTCCTATCGCCAGAGCAACAAAATGCACTTAGGAGAGGTATCGAGCAAGGTTGGAAACAAGAGGACTTCGTTAAGGCTTTAGATAACGTCTTGGGTGGCAGGTACGTGGCTGCGGAATTTGCCCCAATCGAGGCCGAGATACCAGATGTGGTTGTCAGGAGATTGCAAGAGACGATTGACGCTTTCCAGGGAAGAAGAATATCGCCAGATGACTTCTTGAGAGAGATCGACCTGATTAGCGAAGATGGGTTTAAGAGCGTGCTACGCCATGCCTTAGAGGACGTGGGGACTCCCCGTTCTCTCGATCCGAAAACGCAGTTGGGTCAAGACGGCATGAATGTCGCCGGCCTGGTGCAACGCGACTTTGAGCAATCCTGGGCCCGCTTTTACAGATCGTACGGTGCCGTTAGCGATGATGTGGCTAAGAGACAGCAGATCATCGACATTTGGACTAACGCCTGGAGGGAGCAACGGGCGGAGACCAGTTGGTATTACATGGACTCCGGCCAAGTGCCCAGGCACCTTGCCCACTTGCCCGGCCAGCCAGGGGTTCCTGGCAGAGCCCTGCTAGACGATGCGGGTAAAAACGCCTTCTGGGATAGTTTCCGCGACAGGGGAGAGCAGAGATGGCTGGGCGTGAATGGAGCCGCGAATCAGGCAGACGAGGTTGCGGGTGTCGAGAGATTGAAGGCGATGGCCGCCGAGCGTATGCCCAAGCCTACTCTTGAGATGATGGAAGAGGGCTGGCTAGAGGGTACGCGGAAACGAATGAGCCGATTGGAGAGCCAAGCAAGCAAGGCACAGGAGGCGATAGAGCAGTTACCAGTCGAGGCCAGGGGCGCGAGAGAGATAGTAGATAGCCAGCAGGAACTTTGGGAACTATCCTCTAGGGTTAGTGGGTTGCAAGATGAACTCACTCAACTGCCCAACAGCAGAACTGTCTTCAGATTCTACGATTACACGCACGGCACGATGAGGAAGGTTCGGGAGAAGTCAGGTCGAGTAGTGGACTTTGAGTATTCAGAGATCGTCCAGGGTATCGCCAAGGAGCGATATGGCTTTGAGGAGAGCGTTGAGGGGGCAGAGAGGTTTGGCGAAAAAATCCGAAGAGCCGTACAAGCGAGGGTCGAACTCCGGGGGTTGGAGAACACGCTGGCCGAAACGCAACTGTACGTAGTGCCAGAGACCCTGCCAGAACTGGAAGCGTTTATCGCCAAGACCGAAGGCGAACTAAATGCGATGGC
>Ga0209979_1002661_pt1 | contig 16756 bp, 15 predicted proteins | sample AnhtaG_FD_183114 | JGI IMG/M metagenome (GOLD analysis project Ga0209979, IMG submission 183114) | Deep subsurface microbial communities from Anholt, Denmark to uncover new lineages of life (NeLLi) - Anholt_01485 metaG (SPAdes) (version 2) | ecosystem: Environmental > Aquatic > Marine > Oceanic...
CCTCGCCAGATTCCTCTCCCTTGAAGGCGGGCACCAAGCCCACAAATCCCCCTCCCCCGAAGGTGAGCAACAAGCACACAAATCCCTCTCCCTCGAAGGTGAGCGCCAAGCACACAAATCCCTCTCCCTTGAAGGGAGAGGCTAGAGCCTGTCCTGAGCCTGTCGAAGGATGAGGGTGAATTCCCCCTCCCTCTAACTCCCTCCCGCCGGGGGAGGGAGGACTATTTTGCCAGATGACTGGCACAGCAGATTTAGACGGGTTCAAAGGAATTCCTCGACAACTGCTCGATCAAGCAGTTCCCTCATCAGGTGCCATGTCGCTGGAGTGATCCTTGCGGTACTCCAAAGGCGGTTTGTACCGCGCCCATTCCTTCGGGGGCACTCGCTTCGAGGAGCGTTTCTTCTCAACCTCTGGCTTACGCATAATGAACAGGTATTTGAACCCACGAAGGTAGAAGTTGAACCTTTTGGCCCTATTGAACCACAGACCTGTATGGGAACTCTGGCCTCTTCTAGCGATACAAATTATGTCGACCGGCTCAAAATAGTTTTCTAGCCGCTGATACAATTTGAACCCTACAGGGGTAAACTTCTTCTTTACCCACTGGTCACCCATAAGCCAAGCCATAACCCTGCCTGGTTTCAAAATCCTGTGTGTCTCTATCGCTACGCTTTCAAGCTCATGGAAGAAACGTTCATCCTCGCAAGATATTCTCCCGATGCAATCAGGGTGTTCAGAATATCTGACGTTGTCTGAATAAGGAGAATCTATGAAAACCATGTCAACACTTTCACTATCCAAAGGAAGTTGCCTTGCATCCGCGTAAAGAACCTCGGGGTGTCTAGGCGCAATATCGTATCCGATAACCTCCCTTCCCTCCTCCTTGCATACATCTATCGTCGTTCCACTGCCGGCCATTGGGTCAACAATAAGGTCTCCCGGTGCTGTATACCGTTGAACAAGATTCCAAATGAGGAACGCTGGCGTTACACCTTGAAATTTATTGTCGCCTTTGGGTCTCTTACCGTAGCTCTGCTTAGGATAGTCCCACAATGTCGTCGCTGCAAAAGGTGGCTTCTCATCTGCTTTACCTTGTGCAACGACATTTTCCTCAATTTCATTGAGGAGAGGTAACGTACCTGAACTCTGTACTTTTGGTTTCCTATTAGCCACTAGCCAGCCTCCTCAAATCATCGATAAACTTGTCAAACATCTTGACCCTCGGGCTCTCCTCTACTCGAGCCTCATTCATAACATAGCTTCCATCAGTGTCCACCTCAACTATCGCCCTCCCTTTCTTTGCAGGCGTTCTTGAAGTTAGTGTCCCGTCCTCGTCTGGGGTGACAAAGAATACCCTTACATGCTTGGTAGCTTCGGCTTCGGAAAGCTTGAGCTTCCAGTATCCTGTTTGAGCGATTCTCTCCCGAAGTGTGACTTTGCTGGAAATCCCAGCAATTACCTTATAAGTTTGAGGCTCATAAATAATAATATCCAAGTCAGGGAAATGGAGACCGAACTCCCCGTAGTCTACTGAGAGATTCCGTTTTACAGCACCTAACTCCCTTGAGAGATTCTGGCTGTTAGTTCTATCCAGTGTGTTACCATCAACTATCCTCAGACCCAAGCCCTCCACTTCATCTCTTATTACATGTGCCACAAGTTTCTCAAGATTCTTGCCCTTAAAAGCCCGCCAAGATTGCTCGTGGTCACCCCTTGGCGTTGGGTTGATGAGGAAATCCCTTCTATGTAACTCCTTTGCCTCCCTCAGTAACTCCGAAATATGCCTATAGGCATCGGCTCCATATTTTCCTTTGTATTTTGCCCAGAGCGTAGTCAAATCTTCGAAAGTCATTTACTCACCGCCTAAGCCAATAATCATGCCTCTACCGTCCGCAGCACTTCTTGTATTTCTTGCCGCTGCCGCAGGGGCAGGGGTCGTTTCGCCCCGTCCTTGCCGCCACAGGAGCCTTCTCGCGTTCTCGCGGCCTCTGCTCTCTGACAATGCCCACGTGGTAAATGGTATGCGCGATGTCGTGACGTACACCGTCCATGAGCTCCTGGAACATCTCATGCCCTCCCCTCTTGTAGGCCACCAGAGGGTCTCTCTGTGCCAGGGCCTGGAGCCCAATCCCCTGTCGCATATTCTCCATCGCGGTGAGATGCTCCACCCAGCGCCTATCGATGGCGCGCAGCATCACCAACCTCTCCAGAACCCTCATGTTTTGCGCCTCCAGCTCCTGCTCCCGCTGGTCGTAGAGGGAATCAGCATACTCCAGAAGCTTCTGCTCAACCTCCTTGCGGCTCATCTGAGAAAGGGCGTTCTTGTTGAGGTGTGAAGGGAGGGGAAAGATGGCACCGGTAGTGGCAACAAGGCCATCCAGGTCCCAGTTATCACCGCGCTCATCGCCCAGGTGAGCATAAACAAGGTTTGTGACCGCATCGCTGATCATATCCCGAATATTGGCCTTAAGGTCGGCACCGCTCAGAATCTTCTCTCTTTCCGCGTAGATTACCTCGCGGTGCTTGTTGACCACATCGTCATAGTCCACAAGGTGCTTGCGGATGTCGAAATGGTAGGCCTCGACCTTTGTCTGGGACTGCTCAATCACCCTGCCCACCAGGCCGTGCTCCAGAGGCGTATCCTCATCGAACCCAGCCCACTCCATAACCGACTTTACCCGGTCGCCGCCGAACCTGCGCATCAGGTCGTCCTCCAGCGACACGTAAAAGCGAGAGCTGCCGGGGTCTCCTTGCCGCCCGGCACGGCCCCGGAGCTGGTTGTCGATGCGCCTAGCGTCGTGCCGCTCGGTGCCGACGATGTGCAGCCCGCCGAGCTCAACCACCTTGTTGTGCTCATCCTCCCAATCATCCGGGGCTTTCCCCTCGGGTTTGCCTCCGAGGATGATGTCCACACCACGCCCCGCCATATTGGTGGCAATGGTAACACCCCCCAAACGGCCTGCCTGGGCCACAATGTCCGCTTCTTTCTCAGCCCGGTCGGGTTTGGCGTTAAGCACCTGATGGGGAATGCCTTTCTTTTGCAGCAGTTGGCTCAGGGACTCCGACTTCTCGATGGAAACCGTGCCCACCAGCACCGGGCGTCCCTCACTGTGTAGTTGCTCTATCTCCCTGACCACCGCCCGGAACTTGGCCTCTTCGTTCTTATATATTTGATCCCGGTACTCGTCGCGAACCAGCGGCTTATTCGTGGGGATGACCACCACATCGAGCTTATATATCTTGTCAAGCTCCTCAGCTTCAGTAGCCGCGGTGCCGGTCATGCCCGCGAGCTTCTCATACATTCGGAAGTAGTTCTGGAAGGTGATGGTGGCCATGGTTATACTCTCGCGCTGAATCTTGACCCCTTCCTTGGCCTCGATAGCCTGGTGCAATCCTTCAGAGTAGCGCCGACCGAACATCAACCGCCCGGTAAACTCATCAACAATGACAACCTCACCATCCTTGACCACGTAATCGCGGTCCCTCCTGTACAGAACATGTGCCCTCAGCGCACTATCCAGATAATGAGTTAGGCCGTAATTAGCAGGGTCATAGAGGTTGAGCAGATTGAGCCAGCGCTCCATCTTGGCAACACCGCTCTCGGTGAGGGTTACGGCCCTGGTGCGCTCCTCGATAACATAGTCCTCTTCCTGGCGCAGCCGGGGGACCAACTTGGCGAAAGCATTATAATTCTGGGTCGCTTCCTCAGCAGCGCCGCTGATGATCAGCGGAGTGCGTGCCTCATCGATCAGGATATTGTCCACCTCGTCAACGATGGCGTAGTTAAGCTCGTGCTGCACGCGCTGGGAGAGATCGACCACCATGTTGTCCCTGAGGTAGTCGAAGCCGAACTCATTGTTGGTGCCGTAGGTCACATCCGCTTCGTAGGCCTGGCGGCGGGTAGTGGGACGCAGGTGTTCCAGGCGAGGGTCTTCTGACTCGTAACCGGGGTCGAAGAGGAAAGCTGCTTCGTGCTGGATGCAGGCCACAGTTATGCCCAGGGCATGGTAAATCGGCCCCATCCACTGGGTATCACGCTTTGCCAGATAGTCGTTTACGGTGACGACATGGACGCCCTTTCCTGTTAGCGAGTTCAAGGTCACCGGCAGGGTAGCCACCAGGGTCTTCCCTTCGCCGGTCTTCATCTCAGCGATCTTGCCCTGGTGGAGGACAATCCCTCCCATTAGCTGAACATCGAAATGGCGCTCACCTATTTTGCGCCTAGCAGCTTCACGAATGGCAGCGAATACCTCAGGCAAAAGCGCGTCCGGAGATTCACCTTTTGCCAGTCGGCTTTTGAACTCAGCGGCCTTCGCCAGCAACTCATCATCGCTGAGCTTCTCAAAATGGGGCTCAAGGGCGTTGATCTTGTCGACCGCAGGCTGCAGCCGCTTAAGCTCCTTTTCGTTAGAATCGCCAATAATGCTAGTCAGGCGCTTGAACATATTTCACCCCTACTGAAACATCGCCCCCACTGAGAGGCCGGCGTGGATGCGATGAATCGCCTCACCAACAAGAGATGACATGGAAAGTACAGTGATCTTGTCGATCTTCTTCTCATCGGGCACAGGCACGGTGTCGGTAACCACCAACTCCTTGAGTAGACTTGAGGCTATGCGCTGCACCCCAGAGCCGGAAAGTATGGGATGGGTGCAGCAGGCGTATATCTCGGTAGAGCCATGCTCCTTTAAGGTGGAGGCGGCATTTGCCAGCGAGCCACCGGTATCCACCTCGTCGTCCACAAGCAGAGCACGCTTACCCTCGACATCGCCGATGACAGTCAGGGTCTCGGACTCATCCATATTCCCTACCCTGCGCTTCTCGATAATAGCCAGAGGTACATCAAGTCTTGCGGCAAGGTCGCGGGCACGCTTGGTGATCCCGACATCGGTAGCCACCACCACAACGTCCCCCAGCTCCTTCTCCGTGAAATAGTCGCTCAGGATATAGAGGGCGGTTAACTCATCGACAGGGATATTGAAAAAGCCCTGTATCTGGCCGGCATGCAGGTCTACGGTTAGCACCCGGTTAGCTCCCGACACAGTGATCAAGTCAGCCAGCAGCCGCGCTGTTATCGGAACTCTAGGTTGATCCTTCTTGTCGGTGCGACTGTAGCCGTAGTATGGAACCACTGCTGTGATCCTGCCTGCTGATGCCCGTTTCATAGCATCGATCATTATTAAGAGTTCCACAAGGCTCTTATTGACCGGAGAGCAGATCGGCTGAACGATGAAGACATCTCGCTGCCGCACATTCTCCAGGACCCGGACGAAGATGTTCTCGTTACTGAATTCGAACACCTCCATTTTGCCCAAGGGAATACCCAAATAGTCGCAAATCTTGTCAGCCAATTGAGGATGAGCATTACCACTGAAAACCTTCAACTCGTCGAACAATTCTGTCCCCCTTGTAAGTAATTCTGTTCCCTTTTCCTAACCCCTAACTATAGCACAGAAGAAACTGAGGGGCAATCAAACCTGCGGAGGTCGTTTGGCAATGCTTTTCAACCCCTAACGCCCACTTTTGGGAGTCTTCTTGCTGTCATTGCGAGGAGCGTTAGCGACGAAGCAATCTCTCGAGAGGACAGTTGCGAGATTGCTTCGCTTCGCTCGCAATGACAGGGGGACACGCGCCAGCCCCCTGATTAAGGGGCTTTGCACCTCCACGCTAACCACTTGCTAAATGACCCTCCGATATAGTGCGATATAGAACGGAGGCATCCACTCAGAGGAGGCAATGAGAAGGGATCTTGCGTAGTTCCTACCGTCTGGCTTCGCGTACTATCTTATCGATGACTGGGGTGATATCCCTCGACGTATCAACAGCGAAGTAGTTGCGCCGAATCCTCTCCACCCTCGTCCGCATCCTCTGATAAACACTCCAACCCGCCTCAGAGCTACCTTCAGGATCAAGGCCTCTCAACCGGCCTTGAAGGCGTTGCTGAACCAGATCCCGAGGCGCTTCCACCTGGGCGATTATGAGCTTCATCCGAAGGCGCTGAGAGATAAGGTACAGACGCTCCCGATGTTGCTCCACCAGGTTAGTGGCATCGAGGATTACCGAAATCCCGCTGCCCAGGAGTTCTTCTATGAGACGATGGCACGCATTGAATAGACGCTGGCTCTCCTGCACGCTGTAGGTTGGTGAGTGAAACAGTCTCCTACGTAGTGCATCGCTTTCCACAATAACACTAGGTAGCCGCTCCTCTAACTTACGACTGAAGTAGGACTTGCCCGTCCCCGGAAGACCGCTGACAACAACAAACACTGGATTAGCCACCGGTTCGGGAAGTTCTTTCAGCCCCTGCTTCAGCTTTTGCACATCGGTGATGACTTCTACGTCCTGCACCTCATCATGCCTAAGCGTTCAGCCGTCAGCTTTCAGCAAATCCCCCTGAATCCCCCTTTTGTAAAGGGGGATTCAGGGGGATTCTACGACCTCTTCAACTGGAAAGCTGAGTGCTGATAGCTGAACACTTGCCTAGATCTCACTTCTATCGAACAGGAATTTATTTAGCAGCATGCTCCTCTTGCCTGTAGGCTGCCGCAGATGCTCGCTCAATCCATCAGTTACCCTTCTCAGCATGATCAGCAGGAAAAGGCCAACAAAAGCAACGATCATTTGCAGAGGCCGACCCCACCCCCAAGCAGCCAGGGGCAATACAGCAAAGCCCGCAGCCATTCCCAGCGGCAAACTAAGGCTTGGAGGCCCGCCAAACTTCAGCCGCTCGTCCAGAGATTGGTCTCGTTTCCGGAGCCGAGGCACTGTTCTCACGGAGAATCCTGTTGTGATCGGCACCAAAGCAATGAGCATCGAAGCTGGATCCAGAGCACCAGACATAGCCAGTCCCGTGCTATTGCCCTTCTCCCCTTTGAACTTCATAAAGACGGGCCACATCTGTCCTGCCACTGCAGCCACCCCCGCGAAGGCAACCCAGCCGTCCTCGAAGCCCACAGCTCGAGCAACCATGACGGCTATCACCCCCTTGGCGAAATCGAAAACAACCCCAATGAAACCGGGGGCACGCCCCACATCTTGCCAGAGAGCGATATGCATGTCCTCATACTCTCGCAGATCGACGCCATGAAATCTCCCCAAGAGGTAAATAAAGGGAAAAGAGCCTAGAACATAGGACCCAACAATCAACGCCAGTTCATTCCACACTGATATCCTCCTCGCTGTAGAAAGCAAGAGCGAGTACGCCAGGACCAGCCTGAACTCCCATAGTCGGCGCGAAGTCGGTCATAAACAGCTCAGCACAGTCAAATTGAGACTCTATCCGTTCCTTCAGCGCCTCTGCCTCCTCAGGGACATTGGCGTGCATCAGGTTGACATGCACCGGCTTTCCCGCCGTTCTCTCTTCCATTATCTCCAGTAAGCGCTGCACCGCTCTAGGCTTGGTTCGAGCCCTCTCCAGCAATCCTATCCCTTCCGGGGAAAAGGTGAGGATAGGCTTTATTTTTAGCATAGAGCCAGCCCAGGCGACCGCTCTGGGAATACGACCAGCTTTCGCTAGATAATAGAGGGTATCCAACACAGCTATCATGTTTACCCTGGGTATCATACGCTCAGCCGTCCGAGTCACTTGAGCTAAATCCTTTCCCGAGGCGGCAACTCTGGCCGCCTCCAGCGCCACAAATCCCTGCGCACCACCCGCACTCCTGGAGTCGAGCACATTTATGGCAACGTGGGGCATCTCCTCCTCGGCCATCCGTTTTGCCTGCATCGCCGAATCATACATCATGCTAATGTCGGAGCATATGGTAATGCAAATAATCCCATTGACTCTATTACTGAGCTCGCGGTATGCCTCAAGGAAATCTCCCGGGGATGGGGATGTGGTACCGGGCAGGTTTCTGCTGGTAGCCACAAGTTCGTAGACCTCTTTTGGAGTTATGTCGATGCCATCACGATAGGTCCGACCATCGATAACAATACTTATCGGCACAATCTTGACGGCATATTTCTCCACCAGGTCCCTAGAGAGGCAAGAAACGCTATCAGTGACGACAGCAACCCGGTCGATGACAGTCCCCTCCATGCACCGAATTTTGCTGCAGCTACCGCGCTGGAGCCTCTATAGAAAAGCTGAGCCCCACTGAACCCGGACCCGTGTGACCACCAATTACCGGAGTGAAGACCCATCGCTATCCATTGCGCACAATTGTAACAACAAAGTATGAGTAGCGCAACCATTCGAGAAAGGAATAAGTTAGTAATCACTCTCGCCATTCGGGTCTTGGCACAGCTAAAGCTTTGTGATAGAATTCACCAGACGGCTTAAGGAGGGATAATGCCCGAAGAAGCATTCCGCGACATAATGTTTCAGATACAGAACGGCTGGATAATCTACATTCTGGCCGTTCTTTCAGTAGGGTACTTGATCTACAGCTTTTACCATCGCTCACGTCTCTGGAAGCTGGGACAGAGAGACGACACATTTTCTAATCTCGGCAAGAAAACGAAGGCCTTTATCTACAGCGCTACGATCGATGGCATTATCCACAGAAAGATTCTCACACACCCCTATCCCGGAATAATTCACGCCCTTATTTTCTACGGCGCGTTGCTTCTCCTCCTAGGTACGGCCCTGGATATAATCAGCCATTTCATCGTCGAATTCTTGACCGGCAACACCTATCTGGCCATTTCTTTTCTGGCAGACCTCGGCGGCGTGATGATCATCATAGGCATAGTACTGGCCGCCATAAGGCGATATATCCAGAAACCCGACAGGCTGGACAACATCCCCGCCGATGCCATCGGCCTATCCCTGATATTCATCATCGTGGTCACCGGGTTCATACTGGAGGGGCTCCGTATCGCAGCTACAGCGGAACATTATCAGCTACTCGGAACATACGCGCAATTTCCAGTGATGGAATGGGCTCAATGGTCCTTCTTGGGCTACGGCTTTGCCAGAGCCTTCGAGGGTGGTGCCCATTTACTCGGTTGGTATCAGGGCCTATGGTGGTTCCACTCGCTGCTCATAATTGGTACGATTGTTTATATAGCGCTTGCTTTCCCCAAGCTAACTCACATTTTCGTGGCTCCCGTTAACGCATTCTTCAGGTCAACTATGCCCAAGGGCGCGCTTAGAACAATTGAGTTGGAAGAGGCTGAAACGTTCGGCGCCGCCAATATTCAGGACTTCACCTTCAAAGATTTGCTAGACCTGGATTCCTGTACGCGTTGCGGCCGCTGCCAGGACAACTGTCCCGCTTATCTCAGTGGAAAGCCCCTTTCCCCCAAGAAGGTAATCCAAGACCTTAAAGACCTGTTGACCGAAAGAGGGCCTGTTCTCCTAGGCAGCAAAGCTGGCGATAACCCTGGGGAAAATGGCCGCCAGATGATTGGAGACGTCATACTGGAGGACGAGATTTGGGCCTGCACCACTTGCCGTGCCTGCCAGGAACAGTGCCCGGTTTTCATCGAGCCCATCAATAAGATAATAGAGATGCGACGCAATCTGGTGCTGGAGCAGACCCAGTTCCCTGAGACTGCTATGGGAGCCCTGAGAAGCATGGAACAGAGGGGACACCCCTGGCGAGGCACCATGGCCACGAGAACAGACTGGGCAGATGGCCTCGATGTTAAGCTACTATCGGAAGACAGTAACGTGGATGTGCTCTTCTGGGTTGGCTGCACCGCAGCCCTCGAAGAAAGAAACATGAACGTTGCCAAAGCCGTAGCGAAGGTGCTCCAGGCAGCAGGTGTTAACTTCGGCATATTGGGCACCGAGGAGAGCTGCTGTGGCGAACCTGCTCGCAGAATTGGTAACGAATATCTGTTCCAAATGCTCGCTCAGCAGAACATCGAGACCCTTAAAGGCTATGGAGTAAAGAAGATCGTTACCGCCTGCCCTCATGGCTTCAACACAATTAAGAACGAGTACCCCCAATTCGGGGGCAATTTTGAGGTCTGGCACCACACCGAGTTCATCGCCGAGCTGCTCAAACAGGGCAAAATACCTCTCGCCAGGAGCCTGGACAAGAAAATCACATATCACGATTCCTGTTATCTCGGCAGGTACAATGACATATATCAGGAGCCGCGAGAAATCCTGCATGCAGTTACTGGAGCAAGCCCCACCGAAATGGAGCACCGAATGAGCAAAGCCTTTTGCTGTGGTGGCGGCGGCGGTAGAATGTGGATGGAAGAACAGATCGGCAGACGGATGAATCAGATTCGTACCGAGGAAGCTATAAAAACCAACGCTGAAGTATTGGCTTCGGCCTGCCCCTTCTGCATTCAGCTGTTTGAAGATGCCATCAAGGCGGTGGAGGCGGAGGGAACTCTCAAGGCCATGGACATAGCTGAGATAATCGCCGAGGCCATCGAGTAAGGCTACTCTTTAGCGGATAAGGCAAGCGTAGCGTTGCCACTCCTGTGGCAACGAATCCTCCGTCGTGACAGGAGTCACGACGCTACTCTGAGAGCTGACGGCTGAACGCTTGCAACTGCTACAGCCTCGTCCATTCCCTGCATTTCATCCTCAAGTAATCAAAGACGGCCCGCAAAATATATATCGGGGCCTTCCATTGTCCAGTTATGCGCGAGTAATCCCATACGATCTTGGGAAGCCTAATGACGAAATATAGCCCAGAACTGGCAAGCTGGAGCTTGGTAAAATGCTTGTCCATGAAGATAAAGTGACCCCTCGTAGCATAATACAGCGGCCGCCCCTTGAGCCTTTGTTTCTTGCTGCCTCCCCACCCCTTGTGCCAAATTCCGGACCCTGGAACGTAAAGAGCCTTGTAGCCACCTCTGGAGGCCCTGACACAAAGGTCTGCATCCTCCCATCCAAAGAAAAACCTCTCATCAAGTATGCCTACAGTTCGCAATAAGTCGCGCGAGATGACCATAAAGCACGAACAAATCCAATCAACCTCCACTTTTTCATCGAACTGACCCCGGTCGACTTCCCCGCTTCCTCTAATGAGAGTGTTCCCAGTTCGGTAGTCTATAGTGCCGCCGGCAAACCATATTTGCTGAGGAAACTCGTAACAAAAGATCTTGCCGCCAGCAATCCCAACCTTTTCGTCACTTCGGGCGACGCCGATCACCTCCTCGAGAAAGTCGGGAGTAACCACGGTGTCATTGTTCAACAACACGATGTAATCTGCTCCCCTATCCAAGGCGTCCCTTATCCCTATATTACAACCTTTAGCAAAGCCAAAGTTCCTCTCATTCTCGATCAACCTTATGCTGTCACCAAACCTTTCCCTCAGGAGCCTGGTATCATCCCCCTCCGAACCATTATCAACCACCACCACCTCACAATTGGGATAAGTCCTTTGCCTGAGGGACTCCAGGCATTCCGCGCTGTCGTCGAAGTTGTTCCAGTTTACAAGGATGATTGAGACTTTGGGCGATGACATCGAGGACGACCCCTGGCTCCCTTTCTAGCCACAGCAATTATGTATCCTGAAGATGTATGCTCACTGTCTTTGAATTCGCGCACTCCGCAGTTCCGCTCCACGGAATTATCAGCCAGGTTAACATCACACTGTCCGTACAGGCTGATATCTCCAAAGTATCTGCTGAGCAAACGGTGGAATTCCTCCGGCCAGAACTCCTTCACGTGGAAGGGATTCAAAGGCCTTGCTGAGTTGGGAGAGAAAACCCTCCTATTGGGAGTTGAACAAATCAACAAACCGTTATCTTTCAGTACCCTCTTGCACTCGGCCAAAAACTTCCTGTACGGTCTAATATGCTCCAACGTCTCAAAAGAGATAACAACATCAAAAGAATAGTCAGCGAAAGGCAACTTAACGCCATCGGCGCCTACAAAGCTCACCCTTTTGTTATCACCGAACCAGTCCTGTGCATAATTAACCGCCTCTATTGATACGTCCACTCCTGTTATCATCCTCGCCCCATTTTCCACCAGATAATCCACCCCGTAACCGGTACCACAGGCCACATCCAAGACATCCTTGTTCTCGGTCAGGCTCGCGGCAAAAATGTACCTGTCCATATGCTCTTTATAGACCTCTTGAGGAGTCTTACCTGGCACCACGCGTTCGCCGGTAAATTCCATCTCAGCTCCCCCACATCTATCGGCACTCAGCTAGCGACTTCCTCTATGCCGCAATCCTTCCCCTGGCAACTAGTCGCACGAAGTAAATAGAGGCGGTACGGCGATTTCCCCAACCAGTATCAAAAGCCCCAATCTGCGAACAAATGCTGTTGCAGCCGAGACCTTGCTCTATTCTATCACACAAGCAATGCACACGTCAGGATAGTACCCACCTCGGGCTATGCTCGCCAAATCCTGCCACAGCGGAATGAAGGGGTGCCGCGCTACCCTGCACCTGTACACCGTGCTCAGGAAAAGCGCCTCGTAGTGCTTCATGCTATCCTCAAAGGTAACTGTTTGCGGGGGCTCCCCTTCTTCCTTCATTGCTACTGTATTGGACTACAGGCTTCTTGTGTTGCTATACATTTGAGAATAGAATATCGCAAAGGGTGTATAGTCATGTGTTACCGCGAGTGAGTGGCCCGAGCGGTATGGGGTTTAATGAGTAAGCGCGTCCAAGCGGATTTGGAGAGGACCGAGTTCGTCTGTGGCCATTATCGGGGGGAATTGCCTAGAGCCTGAAAGGAGGGTATTAAATATGTCTGCTGCTGTGGCTGTACAACGCCATTCCAGGGAGAATGCTCAAGCAATTATGGCTAGGTTGAGAGGATACTCCTTTGATGACCTTCATCCGTTGTTCAAGGAAGGCAAGACACCCTCTTTTGAAGAGATTGAAGGAGACACCGCAGCGGATTTTCTGGCATGGAATCCCAAGACTTCCTGGCGGATGAAACTACTTGCACGCATTGGCTTCGATAACCCTTTTGCCCGCTGGACTGGAAAGAGGTTCGTCACTGGCTTCGATGAAGACAGGAGAGGGAAGGGAATCAACCTGTATCAGAATCGGCTTCTGCGCCATCGATTCTCCTTTGATACCTGCATCAAGAAGTCAATGTTTGACCAAAACCCGTGTCTCGCTTTGGATTATGCACCGTTTCCTTCGCCTATGTTTGGCACAATTGATGAACTCCGAAGGATTGGAGATAGTGTCTTTCTTGGTCAGGGGTATCATAAATTCCCTTGGGGAAGAGAATACTCGCTTCTCGGCTATTTTGTGCTCTGCGCCTTGACCCAGCCAGGCTAGACTACGATTATTTGCCACAAGCTACAAATATCGCAGTAGCATATCGCAAGCGGCATGGGCTTTGCTCAGCAAGAGCCAGCTGCTGACAAGAGGGGTAGAAGGTGGAAACGCCAGGGACAACTCGTTCTAGGATCGAGCGGATGAAGGAAAAGCTGCTTTCCTCGCCTTATGAGGTTTGTGTCGAGAGAGCACGCCTCTATACAAGCAGCTATCAGGAAACGGAAGGGCAGCCATCAGCTATTAGGGCAGCAAAGGCCTTGGCTAAGACGCTTGCTGAGATGACCATCCACATCGACGAAGAGGAACTGATTGTTGGCAACAGAACGAGCAAGCGCCTAGCTGGAGTAATCCCCGTTGAGCGTGGCGACATTAACGCTGTCCTGGAGCTGGAGATGGACACAATGGGAAAGAGGAAACGCCCTTTTATGATAAGCGAGAATGACAAGAAAGTCTTCAGGGAGGAAATTCTTCCCTACTGGAAGGGGAAAACGGTCCGAGACAAGAAAGCCTCCGTATGGGCCGAGAGGGGCTTAATGAAAGTAAAAGCCCTCGGCGAAATCGATAGAAATTGCCCAAACCTAGCCATAGACATATTCGATGTCCAAGGCCATCTAGTGTTGGGACACGGGAACGTGATGAGTCAGGGTTTCAACGGAATCAAGGAGAAGGCAGCGGAGCACCTGGAGAAACTGCAAACGGAAAATCCTAGTGAGAGAAGGAAGGCGGACTTCCTCCACGCGGTGGCCATCTGCTCAGTGGCCGCTATCGCCTTCGCTCACAGGTTTGCTGAGGAGGCAGTGAAATTAGCTAGGAAGGAAGCAAATCCAAACAGAAGGGATGAGTTGCAAAGGATAGCGGAGAGTTGTCGATGGGTTCCCGCCAACCCCCCCAGGACATTCTATGAAGCAATGCAGTGCCTTTGGTTTACCCAGGTAATCGCCCAAATCAGCTATGGTATGGCGGGGACCTTCGCCCTGGGAAGGATTGATCAATACCTCTATCCATTCTATAAGAGAGATGTCGAGCAGGGGGTAATCACCAGAGAAGAGGCTCAGGAGCTTATTGAGGAGCTAGAACTCAAGCTGACATCCAACATACTGTTGCTGCCTGAACTCGGTATAGAGGTTTCCAGTACACTAGGCACAAGCCCACAGCCAATAACCATAGGCGGCCAGACCCGAGATGGGAAAGATGCTACCAACGAATTGTCCTACATGATCTTGGAAGCATCCGAAAAACTGAAGGCCGTCATCAACAACCTGGCGATAAGGATTCATGGCAAGACCGCTGAGGATTTCCTGCTCAGGGCATGCCGGGTCTACAGGTCAACTTCAGGGCAGGCATTCTACAACGATGAAGTGGTCATCCCAGCTCTAGTCAGCGACGGATACAGCTTGGAAGACGCTAGGGATTACGCCATCGTTGGCTGCGTTGAGCCTACCGGTTCTGGGGACACCTTTGCCTGCACCGGTGGCAACGATGTTAAGCTCGGAGGGGTCTTGGAGATGGTGCTCACCAATGGCGGTTATCGCCTGATGGGAGGGCAGGGGCTTCGCACAGGAGACGCCAAAAGGTTCAAGACCTTTGATGAGGTGATGGATGCCTTCCGCAAGCAGCTAGAGCATAATGTCAACTTGGCAGTCGATGCGGTGAACGTAAAGGATACTATCTACCAAGCGGAATTCCCCGCACCGTTCGTCTCCGCCACTCTGACGGGCTGTGTTGAAAGCGGCAAGGACGCAACGGATGGTGGAGCGCGCTACAACTTTGGCTCAATCACAGCGAGGGGGTTGGGCACTACTGCAGACTCGCTGGCGGCAATCAAGAAACTCGTCTTTGATGACCAAGTGCTCACTATGTCGGAGCTGGTTGAGCTACTGGAAACGAACTTCGAGGGAAAGGACAACATGCGACAATTGTTAATCAGCCAAGCTCCCAAGTATGGAAACGATGAGGACTATGTAGACCTTATAGCGAAGGAAGTTGCGGAACTCTTCTGTCGTGAAGTGACCAAGCACCGGAGCATCAGGGGAGGGCACTTCAGACCATCATTATACTCCTATGGAACCCATGTCCTCGACGGTCAGTTCCTGGGTGCCACCCCCGATGGGAGAATGGCAGGAGAAGCGCTATCAAACGGGATATCCCCAGTCAATGCCCGGGAGAAAAAGGGTCCAACGGCGGTGCTCAAGTCCGCAGCCAAGCTGGAGCACAGGCTAATATCCAACGGGAATGCCTTGAATCTCAGACTCCTTCCCTACCTGGTTCAGGATGAGGGCACGTTAAGGAAGGTTGCGTCGTTGGTCAAGGCCTATTTCCTTTTAGGAGGCATGCACCTGCAGTTCAACGTGGTCTCCCGCGAAACGCTGGAAGACGCCCAAAAACACCCGCAAAACTATACTGATTTGGTGGTCAGAGTCTCCGGCTACAGTGCCTTCTTCACAGACTTGGGCAAGTCTATTCAGGATGATATTATCGCGAGAACAGAGTTCGGTCATGGGAAGTAAGCCCAACCAGACGGATTGCTTTCATTCACAAGGAATAGACGAAATGAAAACCAAGAACCACAGCTTAATATTGCTCATTGCCAAATCAGTCTCGTTTCTTCTTGCCCTCCTCGTAGTCACATCCATAATCCACGAAGGCGCCCACTGGTTGCTGCGTTGAACGCATGGCGTGACTCTCGCTGGTGGGCTTGTCGGGGCTGCTGTGTACTGGGTAATGTGGAACGCTGGCTCGCCGCTCTACCGGGGCCTTTGACCAAGTCGATCTCGGTATATCCTTCTACTCGTTTATGAACCTCTTCGGGAGACTGAGGATAATCTCCTCGGCCTCCCTCATTATTCCCTCTATAAGCTCTCCTACCGGGCGGAGATCTTCTATTCTTCCTGCCACCTCCCCACCGGTCACAAGCGCCTTCTTTTCGTCCCCAGCAAATGTAGCTTCAAAGCCTTGCAGCTCTTTGCGTAGTACCTCAGGGTCAACGCTCATCATCTCATCCGGTTGACCCAAGAATAATCCAGGGGCTCTACTCACAGTGATTTCTGCGAGTTCGCGGGAAGCATCGTTTCTCAGGTATCTAGCTGGGCCAACGATCCCCCTCGCCACGATGGTATCTCTGTCCCCACTTTTCAAGATCTGATTCTTCCACATCTGCATAAAATCGCTTTCCTTGGTGGCCAGGAATCTTGTGCCCATTTGGACTCCTACCGCGCCCAAGGCTAGAGCAGCGGCAAGGGTAGCTCCGTCGCAAAATCCTCCTGCCCCAATGACGGGGACCTTCACTGCATTAACCACCGCAGGAAGTAGAACCATGCTATGAACTGGCTCCCAAGCGACATGATATCCACCCTCATGACCTGAAGCAATTATGCCATCTACCCCTGCCCGTTCACACCTTTGGGCATGACGGACAGATTGTTGCTTTTCAGATTATCGGCTGAGGAGAGCCAAGAGCAGGAGAAAGACCGTCACCAATCGGCCGCTGATTTCGTGTGCCACTTTCTTACACGGTTCATGGCGATTTGTCAAGCGCTGCCAAGCAGTCGCCGATAACATGAATTAGGTAGTGAACACTTCCCTACAAAGT